>JAEIGA010013856.1_pt1 | contig 12261 bp, 13 predicted proteins | sample 9270691 | NCBI WGS metagenome assembly JAEIGA01 (sample SAMN17057246, study PRJNA624740) | gut metagenome | biome: biome; isolation source: fecal sample | host: Bos grunniens | place: China: Xizang | collected 2019
GGAACAAACCTGCCGAAAATGGGTGCTCATTACGGCAGCGGTGTCGGCGGTATCTTCGACGCTGGCCTGCGTGCTGTGTCTTCTTTTGGCCGGATGACCGATGACACCGACGAGGACGAGGAAGAGCGCCGGCGGCGCATCCAGGCTGAGGAAAACAGCCGAGCCGCAGGCACGGTCCTGGGCCTCGCTATCGGCGCCCTTCTTGCGATTCGTGAGGAAGAGGAGTGGCGCGCGGAAGCTGCTCTGCAAGAAGAATATGAAAACGAACAACAAAGCATTTGGCAGCTGTCCATGTGATATCTGCCTCGAATTATCTAAAATGGAGGAAAGCCTATGATCAAAACCCCGCGTGGGGAAAATGCAAGACTAATCTCGAATGTACACCTGGAGCATAAAACCCAAATAACTAATAAAAATATATTTCTATTCTCTCTGGATATTTCGGAATGTCCCAATTATGATGTGAAAAATGGAGGTGCTGCTGAATGAAGTCTGAGGTTCCTATCTGGGAGAAGAGCAATTTGACACTTGAGGAGGCAGCAGCTTACTCCGGCGTTGGCATCAATAAGCTACGCAAATTGAGCGACAGCGAGTCATGCCCCTTTGTTTTGTGGATCGGTACAAAAAGATTATTGAAGCGGAAAAAGTTGGATGAGTATCTTGAGCGGATGTATTCCATTTAACGTACTTTTTTAGTGGATTCTCACTGGACTTGCGGTCAGTGCTCGGATATAATACATCATGAGCACTGACCGTTTTCGCCAAAAGAAAGGAGTTTATGACTATGGCTGGAAAGGGTCAGACAAAAAGAAAAGATAAAGACAGAGTGGTGTTGAAGGTTGGCGAGTGCCAGCGAGCAAATGGTACGTACCATTTTTGCTGGACAGACAAAGCGGGAAAACGGCACTTTGTATATGCAAAGACATTGGAGGAACTGCGGGAGAAGGAAGCGCAGATCGAATATGATAAGCATGACGGTATTAAAACGGAAGCCCGATATGTGACCGTGAATGAATTATTTGATCTGTGGTGTCAGTTGAAGCGTGGCCTGAAGAACAATACTTTCGAAAACTACAAGTATATGTACAACACGTTTGTACGACCTAACTTCGGAAAGCATCGGATCTCCACATTGAAGAAATCGGATGTAAAACGCTTTTACAATCAGCTGGCTGATGAGAGGGAACTGCAGGCATCCACAATCGATAATATCCATACGGTATTGCACCAAGTGCTGGATATGGCGGTGGATGATAACTATATCCGCAGTAACCCTTCGGACAATGTACTGAAGGAACTGAAGCAGTCCCACATCTTCAAGACGGAGAAACGCAGAGGCTTGACGAAACCCGAGCAGGAACTTCTGCTGAACTACCTGAAGACCCACCGCGTTTATAACCACTGGTATCCAATCTTCGCAGTCATGATTGGAACCGGCATGCGGGTAGGGGAGGTGGCAGGGTTACGTTGGTGTGACATTGATTTGGAAGAGGGTATCATCGATGTGAACCATACCCTGGTCTACTATGATCACCGAGAACCGGGTGGCAAAAAAGGTTGCTACTTCAATGTTCATTCACCCAAGACGGAAAACAGCAATCGGCAGGTGCCGATGCTGGATTTTGTGAAGGAAGCCTTCCAAATGGAGAAGGAATACCAGCAGGCCCTGGGCATCAAGTGCGAAATGGTGATCGATGGTTACTCCGACTTCATCTTTGTTAACCGAGATGGTGGTGTCTTCTACCATGGCACACTGAATAAAACGATCCGCAGGATCATTCGAGATTGTAACGATGAGGTGCTCCAAAAGGGAGAGAAGAACCCGGTTCTGCTGCCGCATTTCAGTTGCCACTCCCTGCGCCACACATTTACGACGCGGATGTGCGAGGCTGGTGTAAACGTAAAGGTCATCCAGGATACCCTGGGCCATGCGGACATTTCCACTACGCTGAACATCTATGCGGACGTGACCAAGGAACTGAAAAAAGCGGAATTTGCCGGACTGAACGGCTTTTTCCAATCTGCTTGATTTGCGGTTGCAACCTGCAGAGAAGTGTGTTATAATAAATCTGCGCAAAATATTGGTTACATCACTTACATCAGAATTTACATCAACCGAATCAGGTTTCATGAAGAATGATGTAAAGTTATGTAATTTGAAAGTTTCAACAATTGGGCAAATGTAGGGATATACTGAACTATAAGGGGCTACAAATTCCAAGTCCCCAAAATCCCCACAATGAAGCCCCTTTCAGAGTAAAACTAAGCCGAAAACGCTTGTGTCTAAGCGTTTTCGGCTTTTTGTTAATCCAAAATAATGTTTCAAAATTAGGTTTACGACAGATTTATGACAAATAGACTTGCGAATGACCTTTGAGCGTTACGACAAAGTAGTGTCGTAAATAAACAGTGTTCTATTGTAAGGCTTTAACCTCAGTTGGTTAGAGCCTTATTTTTGCAAACCCGTTGACATTTAGTGTGGATGATGATAAAATAACAAACGATATATAACGATAACTATATTATGGAGGTACATTATGCCGCCTAAAGTTAAAGTAACAAAAGAAGAGATTATAAATGCTGCCGTTAATATTGTGCGAAGCAGTGGAGCGCAAGCGATCAATGCAAGAACAATTGCTTCTGTTTTAAACTGTTCTACGCAACCGGTGTTCTCCAACTTTGCTACGATGGACGAACTGCGCCTTGCTGTTGTAGAAAGAGCGGATATCCTATGTCAAGAGTATATGCAGCGTGAAGTCGATAGTGGGGAGTTTCCTGCTTACAAGGCAAACGGTATGGCCTACATACGGTTTGCTAAAGAAGAAAAAGAACTGTTCAAGTTTCTTTATATGCGTGACCGTTCGAGCGAATTAATTCCCGAAACAACAGAGCAAACCGAAAAAATGGAGTCGATTGTCCATAATAATACGGGACTTAACGGGGCAGATGCAAAGCTATTCCACCTTGAGATGTGGGCGTATGTTCATGGAATTGCCACGATGTTTGCAACAGGCTTTTTTGATCTTGATTGGGAGCTTGTAAGCCGTATGCTCACGGATTCCTATCAGGGACTTCGGAAACAATATGGTATGGAGTGATAACGAATGGACGCTATTAGAATTGATAATTTAACAAAAAAATATAAAGATGTTGTCGCGGTAAATACTCTTAATCTTTCTGTTCATAAGGGCGAATTGCTTTCTTTGCTCGGTGTAAACGGAGCAGGAAAAACAACTACCATAAAAATGCTGTCCTGCCTTACACAACCTACAAGCGGAGATGCCTTTATTAATGGAAAAAGCATTTGCAAAGATACTGCCGCTGTGAAATCGCTCATAGCCGTTTCTCCGCAGGAAACTGCGGTTGCGTCCGGCCTTTCGGTCTGGGAGAACCTTGAACTGATATGTGGTGTTCACGGTTTTACAAAGGAAAAGCAAAAAGCGAAAATCGCAGCACTAACCGAACTGCTAGGACTGGAAGCTGTTATCAAGAAAAAAGCGGGCAAACTGTCCGGCGGCTGGCAACGCAGACTGAGCATTGCCATGGCGCTTATCAGCGAACCGGAGATATTGTTTCTTGACGAGCCAACGCTTGGTCTTGATGTGCTTGCCCGAAGCGACTTGTGGGATTTGATACGTTCTCTTAAAGGGAAGGTTACCATTATTCTGACTACGCACTATATGGAAGAAGCGGAAGCCTTGTCTGACCGTATCGCTATTATGAAAGATGGCATGCTCCTTGTTTGCGATGCTGCTGACAAGATTAAGGAAACTGCGGGAACGGATAATTTCGAGCAAGCATTCATTCGTATCGTTAAGGGGGTGGCAAAATGAGAATGCTCACTTTTGCAAACAGAAATACGAAAGAAATATTACGAGATCCGTTGACGCTTTTCTTTGGACTCGGCTTTCCGCTTGTTTTGATTTTATTGTTAAGCGCAATACAGGCAAATATCCCTGTAAAACTGTTTGAAATACAGCATTTAACTCCGGGTATAACGGTTTTCGGCCTGGCTTTTATGACACTGTTTTCGGCAACCATTATCGCAAAAGACAGAAGTAGTTCGCTAATGCAGCGTTTGTATACAACGCCATTGACCCCTCTGGATTTCATTCTTGGTTACACGTTGCCTATTATTCCGATTTCTGTCTCTCAATGCGTTGTCTGCTATATTGTCGCAATCGTTCTCGGGCTGGATATTACAATTAATATTTTATATGCTGTGTTATGTATCATTCCTGTTTCTATCCTCTACATCGCTCTGGGCCTTCTTTGTGGGAGTATGCTTACCGATAAGCAGGTAGGGGGTATCTGCGGTGCGTTACTAACCAACCTTTCAGCGTGGTTGTCGGGTGTTTGGTTTGATCTTGACCTTGTAGGAGGTGCTTTTAAGAAGATTGCATATGCACTTCCGTTTGCTCATGCAGTAAAAATGGAACGGGCTATCCTTGCAGGAGATTTTTCAGGGATTTTTCCACATCTTTGGTGGGTACTTGGATATGCTGCCGTTCTGCTTGTATTAGCGGTGTTAATGTTCCTGCGACAGATGAAAAAATAGTAATTAGCTAGCTTAGAGGATACGTATTTCTTTGCTCACAATGTCAACACCCTCAAATTTTTACGACAGATTTTACGACAAATGGGATAAAGATATGCCGTTTTATGAAAGGTTTTTTCTGCAATGAAACCGATTTGGATTAACAAAGACAGGAAACGGCAGGATAAATAAGGCTATAACACGATCACCCGTGAAATCCCTACAATGAAGCCTCTTGATTAATAACAAGTACCTCCAGCCTATCATAAGATAGGCTGGAATTTTTTGCTGCGATCCTTTAGGGAAAAGGAAAGAAATAGCAAATTTTTTAGTGAATGCTATTGACAAAATACCAGATATTTGCTAAAATACCATTCGGTTAGCGAGGACTAACTGATTTTTTGAAGCATAAGTTAGCTTTTGCTAACTGTCAAAAACAAGTATTTTAAAGCCAGGTGAAGCGTATGAATTTATTAGTTGCAGAAGTGGGCAAAGAATATATCATTCTTCGGATCGAAACCGATGATGAAGAACTCAATGCTTTCCTGTTCTCCTTGGGCTGCTATAGCGGCGAGCCCATTACGGTGGTTTCCCGTCGCAGAGGCGGATGCACTGTGTCCATCAAGGATGGCAGATACAACATTGACAATCAGCTGGCCGAAGCGATCCTTGTCTGATATTTAGACAAAGGGGAGACGACAGATTTCTTTTTACAATCCAGTTAGCTTAGGCTAACCAATAAATGATTCTTAATCAGGAGGAAGAATATGAGAATTGCCTTTGCAGGTAACCCCAATTCCGGAAAAACTACGCTATATAATGCCCTAACCGGCAGCAACGAGAAGGTAGGTAACTGGGCCGGTGTTACCGTGGATAAGAAGGAAGCACCTATCAAGAAAGTTTATACCGGGGGCCGGGAGATGATCGCTGTGGATTTGCCCGGAGCATACTCCATGAGCCCCTTTACATCCGAAGAGAGCATCACCAGTGCCTATGTAAAGAATGAACACCCCGATGTGATTATCAACATTGTGGATGCGACGAATCTGAGCCGCAGCCTCTTCTTCACTACGCAGTTGCTGGAACTGGGCATTCCTATGGTAATCGCCCTCAATAAGTCGGATATAAACGAAAAAAAGAAAACGGAAATCAACACCGAATTGCTTTCCGAAAAGCTGGGCTGTCCGGTGGTGGAAACCGTCTCCGTACAGGCAGACGGTGTGAAGGAACTGGTTGAGGCAGCGGCTGGCCAGGTAGGGAAGAACCCTGTTGCGCCCTATGTCCAATATACCATAGATCTGACCGACAAAAAGGCGGTAGAAACTGCTGATCGCAAGCGTTATGCTTTCGTCAATAAAATCGTTTCCAGAGTGGAAAAACGCAACACCTTCACGCGGGATCATAATTTTCAGGACCGGATCGATGCCGTGCTGACCAACCCTATTGGGGGCCTATTGATTTTTGCTGCGATTATGTTCATGGTATTCCAAATCAGCCAGGCATGGTTGGGCGACTGGCTGGCCAATGGCTACGAGTTTGAAAACGGCACTGTTATTCCCGGCCTCGTTACATTGATTGACCTATTCAAGGAGCAGGTCGCAGGCCTGTTGGTAGATGCCAATCCCTTCTTGGCAGCAATGCTGACAGAAGGCATTATCGGCGGTGTTTCCGCGGTGGTTGGCTTTCTGCCTTTGGTTATGGTCATGTATTTCCTTATCTCCCTGTTGGAAGACTGCGGCTATATGGCCCGGGCTACTGTAGTGCTGGACCCCATCTTCAAAAAAGTGGGGCTTAGCGGTAAGTCCGTTATTCCCTTTATCGTAGGTACCGGTTGTGCCATTCCCGGTGTCATGGCAGCCCGCACTATCCGCAATGAGCGGGAACGCAATGCTGCCGCGATGCTGGCTCCATGGATGCCTTGCGGCGCTAAGCTTCCTGTCATCGCCCTATTTGCCGGTGCGTTTTTTGACGAAGCCAGCTGGGTGGGGACACTCATGTACTTTGTGGGTATTGCCCTGATTTTGTTGGGCGCGCTGCTCGTTAACAAAATTGCGGGACATAAGAATCGAAGATCTTTCTTTATCATAGAACTGCCGGAATATAAAGTTCCTTCGTTTAAGCGTGCTGCTATGGATATGCTTAGCCGCGGCTGGGCATATATCGTTAAGGCCGGTACCATCATCTTGGTGTGTAATGCCGCTGTTTTCATCATGCAGTCCTTCAATTGGGATTTCCAGGTGGTGGAGGAGGGGATGGAGCATACCTCAATTCTGGCATCCATCGCAAATCCCATTGCTGCGCTGCTAGTTCCTGTGGTGGGCATTACCGCCTGGCAGCTGGCTGCCGCAGCGGTCACCGGCTTTATCGCCAAGGAGAATGTGGTGGGCACCCTGGCCGTCTGCTACGGCTTTGTGGTCAATGAGGACCTGGAAATGGTTGGCTCCGGAAACGATGTGGCTGCCGCTATGGTGGGTATGACCAAGGTTGCAGCTCTGGCATATCTGATGTTCAATCTCTTTACACCGCCATGCTTCGCCGCGATGGGTGCCATGAATGCGGAAATCAAGGATAGAAAGTGGTTCTGGGGCGGCATTGGCTTGCAGTTGGCTACTGGCTATTCCCTCGGTTTCCTGGTCTATCAGATCGGTACTTTTGTCACAACCGGCGCTTTGGGCGCAGGATTTGTGGGAGGCTTGATTTTTGTGCTTGCCTTTGCTGCTGTACTGATTGGTCTTTGCGTCCGTGCTGAAAAACAAGTCAAGGCAAAGGCTGCCCTAAGTAGGTAGGAGGTAAAGGATGAATCCCGTTGATTATCTACTTTTGGCCATTCTGGCGGTTATCCTCGGCGGCGCCGCTTTGTTTATCTACAAGTCCAAAAAGTCTGGAAAAAAATGCATTGGCTGCCCGGGCGGAACTACTTGCTCCGGTAAATGCGGGAGCTGTAGCGGTTGTAGCGGATATGGCAAGGAGCAAGGTTGACAATTTGAATTTTTGTGGTATAGTGACCCTATAACCCTAAATGATGGGAGGAAATGCTATGCTGAAATATGAAATCGCAGGTGGGCATCTGCCTGTTGTGATCTGCTATCCTGAAGTGGGCCAGACTCTTAGCTCCGAGCGCGGCTCTATGAGCTGGATGAGCCCCAATATGAATATGCAGACCAATTCCGGCGGCGGTTTTCGCAAAGCCATGGGTCGTCTCTTCTCCGGTGACTCTGTTTTCTTGAATGACTATACTCCGGAGCGTGGCCCCGGTATGATCGCGTTTGCCTCCAGCTTCCCCGGCTCTATCATCCCCTATGAAGTAACTCCCGGCAATGGTATCGTTGTCCAGAAGTCTGGCTTCCTTGCTATGGAAAAGGGTCTGGACGTATCCCTGTATTTCCAGAAAAAGCTGCGCCGCGGTTTCTTCGGTGGAGAAGGTTTCATTATGCAGCGCATTTCTGGTAACGGTCTGGTGTTTATCGAGATCGATGGGCATTGCCAAGAATACAACCTGGGTGCAGGGGAGTCTATCATTGTGGATACCGGTTATCTGGCAGCTATGAGCGAAACCTGCACCATGGATGTGCGGATGGTTCAGGGGGCAAAGAACATTTTCTTCGGTGGCGAAGGCTTGTTCCACACGGTCATCACCGGCCCCGGCAAGGTATACCTGCAGTCCATGCCTGCGGCTAATCTGGCAGCTGCTTTGGCACCGTATCTGCCTTCTTCCAACTCCTCTGGCGACAATGGTGACGGCATCACCATCAAGCTGGGTGATTAATCAGAATACAATGGCCTACCCCTTTGGGTAGGCCATTTCTCGTTATCAAAAGAAAGTCACTGGCATCGTGCATCTGTCCGGGATAAGCAGACGATAAAAAAGCCCATCGGTTTTGCCTGACCGATGGGCTTTCTTGTGATTTTCAATCGGGGAACTCCCAAAGAACTTCACGGATGATCTCGCTGACCGTGGGGTGGGGGAAGATGATCTGTCTGGCATCCTTTACACGGAACTGGGCTTCGATCATTTCGGCAGCGCCCCAGATGATTTCAGAGCAGTATGCACCGATCATGTGTACACCGATGATGGTACGGTTCTTTTTGTGTACCAGAACCTTGCACAGGCCTTCATCGCCGTCATTTTCTGCCACATACCGGCCGGCATAGGCCATGGGAAGTTTTTGCACCTCGTATTCGATGCCTTTTGCTTGCGCCTCTTCTTCGGTCATGCCCACGTTTGCAATCTCCGGCTGAGTATAGATAACGGAAGGATTGGCATGGTAGCGCATGGCATCCTTTTTGCCGAGCATGTTGTTTACGGCTACCTCGGCTTCCCGGTATGCGGTGTGCGCCAACATATGGTGGCCGTTGACATCGCCTACAGCATACACACCGGGAACATTGGTTTTGCCCATTACATCGGTGACGATACCGCCTTTCTGGGTCTGCACGCCGATGGTTTCCAAGCCGATGCCCATATGGTTGGCCCGACGGCCGATGCTCAGCAGCACCTTATCCGCAGGAATGGCGATTTTTTGGCCGTTAGGCGCCTCTGCCCAGACCTGACCCTTTTCTACACTCAGACACTTGTAACCAAGCAGGAAGGTTACACCCTTTTTTTCCATGCTCCTTTGCAGCATAGTGCTGATTTCTCGGTCGGTGGCTCCTGCAATGTGATCCAGCATCTCCACCACAGTGACTTTGGAACCAACGGTAGCATAGTAAGCAGCCATTTCCAAACCGATGACGCCACCACCGATGACTACAAACTGTTCCGGAATCTGGGGGAGTTCCAACACTTCCCGGTTGGTCAGCACATAGTCACCCAATCCTTCCTGCACACCGGGTATAGGAGGTATGGCTGCGGAGGAGCCGGTGGCAATCAGCAGTTCTTTGCCGATGTATTCCTTGCCAGCAGCAGTGACCTGGAAACCCTCAGCGGCTTTGCCAGCAATCTTAGCTTCTTCCATGATAACGGTAACACCGGCACCACGCATCTTTGACTTGATGCCGCTGACCAAAGTGCGGACCACCTTTCCTCTTCGAGCTACAACGGCCTTCTGGTCGATGGTCACATCGCCGCAGTGGACGCCGTAAGCGGCACCGTGTAGCGCATGTTCATACATTTTGGCAGAATTCAGCAGCGCTTTGGAGGGAATGCAACCTTCGTTTAGGCACACACCGCCCAGACTTTTCTTTTCAAACAGCAGCGTCTTTTTCCCAGCATGGGCAGCTCTTTCTGCCCCTAGATAACCGGCGGGACCGCCGCCAATGACAATCAGATCATAAATTTCCATAGTGATACTCCTTGTAAAAAAGCGGTTGCTTTCAAAGCAACCGCTCTGTTTGATTGGTTACTTTTCCATGTGGTTCTTGACGGCCAGGAAAGTTTCGTCGCTGATGACATGCTCGATCTTGCAGGCATCCTCCAGTGCGATTTCTTCCCGGACCCCCAAAGAGCGGAAAAAATCAGCCAGTATGGTATGCCGCTCGAAAATCTTATGAGCCTGTTCTATGCCAATGTCTGTCAAAGACAGAAAACCGTCATCGTCCATCACCACATATCCGCCTTGCCGCAGCAGACCTACTGCACGGCTGACGCTGGGTTTGGAATAACCCATGTGCTCTGCTACATCGATACTGCGAACGACAGAGAGCTGTTGGGACAGAACATATATGGTCTCCAGATACATTTCCGCGGATTCTTGCAGATGCATATTTTCCACTCCTTTCCTAACGAGTTCACTATAGCATAGATTTGATTTGCGTTCAAGTGATGAAGTCACCAAAGCGCCCGGGAAACCGGGCGCTTTGTATCATTTTTATACACGGGCGTGGCCCTGCTGGCAGATGACATCCACCACTTCGTCCACACATTGCTGGCACAGCTCCTTGGTGGTAGCTTCCACCATGACCCGAATTACCGGCTCCGTGCCGGATTCCCGTACCAGAATGCGGCCGGTACCGCCCAGCTTTTCTGCGACAGCCTGTACGGCTGCCTGGACTTTCTCGTCATTCTGGGCTGCGGGCTTATCCTTTACTCGCACGTTTTTCAGCACCTGCGGATAGATGGTCAGTCCCTTGCAAAGTTCGCTGAGGGTGGTCTTTTTGGCCAGCATCACTTCCATCAGCTTGATGCTGGTGAGGATACCATCGCCTGTTGTAGCATACTTGGAGATGATGATGTGGCCGGATTGCTCACCGCCCAGACGGCAGCCGTTCTGGATCATGTATTCATATACATATTTGTCACCAACAGCGGTTTTGGCATAGTCAATATTGCGCTCATCAAAGGCCTTGTACAGACCGAAATTGCTCATCACTGTTGTTACAACGGTGTTGTTATCCAACTGGCCCCGGGCTTTCATGTAGTTGCCCAGAATATACAGAATATGGTCGCCGGTGACCACATTGCCCTTTTCGTCCACACAGAGGCAACGGTCTGCATCGCCGTCGTATGCAAAGCCTACATCCATTTCGTTTTCTACCACGTATTTCTGCAGGACTTCAATATGGGTGGAGCCGGCATTGGTGTTGATATTGATGCCGTCCGGTTCTGCGTTGATCACATAGGTCTTGGCACCCAGGGCTTCAAAAACAGACCGGGCGATGTTCCAGGCAGCGCCGTTTGCACAGTCCAGTGCGACTTTAACGCCTTTGAACGAGTACATGCCCAGACTGATTAAATAGCCAATATAGCGGTTTCTGCCTGCTACATAGTCAACAGTCCGGCCCACATGCTCACGCAGACCGTAGGGGAGGGTTTCCCATTTTTGACCGAAGAGCTCTAAATTGCCGTCCAGATAGGCTTCCACATAGGCGATAGTAGTCTCTTCCATTTTCTCGCCGTTACGGTTGATAAGCTTGATGCCGTTGTCATAGAAAGGATTGTGGCTGGCGGAGATCATAACGCCGCAGTCAAATTCGTCCGTTCTCGTAACGAAGGCAACGGAAGGGGTGGTGGTAACATGCAGCAGATAAGCATCCGCACCGGATGCGGTGATGCCGGCGGCCAGAGCATATTCAAACATATAGCTGGAGCGGCGGGTATCCTTACCGATGACGATCTTGGCAGATTCCTCGCTACCTGCTCGTTGCTTGCATTCGCCATAATACCAGCCTAAGAAACGACCGATCTGAAAGGCATGATCCGCGGTCAAATTGATATTGGCTTCTCCGCGGAAACCGTCTGTGCCGAAATATTTACCCATAACTTACTCCTTTTCTTCCTTCCGGACGATTTTGCCGCTAGCCTTGTAGATGCTGTTTTCCGGAACAACACCCCGAACACTGGAAAGGGGATAAATGTTGGAATTCCTACCGATCACGGTTCCCGGATTCAATACAGAGTTGCAGCCCACTTCCACATAGTCGCCCAGCATAGCACCCACCTTCTTGATGCCGGTGGGAATCTCGGTTTCGCCGTGGATCACCACAAGGCTTTTGTCGGACTTGACATTACTGGTGATAGAACCTGCACCCATGTGGGCCTTATAACCAAGAATGCTGTCACCCACATAGTTGTAGTGGGGGACTTGAACTTTGTCGAAGAGAATGACATTTTTCAGTTCTACGGAGTTGCCAACTACGCAGCCCTCCCCAACCAAAGCGGAGCCACGGATAAACGCACAATGGCGCACGTCGGTTTCTGCTCCAATGATGCAGGGCGCTCCCAGATAGGCAGTTGGTGCTACTTTGGCAGTTTTATGCACCCAAACCTGAGGTGAGACTTCTGTGTA
>JAEIGA010013857.1_pt1 | contig 12261 bp, 29 predicted proteins | sample 9270691 | NCBI WGS metagenome assembly JAEIGA01 (sample SAMN17057246, study PRJNA624740) | gut metagenome | biome: biome; isolation source: fecal sample | host: Bos grunniens | place: China: Xizang | collected 2019
CAAATGTGAGAAGCAGGAAAGAGAATACCTGACCAAGGAAGAACTGGACATTGTCCGTGCAAGCTTGCAGACTCCAAGGGAAAGGGCGTTTATCGAGATTGCAGTTTCCAGCGGATGCCGGGTTTCTGAGATGGCGAACCTGAAGAAGGAAGATGTCGATATGGAAACCGGGATTGTGAAGCTGTTCGGAAAGGGCAAAAAACACAGGGTATCCCGGCTGAGTGAGAGAGCATTATCTGCTCTAAAAGAATACTATGCTTCCAGAGATGATGAGTGTGCATATATTTTTGTCACGGAGAGGCTTCCGCACTCTCAGATGAGTACAAGGTCATTGGAGATCCTGTGCGAGAAAATAGAGGCTAGAAACATGCACAGTGTGCATAAACGGATCCATCCTCACGTTCTCCGTCACACGTTCGCTACACTGTTCCATGAAGCTGGTGGAGACATTCTCACTCTTCAGAGACTGCTTGGGCATGAAAAGACGGATACCACATCCATCTACGCCAAGACCGGAATCAGCATGATCATGCAGGAACATGAGCGGATTGTCGGATAACTCAGCTGCCCCCTGATGGGGGCTTTTTTTATTGGATTGTATAAACATATGGAAAAAAGTTACTGTTTTACTACTGTTTTGGAGGCACTTAGAGGGCATAAAACGGCACTAAAATGCACTAACAAGAAGGTATTAAAAATCCCCGGAGCCTTGATTTGTAAGGCTTCCGGGGCTGTACACCATTAGGGACTCGAACCCTAGACACCCTGATTAAGAGTCGGCAGTGCTAAATGGCTGTAAGCCTTGATTCATAAGGCTTTGCGGTTTCGGAAGCTTCAAAAGTTACTGTTTTTCTACTGTTTTGGTTCATCAGAAAAATTGCATTTTCCTCTCTTGAAGCAGTAATATGATCGTAAATTTGGAGGATCATTTTCTCTGATGAATGCCCTACCCAAGCCATTACAATATGGATATCTATGCCTTTATCCCGGCAATTACTGACAAATGTATGGCGTAAATCATGAGGTTGGAAATCTATCTTGTGACCAGCTGCAAGGGACAGAACATGCAGATAGGAGTTCCAGGTTCGTTTGAATGCCTGATTGGAGCAGATCTTTCCATTTGCATCAGGCAGGACATAATCCTCGATATCGTCATAAATGGCTTGTAATGGCTCAAATAAAGGTATCGTCCGGACGGATGAGTGAGTCTTCGGCTTTGTGATCTCAGGACGGTTAGAGACATATCTTACTGCTTTATCCACATAGATTCTTCCATCATGAATATCCTTTTTCCGGAGGGCAAGCACTTCTCCCCTTCTCATTCCTGCTACAAGCATAAACATGGCTCCGTACTGGCATCTGTGCGGAACGGTCAGAATCAATTCCTGCTCCTCACTGGTCAACATTCTGTGAGATCCCTTTGTGCCTTTGTGAGGTTTTGCAGACGGAGCCTCAACCGGATTGTGCTGGCAGTATCCGTTCTCAATGGCAGACTTGAACATAGAGGAATAGAGGAATTCTGCTTTCTGAATCATGGACTGAGACAGCCCGACATATCCTTTCCATACCTGTTTGATATCCAGGGGCGTGACAGCTGAGAGCAGTTTGTCCCCTACCACATCTGTCAACCTTGTCATGATCCTTGCGTAATCATTATAGGTCTTGTCGGATACGTTCGCTTTGGATGTTTCCAGCCAGCGACAGCAGAAAGTATAGACTGTTTCAGGCATAGGTTGCTCGATGCCGTGTTCGCACTGATATTTATAGGCTTCCCGTTTTTCACGGGCTTCCTGATCAGTCCTCCCAAGGAACTGCTTTCCCTTATACCAGTACCGGAAATATCCGTCCTTCCTCTTAGAATTCAATTTCATCTTCCTTCCCATACAGCTTTTGAGCAATCAGGGCTTGTTGAAGCAGATATCTCTTTCCCTGATCGTTAAGCTTGTTATAGATGGAGATCAGTTTCCTGCCATCAGTCTCATCTGTGACCCATCCTGCCAGCTTCGCCGGGGTTGTGCCAAGGATCTGTGCCAGTTTAATGGCAACATCAATCCCAACTGCATTGACTCCTGTTTCCATTTTCGCAATGGTAGAGGTAGACTTATACCCCATTGCCTGTGCCAAATCTTTTTGGGTAAGTCCTGCCTCTTCCCGGTATCGCCGTAAATTATCTCCGAATTTTGACAAAAGACTCGCCTCCTGAAATGATTATATAAAAAGCCCTCGCAAAAATCAACAAAAAAGTTTTCTAAAAAATCACTGTTTTTGAAAATTTGTAGTTGACATTGGCAAAAAGATGACTTATAATCACACTCGCTGGAGGTGAGATAATGGTAAAACTGGAAGCCCTTAATCAGGCAATCAAAGATTCCGGTATAAAGCTTGGAGTGATCGCAAACCGTTTGCACATAAGCCGAAACGGGCTTTGGAAAAAACTGCACGGCATAAACGGGATAAGCCTTGAGGATGCTCAGATAATTGCCCGGACGATCAACCTTACGGATGATCAAAAGATTGATATTTTTTTGCCCTAAAAGATGACGATTAATCATAAAAAAGGGGTGAGCAGAGTGACAAGGGGCATCATCGGGACAGATCGGGCTGAACAGCAGCGAGTCGCAAGTGCTTACCTGATCCGGGTCATGATGTTGAGGAAATACCAGGAACGGCTAAAAAAGCAGATGCTGGCACTGTCCATCGGAATCATCCTGCTTGGTGGTCTGTGGTGGTGGGTGGTGGTCAACGTATGACATGGCTGAGTCCGGATCAGGTAGCACAGAGGCTGGGGATCAGTAAGAGGACTGCTACAGCCCTGATGTATCAGATGAACTACACAGTGCTGTCCGGAAGCGAAAGAAAACGCATCCGGGTAGCGGAAACGGAACTGGACAGGTTCCTGACAGAGAGATCCAAGCGGAAGACGGTCATTCAGATCGGAACCGCAGGAACTAATAAGAAAGTGCCGGGAAGGAGGGGAAGATGATGGCAAGGCTCATGATTGAACTGATTAAAAAAGGACTGCTCGTTCCGAGACAGCCCAAACCGAATCTCAACAGGCAGTATTCCAATGAAAAGATCGGATATAAATACCGCCCTGTGGGGAGGCAGGACGGCAAAGCATAAGGGGTATGTGAATGACAACTGGATTATAGCATAAGGGAGTGAAAAAAAGAAGTGGGTAAAGTGGTTTTAATCTGTGGGGAAAGCGGAAGTGGTAAAACAGCTTCCCTGAGAAACTTTGAGGAAGGCGAAGTGGGGATCTTCAATGCGAGTTCCAAGCCCCTTCCCTTTCGGAAACGGCTTCCTGTGGCAAATACTACTGATTACGGTCTGATTAAGGAAAAACTCCGGGAGAACAACAGAAACTGCTATGTGCTGGATGACATCGGACTGACAATGGCATTTTACCTGTTCGATAAAGTGAATGAAACAGGATACGGCAAGTTTACTGCGGTTGCAAAGAACTTCTATGACCTGGTTCAGTGTGCAATCCGTGACACCACGGATGACACCATCGTCTACTTCATCATGCACACAGAACGCAGTGAGGACGGAGCAAGGATCAAGGCGAAGACTGCCGGGAAGATGATTGATAACCAGCTTACCTTGGAAAGCTTGTTCTCCATCGTGCTTTACTGCACAACGGACGGACGGAGACATATCTTCCAAACTCAGAGTGACGGCGTGACCACAGCGAAAAGCCCTATGGACATGTTTGAACTGGAGATCGACAACGATCTGAAAGCAGTAGATACAACCATCCGGGAGTACTACGGACTGGAAAAGATCGGAGCAGTTAAGAAGGAGCAGAAGGGCAAGGCAGAGGTGACCACAAGCAGTAAGGTTCCTGGAGGTAAGTGATGGACAGTTTGGATGTGGTTGAGAATCTGAGAACTGTGGGCTGTCCTGTCGGATGCGATGACTGCTTTGCCTACGATCATGGAAAATGCAAGGCACTGACTATTCCGGATCATTGGACTCAGGAGAAGTTTCTGAAGGATTTTCAGGATCGGGGATGCCCTTTTTACAAGCCGTTGGATCAATGGGTTGAGGAGTTCGGAAGCTTGTATACCAACATGGAGAGTATGGGCAGACTGGATCTCTGCAAACGGTATTGCATTCGGCGAAAAAGGAAGGTTCCGACATGGGTAGATTTGACCAGGGAGTAAGCAGCTATACCTTCGCAGAAGGGATCGTGGAAGTGGCGTTCCCGGAGGACGAGGTGAAATGCAAGTGGTGCAAATTTATGACTCACAATGATGGGCTGAACAGGGACAAGTGCTTCCTTACTGGGGAAATCCTGTTTTCAAGGGAACTCATCGGGCAGAAATGCCCTTTGACGGTAATAAATGAAGTAAAAACGGAGGATCTGAAATGAAAAAGGCTTATGAAGGTTTTGAGGCTAAGAAGAGTGGTTCTGCGATTGTTGATCTGCCTCCCAAGGGGGCTTATGTGGGCGAGATCCAGGGAGTCAAAGTGGAAGACTCCTACAACCATGAGTTCGAGCAGCTGGTGCTGATGCTTGAGGTCACGGAAGGTGAATACAAGGGGCGGTATCACGAACACTATGCCAATCAGAAGGAACGGTTTGGGGACAATGTGAAGTACCGGGGAAGCCTCCGCATCCGGATTCCTACCGGGAAAGACGGAGAGGATGAATGGATTCGCCGTCAGTTTGAAGGGGCAATGTGGGCTGTCGAGGACAGTAATGAAGGGTATGCCTTCGACTGGGACGAGAACAAGCTGAAGGGCAAGAAGGTTGGGTTCTCTGTCCGGGATACCTTCTATACCTACGGAGACAAGGACTATCAGGGGACGGAGATCGGCAGACTGGAGAGCATCAAGGAAGTCAAAGCAGGAAAGGTTCGTCCCATGAAAGAGCGAGACAGCAGGAAGAACAAAACCGAAGAGACTGCTTATACCAATGTGAGCAGTACGGTGGATGTTCCTTTCTGATGACTCAGGACAGGGTGGATGATACGGGAGTCTGCCCTGTCCCCTTTTAAGGGGTGAATGCGATGGCAAGAATTGTTCAGGTGATTGTACGGAAAGCAAAACTGTACAGTGAACCTTATGAGGACTCACAGGTTGTTGCGAATGTGGATTTTATGCAGATCCTGAAGATCAAGGAATTCTGCGGTAACTGCTTCATGAGGGTTGCGACTACTCCTCCTAGTGGACGGGAGTATAAGGACGGGAAAAGCATTGTCGGATATGTCCATGAGAGGTCGGTGACCTTCAAACCCATTACTGATTTGGCTGAACTGTTTTTCATCAATACATCAGGCAAACAGCAGAAAACCTACGCCAGGATCTACGGGGAACGGAGGATTGGACTGCTTGAGCCGGGTGAAATGCTGAAATGCAAGGCAAAGTGTGATGGATGGATCCTGACTGCCAAGGGATGGACTAGAGAAGAATACATGACCAAGAACCGGGACATAGGCAATCCTGAAACGATACAGAGCCTTGTGGATGCGGTCATTCTCCGGGCGGTACTGGATTATAAGATCGTCCTGAAAAAGGCAATGAAGCATCCGAAGAAAACAGGTGATGACTACTACTACATCCTGAATCGGCTTTTCACTCTCAGGAACTGGTTTGAAACAGGTGATTTCCACAAACTGTTTGAGGAAAGAGAAACCGGGGAAAATCGGATCGTGAATATCGACAGGCAGCTGCATGTGACAGAGGAATGGATCGATGAGGAACGGCGTAAGCTGGACGGGATGCTGGCTAAGAAACGGATAGCAGTAGTTAAAGAAGAAGAGGACTACGATGGTTTTGATTGAGGATACAAGAAACCAAATCGGACAGCATCGGAATGTTGAAGCGTACTGCAAGCGAATGGGCATAGAGATCAGGAGAGAGTGCCTGAATGTCGGGGATTACATGTTTCCGGACGGAAAGATCAGTGTGGATACCAAGAAAGACATCTTGGAACTTTGCCACAACATCATGTCGAACGATCATCGGAGATTTAAGGCAGAATGCATCCGGGCAATGGAAGCAGGAATTCAGCTGATCGTCCTGATTGAGGAGGTTCCTCCGTTTGGAAGACTGGACATGTGGGAGGTTCCAAGGTTTCAAAGTTACGGAAGATTCCACAGAAAGGGAGATCCAATGACCCTAGTTGATCCTTCTGCTTTGAGGAAAGCATGTATCACAATGCAGGAGAAATACGGCGTAAAGTTCCGGTTCTGCTCACGGCAACAGAGTCCTGCGAGAATCATAAAATATTTGAAAGGGGAACTGAAATGATTTGGTATTTCCTGGCTGGCATGGTAGCCGGGGCTGTAGGAATAATGTGGTTAGCAAGATGGTTATCAGATAAGGGGTATATCCGGAGGGATGATAAGGATGACAAACGTACCTGATAAGGTCAGGAACATGTGGACTGATCTGTACAGACTGTTTGATTCTAACTGGAAGATGGAGAACACAGAGGGCAACTGGGAACGGTTTTGGGAAGCAGGAAAAGATCTGATTGATAAACACAGTGCTATTCCCGAAGTATCCCATTTTGTAATCCTCTGCGGAAATCTGATCGGAGAACATATGAAGGGGACGGTTTGATGCTGAACGATACAGTTAACAAATATCATGCGACTGCTGTAGTTGATGGAATCAAATACGAACGGGACGGCACTTTGAGAGAGGTTTGCCAGTGGGTGGATGATCTTGTCGGGATGTACGGCATCTGTGATGCGACTGTGAAGCAGATTCAGGAGGAAGCACATGCTTAACGGCTCAATGAACATCTGCTGCCGGAAATGCGGATCGCCTACAAAAGTCAACAACAGCTATGGCAATGGTGAGGAAATGATCAGGTTTCGGTTCTGTCCTGCTTGTGGAAGCAGATATAGAACAATCGAAATAGTTACAGAGGAATTAAGACCATACAAGCCCAGGAATAAGGGGTAAGCAGATGGATATCCGTAAGAAGACCTGTCTTGTTGTGAAGAAAGGCAGACTGTACCTGGTTGGATATAACCAGTGGATGGGACAGCTTAACTGGAGTCAGAACGTATACGATGCATGGCGTACACGGGACAGGGCAGCTGCAAGGATGGTTCAGACTGCGGTGGATGGGACATTGTGCCTGTTCAATCCCCCGGCTGGGCAGATCATTGAAATCATAGAAGAGGGTGATGTGAATGACATGCCATGACTACTGCCGGAATGCACAACATTGCAGACTGGGCTGGAATGTTGATCGCAATCCTGAAAGATGCTTTGAAAACATGCACTGGGAAGACATGGAATGGGATGCTGAATGTATGAAAAGGGGTGATGTGAATGATAAAGATTGGATTGAGGAAGCAGAGAGAGACTCATGACATTAAGAAGATCCGCAGAGGCTATTCCTGCTGTAATGTGAATCACATCTGTCTTGGTTGCCCATATCAGGATGGAAGTAAAAAGTGCCTTGAAAAGCTTATGGGTGACATGATGGACAAGATTGAAGAACTGGACGAACGGATCGGGATCATGACGGAGGAAGAGGCATGACCGCACAGGAAACAGATCAGCTTATCGACAGGCTTGAAATAGTGCTTTCCTATCTTCAGGCTAAAGCGTTTTGTGACGATTATGCAAAGGTTGTAGCAGATCCGGTGGAGGAAGCAATCAAATTTATCAAAAACAACAGGAAGGAGTAGGCCGTGTTAACACACTTATCACTGTTTTCGGGGATAGGTGGCCTGGATATAGCTGCCGAAATGGCTGGCTTTAAAACAGTTGGTCAATGCGAATGGGCAGAATATCAGACTAAAGTCCTTGAAAAACACTGGCCTGATGTTCCAAGGTGGCGAGATATCCGGACATTAACAGGCAACAGTTTTTATGAAAGAACTGGTTTACGAACAGTTGACATTATTTCCGGAGGATTCCCTTGTCAGCCGTTTTCCGTTGCCGGGAAGCGAAAAAGCGAAAATGATGACCGTTTCCTCTGGCCTGAAATGCTCAGAGTCATACGGGAACTCAGGCCAACTTGGGTCATTGGTGAGAATGTGCCTGGAATCATTAATTTGGCACTCGACCAGGTGCTTACTGACTTGGAAAACGAAGGATACGAAGCACAGGCATTTATTATTCCAGCTTGCGGTGTCGATGCCCCCCACAGAAGAGACAGAGTCGCTATTGTGGCCTACTCCAATGGCAAGCAGTTGGGGTGGGTCAGGCCACAGGGCAATCCTGAAAAGGATGCAGGAGAAGGGACTGCTTACGGAGGAGGAACGGCTGAACCTTCAGGCCGGGAATTACGGGAAGACAAATCCGCAGCTGACGGAATGGCTAATGGGTTACACCCGGGAGTTCACAAAACTGATTCCAACTCCGATAGCATCAGATTACAAGGGATGTTGTCTGAAACGGTATGTGGGGGGGTCAATTACGACAAACAGTTGAGGAGTCTTTTGGAAGCCACTCCCCGTGGCTCAATTGGCCGAATGAACCCAAATTGGATCGAGTGGTTGATGGGATACCCAATCGGCTGGACAGAATTAGATCCCTTGGAAACGCAGTAGTTCCTCAACAGTTTTATATCTTCTTCAAACTGATAGCAGATATAGAAGGGAGCTGCGTATAGTGATTTGTCCAAACTGCGGAAAAGACAGTTTAGGCCATCAGAGTGACTTTACTTATGAGGAATGCGGATACATAGGATCAGGAATTGTTTCCTTCTATGAATGCAACAATTGCAGAGCATCGGTGGAGGTTTGTGTTCCTGGTGATGCGGAGGACGAACAGGATGCTCAGATACGGCAGGAAGAAACAGAATCCATCACGGAGGATCTGCATTAACTGCCAGCACTTCCTGGTGGATATTGATCCGAAAAGCGGATGGGGTATATGCGAACTGGCGAAGAACAGCGGAGTGTTTAAGAATCACTCAAGACATGCGACATACAACGCAATGCACAGCAATGCGAGGTATTACTGCCAAACAGGCTGTAAGAAAAGATTCAAAGGGGTTGAGGAGAATGAAGGTTGAACTGGTTGGATATCCATCAGCAGATGATCTGATGTGGATGAAAGAGTGTACGATTGGAACAATGCTGGGCAAGGAGGCTAAAAAGCCTCCGGACTCAGCGTTTATCAGGAAACTGCTTATAGCAAGGCACAGTCCGATCCGGGAGATGGTGTTTAGGTATGTGATTCGTGATCTCCCCTACTGGGTTTCTGTGCATCTTGTGAGACATCATGTGGGATTTCAGCCGTATGTAAGCAGTCAAAGGAATGACAGGCAGGATCAGTATGACAGGAATTCTGCTAGGCAGGATGCTCCTGTTACCATGAGAATCACAATCAATGCGGAGGCACTGCTTAACCTGGCTAATAAGCGGTTATGTGCCAAAGCAAGCCCGGAAACAAGAGAAGTGGTCAAGGAAATGTGCAGACTGGCAGAGATTGCAATGCCTGAGTTTGAAGGGCTGTTTGTGCCGATGTGTGAGTACCACGGAGGACGGTGTGATGAGATTCAGCCTTGTGGGAGGGTTAAAAACAATGCCTGACATGGAGAAGGTTATCAAAGAATTTGAATTATTCATCAAAGAATTTCATCCTGCTTGTACAAGCGAAGGTGTTGAGTTGGATATGCTTAGAGAAGTCCTTGCCCTGTTGAAAGAGCAGGAAGAACGAGAAAAAAGAATTTTCAAAGGTGTCTGCGATTTTATCCGAAGCGGAATCAGTACAGATACAGATGTTGATCAGGATTATGTCTGCGATGAAATTCAAAAGATATTTTGCTCGTTTTCGGAAGGCGGTGAAGTGTTGATGAAAGATCCATATGCAGAAGTATGGGAGGAGATCACAAAGGCATTCAACAAGCAAAGCAAAATGATTGTTGAGCTTGCTGCACGGACATTATCTGTCAAGGATTACAAAGAATTCGTTGATGAGTTCTCAAAAAAGGCAGACAACAAGGACGATCTGATTAATGATCTGATGCAAAAAGGTTGGTGAAGTGGAAATGAACGAAAAGGAAATCATAAAACTACTTGATATTCTTATTGGTGCAACAGAAGCCGTTGGAGATTCCGCAATTGATAATAAGATCGAGAGCAATCTTAAAACACTGATTGATATTGCCAACTGGTGCATGGATGGTGTGAGCCAAAGTGCATTTACAAGGCATCGCCCAGAATATAGCATGAAAAAGGTTGGGGAACGTGCCTTTTCTGCTCTTTGCGAATGGGAAGAATGGCTAAAAGAACGGATACAAGCGGATTAACTTAAAGGCAACAATGAATAAATAAAGGAGAACCGGAAATGGATAATCTGAATTTTCACGATATGTTTCCGCCAGACCCGAATAAAGAAACAGTTACAGAAGAAATGCACCCAGAAAAGGCATGGTTTGCTGAAGCAGGAAAGATGACAGAAGAGGAATTGCCGGACTTTTATGCAAGGATCATTCATGGATATAACCATGATTACGGGACAATGTGCCATGCCGTTGCCGCTTGCGCATTGGCGGCAGCGTGGGCGGCTTGCGGTGATAAAGATGTTGGCTTAAGCGGATTTCAAGCCGGATTTGTGATGTGGGATTTCATCAAGAACTGGACAAAAACAAGCAACGAATGTGGTTTAAAGCTTGTTGATTATGACGATATGCTTTATCCGCAATATGAAGAAAGATTTGAAAAGACGATACGCAAAGACAACTTTGAAATGGTTCAGAAAAAGGCTATGGAAAACCTTGAAAAAAACAAAAATGCCCATCCGGCTGTTATCGCACATTGGAGAAAAATAGCAAATGGAGAAGCGCCGTTTGGGTATCGAGTAGTAGATCGCTGGTAATTGTTGATTAGACGAATTATACACGCTTAAAGGCAACTATAACGCAGGAAGGTCGGTGAAGTGGGAATGGACACAAAAAACTACAATATGGCAACGCATTATTTTCGAGAAATGGAGAAGGAAAATCCAAACATACCACAATGGGGAGCGTTTGCAGATGCAATGGACGAGGTAATTTCAACGTATGTTCCGATTGTCCGGTGCAGAGATTGCAAGTTTGGTGAAGCGTGTAAAAACGGCGCAGGAGAACAATGCGTCCAGTGTTTTAATGATGATCTGTTTATGACTGGTGATTTGCATATGCCTGACTGGTTCTGCGCTGACGGGGAAAGGTAAACAGAATGAAAGAATACATCATGCACGAAACAGAAGAGCAGACAACGTTCGGATCCGTGTGGCGTCGTTACGAACCCGTGCAGGAACTTATTCGCTGTAGAGACTGCAAATGGTATGCTGAACGAATTTCCATGTGCGACAATTGTGGATTGCCACGGGAACAAACATTTTTCTGTGCTGATGGGAGAAGGAAGGAATAATGAAAAAACAGATATGCCTTAACCAGGATGATATTCAGCAGATTATTGCTGATTCATTTTGTGTTGATAAGAAAAATGTGATTCTTGAGTTTTACAAAGATATAGAAGGATTTGGAATAAGCGAACGCTATATAGCAATGATAAAAGCAACGGTTGAAGTGCCAATGAACGATGGGAGATGAAGTTGGAATGAAGATCACACAATCTTGGAAACGCAATGAACCGGATACCGTGACCGGGCATAGCATAACCTACACAATCATTTATTCCAGCATGAGCGAAGAAGAGATAGATGCACAGGAAGATCATCTTGAGAATGTGCTGCCGAAAGGTGCTATCTCAATTATGGATACGGAGCAGAAAAAATGAATCATAGTGTATCAATCAAAACAGAGGATGGCAGTACCAGGATTTGGATTGATGAACAGGAAGTCAAAGGCATTGTTTCTGCCGATGTAAGCTTCCGTGTGAATGCATTGCCCCTTGTAACACTTCAACTGCTTTCGGGCAAAATCGAAATAAAAGCAGACGAATCAAAAATATCAATTGGAGGAGAACTATGACAGAAGCAGTAAAAGCGGTTCCTGATATTGAGTACTTTTATGGGATGCCCTACAAGTATTTCTGCGGTAAGTGCGGACGGTGCGTGATGATTACCGGGGATGGTATAGCTGCCGTGAAAGCAGTTGTCAAAAAGTGCCGTTGGTGCGGTACAGAAATAAACTGGGAGGATATTAAGCAGGATGATTAAGCCTTATCTCCCATTAACCGAATTATTAGCAGGATTAGCAGAAGAATGTTCGGAATTGGCACAAGCTGCACTGAAGCTTCGGAGAGTGTACGATGGTACTAATCCTACCCCTACACAGGAAGATGTTGCTATCGAACAGTTTGAGGAAGAGGTAGCAGATGTCAACCTTTA
>JAEIGA010013858.1_pt1 | contig 12259 bp, 8 predicted proteins | sample 9270691 | NCBI WGS metagenome assembly JAEIGA01 (sample SAMN17057246, study PRJNA624740) | gut metagenome | biome: biome; isolation source: fecal sample | host: Bos grunniens | place: China: Xizang | collected 2019
ACACCTACTGATGTATACAACGAACCACAAAATTGCTTCGTAGCTGATTTTATTGGAGAGAGTAACATTCTGGACGCTACCATGGTTAAAGATGGTATTGTCAATTTCTGCGAAAATGAATTTGAGTGTGTAGACAAAGGTTTTGGAGAAGACCAAGAAGTAGATGTTGTTGTACGTCCAGAGGATGTATACATTGGCACAATCAAAGACGGTGGAGACGAAAAGAGCCCTTGGCAATTACATGGTGAAGTCAAAAGCTGTATCTTCAAAGGTGTGCACTATGAGATGACGGTGCTTACTGAAAACGGATACGAATTAATGATCCAAGATTATCACGCTTTCGAAGTGGGTAGCCAAGTTGGCTTACTCATCAAGCCTGAGGATATACAAGTAATGAAGAAAGAGCGTCTCTGCAACACTTTTGACGGAGAGGTTCTAGAAGACAACCAAGTTCGTTTCCTTGATGAAGTATGGGATATACCTGAACGAGTAGCAGATCGATTTGAAGTCGGAGAAGAAGTTGAGGTGGAAGTTGATTTCAACCGCGTCAACCTGCAAGACGACGAAGAAGATGGTACATTGTGTGGAGAAGTACATTTCATTTTGTACAAAGGAGACCACTACCACCTAACTGTTCGTACAGACGAAGGAGACGATATTTTTGTTGACACCAACGATGTTTGGGATGACGGCGATCGTGTAGGTATACGAGTTGCGCCAAGTTATATCAGATTGTATAAGAAGAGCCAAGAGCAATAAGCTAACAACCAAGACTAACAATGAAAAGTAGTAATTGGAAAATGATACTGCAGTCGCGTAGCACATGGGCCTGGCCTTACACCCTATTCTTGCTATGCCTCGTGGCATTGCCCCTCATATTGATTGGTGTATACGCATTCACCGATCCAGAAGGGCATTTCACATTACAGAACTTCGTGAGCTTCTTCACCAAGTCTGAAGCCATCAACACATTCATATACTCCATGGCTATAGCATTAATCACAACGATTATTTGCTTGCTCCTAGGCTATCCTGCTGCCTACATTATGGCTATGGCTGATTTCAAGACACCACATGTTATGGCTATGCTTTTTATTCTCCCTATGTGGATTAATTTTCTATTGCGCACAATTGCAACAGTTGAGTTATTCCACATGTTTGGACTTCCACTTGGAGAAGGAGCTCTATTATTTGGTATGGTTTATGACTTCCTTCCATTCATGATCTACCCTATCTACAACACATTGCAGAAGATGGATACAAGTTTGATAGAGGCAGCACACGACTTAGGAGCAAACCGCGCACAAGTTTTCACAAAAGTGACATTACCACTATCTATGCCTGGAATCTATTCTGGCATTGTAATGGTATTCATGCCTACCGTTTCCACTTTCGCTATTGCTGAGTTGTTGACACACAACAAAATCACATTGTTCGGATCACTTATCCAACGCAGTTTTGGAGAGGGAGGTATTGCTATGTGGAACTACGGAGCAGCACTTTCACTCATCATGCTTATCATCATTGGACTGACTAGCTTCTTTGGAGGAGATAAAGAAGATATTAATCGATAGTTAGAGGCTAAATTATGGAAAAGAAAACAACAAAATTAGAGACGAGAAGTCTGTGGGAACGCATCGTAGCACAATCCTATTTATGGTTGCTACTTGTTGTTCTCTATGCCCCTATATTACTCATCATCATCTTCTCCTTTACCAAAAGCAAAGTATTTGGCAACTGGGAAGGTTTTACGCTTGGACTTTATCAAAACCTTTTCACAGGTTATGATATTGCTGCTAATGTACAAGTTGATCCTAATTTATACCGGGCTATATTCTTTACAGTAACTATAGCCATCATTGCTGCTTTAATTTCTACTATCCTAGGAACCTTAGCAGCTATCGGAATTTATTATATGCGTCCAAGAGGACGAAAAACATTGACATTCTTGAATAGCATACCGATGATCAACCCTGACATCTTAACGGGTATCAGTTTGTTCTTGCTATTTGTATTCCTAGGTATAAGTCGCGGATTTGGTACAGTCATTGCAGCACACGTGGTGTTCTGTACTCCTTACGTTGTCTTGAGCGTGCTTCCACGTCTAAGTAAAATGGATCCTAATATTTATGAAGCCGCACTAGACCTCGGAGCAACACCATTCCAAGCTCTACGCAAAGTCATGATGCCGGAATTATGGCCAGGTATGATTAGTGGTTTCATACTTAGTCTAACTTTGAGTATTGATGACTTTGGTGTCACATTCTTTACCAAAGGAAGTAATGGCTTAGAGACCTTGTCCACTTTTATCTATGCAGATGCTAGAAAAGGTGGTCTAACACCTGAGTTACGCCCTCTGTTCTCATTGATTTTCTTGACAATATTGATACTTTTGATAATAATGAATATACGAACCCATAAACAACAAAACAAAACAAAATGAAAAAGTTCTTTTTTGCTTTTGTAGCATTGTTGCTACCTATTTTCTGTGCACCTAACCTTCAAGCAGCAGATCGCTCGCAAACATTGAAGATCTACAACTGGGCAGACTATATTGACATGACCAATGTGTTGAATAATTTCCCACAATGGTACAAAGAACAAACTGGAGAAGAAGTTTCTATCCTATATCAAACATTTGATATCAACGAGTCCATGTTGACCGAGATTGAAGTCGGACACGAAGATTATGATGTTATTTGTCCTTCTGAATACATTATCGAACGAATGCTTCGCCAAGGACTTTTGCAAAAAATTGACAAGAATTATGGTGAGACTCCTGACTATACTAAGCTAGTATCACCATTTGCCGTAGAGAAATTCCAACAAATGGCTGTGGACAGCAGCATGTGTGTAGCCGACTACACAGTTGGTTATATGTGGGGTACTACTGGTATTCTATACAATACAGCTCTTGTTAGCGAACAAGAAGTAAATTCTTTAGGAGGTCTATTAGACACCAAGTTTACCGGAAAAATCTTCATGAAAAATGCTTTCCGTGACGTATACTCTATTGTTGTTCTTTATGTCTATAGAGACGAAATAGCACGCGGAGAAGTAACTCGTGACGAATTGGTAGCAAATGTTACAGAAGAACGTATCGCTCGTGTGGAAGAATATCTCAACAAAATCAAAATCAATGTTGCTGGATGGGAGGTAGACTTTGGTAAAGAGGAAATGACCAAAGGCAAAGCATGGATGAACTTAAGTTGGTCAGGTGATGCTCAATGGGCTATCGAAGAAGCTTCTCACATAGGAGTAGAACTCAAATATTTAGTTCCTAACGAAGGTAGCAATGTATGGTTCGATGGATGGTGTATACCTAAATATGCTAAAAACACTAAGGCTGCTAGTTACTTCATTAACTACATGTGTATGCCAGAAAATGCAATTAAGAACATGGAGGAAATCGGATACGTTAGCGTTATTGCTTCACCTGAAATATTAGATTGGGCTAACGATTCTGATCTATACCCAGAAGCTTCAAACCTAAGCTATTTCTTTGGAGAAAATGCCGATTCTGTCCATGTAAACCACGTATTTTATCCTGACCAAAAGGTTATTGAGAGATGTGCATTAATGCACGATTGCGGTGAAAGAACAGAAGACTTAATTGCCATGTGGTCACGCATCAAGGGAGATAATCTAGGAGCTGGTATGGTCATCTTCATTTGTATCATTCTTGCACTAATCATTATTGTTGTTGTCATACAAACCGTTAATAAAAAACGACAACAAAAGATGCAACAGCGTAAAAAACGCAGTCGTAGAAGATAATCATAAATAATAGACACAAGGTTTTTTTGTAAGCAAAAGATATGAAGAGAATTTTTATAGTTCTATTAGTTTGCATTGGTGCATGTGCTATGCATGCCCAAAACTATGAAACAGAGTTTAAAGAAATACAACGATTGTTTCAGGAACGCGCTAATAGTACATCAACAGCGTTGAACAAGTATTTAGACAAGTACCCTTACACCCCTTATGTTGATGAAGTGGGATTGATGAAAGGTGTACTTGAAGTAGAAAAGGACAAATTTAGACCAGCTCTACAGATTTTTGAGAAGATCAATCCTAAAAATTTGTCACAAACATCCGAAACGATGTTCGCCTTCTATTTGGGATATACATATCTCAATCTAGACCAAAATGACAAAGCCATCGCTGTTTTATTGCCACTTAAACAACAGCAAAACCCCTACTTCTTACAAGCCACTTACTATATAGGATATTGCTATTACAAACAAAAGTTATACCCACAGGCATTATCTACCTTCTTATCATTGGAAGAACTAGGAGGTTATAATAAAATTGCTCCTTATTACATCGTACAAATTTATTATGCTAACGGCAATTACGATGAGGTCTTCAAGCTAGCACAAAAACTTTTAGCTAGTTATCCTGATAATGACTACAACGCAGAGTTGCGTCGAATGATCGGAGAGATATACTATCAACGAGGTGAATATCATGATGCCGTACACTATCTAAAATCATACCATCAACTGCGCAAAAAACAACGCAAAGATATTGTTCGTAACGATTTATACTTACTTGGTATTTCATGTTACAAAGAGAAACAATACGAAGACGCAATTAACTACCTAAAAGAAGTTAAACAATTGCAAGATTCTATCGCAGAAAGTACTTGCTTGCATTTAGGTCACTGTTACCTACACATCAATGATTTGGAAAAAGCTAAGTTGTCTTACGCTGCGGCTCTTGAATTCAAAATTAATGACGCACTCCGTGAGGAGGCTATGTATAATTACGTACAGGTCACATGCTTGCAAAATTCTGCTCTCGGAGAGAACATTACTGCTGTAAACAACTTTATTCAAGAATATCCTAACTCTAAGTATATTAGCGAGGTATATTCGCTGATGGCAGATGCGTATTTAAATAGCAAAAACTACCTCAAAGCCGTTGATGCATTAGTAAAAGTACCTAATCCTAATAACAGAGTTAAACTTACACTTCAACAATTGCAATATCAAATGGCTGTTGATGCTTTTGTTCAAGGAGATCGAGACTTAACACTACAATGGTGTAAAGAAGTATTGAAGGATCCTCAAACAACATCCATATATTTGACTGATGCTTATTATCTCAAAGCCGAGGCTCTATATCTACAAGGGGAATATGAAATGGTGCTTAGAACACTGGCAGAATATACGAGCCAGCCTAACTACGAGAGTTCTAAAAACAAAAAGAACGCTCAATATCTCAAAGCATATGCATACTTCAACAAAAAGAAATATGAAACAGGATATGTTGTTTTTACTGAATATTTAAAGAACTTAGATCCTTCCCATGCCACATATGTAGATGCACTCAACCGAAAGGCAGACTGTTGTTTTTATCTACGTAAATTTAAGGAAGCAGAAGAAACATATCGATTAGTCGCAGAACGAGCTGATCAATCATATCAAACAGAGTATGCCATGATGCAACAGGGATATGTACTCGGAGTTATGCATAAATACGAACAAAAAGTAAAAGTATTGGAGCAATTAGTCAAACTATATCCTACATCTGACTTGGTAGATGATGCTATGTACGAAATTGCACGAGCTGAACTTCAACTTGAGCATCATAATAATGCTATTATCTGGTACGAAAAACTCCTCAAACAAAATAGAAAAAGCGGATATGGACCAAAAGCTTCATTGGAACTTGGTATGACATGGCGCTCGCTTAAAATGTACGACGAAGCTATTGACGTCTTTAAGCAAACTATTGACAAATATCCTAATACAGATGAAGCATTTGCTGCATTGGATGGAATGGAACAGATTTATGTAGAAACAAACAACGTTTCTGAATATCTAGCATATACCAAAACTCTCACTAAAATGAGTACACAAGCAGCAACGCAAGAAGACTCTTTAATTTATGTAACCGCAGAGTTGCAATATATGCTTAATAATTACAAACAAGCTGCTGCTGGACTAGCAACCTATATTGCTCGCTTCTGCAAAGATGATAATTCTACAGGTCGCTTCTGCGTAAATGCATTGTATTATGCAGGTAATAGTTTCTATAAACTCGAACAATATGATGAAGCCATCGAATATTACATTGATTTAGCCAATAAAGAAGGTCATCAATACATGGAACAAGCATGTATGCGTGTTGCAGAATTAAGTTATGATAAAAAAGACTACAACACAGCACTACATTACTTCCAAAAGATGTATGATGTATCATCTAATCAACAAAGTGATCAAATTGCATTGTTAGGAATGTTAAGATGTAGCTATTATATCAATAACGATGCAACAACAATCAAACATGCAACAGAAGTATTAAAACAAGATAAACTTAATAATACGATGTTCAACGAAGCGCTATATTATCGTGCTAGTGCATATTATAGAACTAAGCAATATGACGCTGCTAAAAAAGACTTTGCAAAATTAGCACAAGATGTACGCAACGCTTGGGGAGCAGAGGCTAAATATCAAATAGCAGAATGCCATTACCTATTAGGAGATATTGATTTAGCAGAACAAGAAATCATGTCATTTACAGGAATGCAGACAACACATCAATATTGGTTGGCTAAGAGTTTAATCTTACTAGCTGATATCAATATTGATAAAAACGATCTCTTCCAAGCTAAACAATACCTCTTAGCTTTGCTTAACAATTACCGCCAAGCTGACGAAATCCAACAAATTGTAATGAATAAGTTGGAACAAATCGAAGATATTGAAGCTGCACAAACTTATGACACAACCATAAACGATTAATATATGCAAATGAGATCTATAATAACATTTTTCATTACTCTACTTTGTGTTGCCAATTGCTTTGCAAACACAAAGGACACGACTCTAAATCGAGTTGTCACTGTGGAGCGAAATTATCGACCAGACATCATACAAGTCTCAAAAATTCAACTAACTCCATATATACAGACCGAAGACACTAAGTCTCGTTCTGTTATTTACTCTTCCTACTCTAACCCTTTGGTAGTGGATTATAACCTTCATCCTCTAAAGGCTGCAAAAACTGACTTCACACCCCAAAGTACACTCAAAGGTCTTGTTGAAGGAGCTGTTGGACACCGTAATAGCCATATGGCCTTTGGATATCGTATTACAGAGGTAGAAGGCATGTCTTTGAATTTGTTTGCGAACCACGATGCATATTGGGGACGAGATGCTCTTTCGCAATCACAACTTGGAATGGAACTTGTGCGCCACTTTAAGAAAATGAATATCTTCTTTGGTGTAGATGGAAATAATGAATATTTCACGTATTATGGACGCCAATACGACGGAAATAAAGGTTTATTAGTTCCTATTGGTACACCTATTGATCATCAAAACCTATGGAAAATCAATGCCAAAATTGGAATGCGAACAACCAATCCTAAGAAACCTATCCAATTTGGCATACAAACAGGTTACAAAGCATTTATAGCTGCAGATTATGCTGTAGAAAATCAAGTGCGTACCTATTTTGATTTGACATGGAAAGCTCGTAAAAAACATGGTGCAGGTGTCAATTTGTACTTACAAAATTCGTTCTACACAAAACTTTTTGAAGATTCTGTACGACATAACAAACATGCTTTACGATTAGAGCCATTCTACGAATATAAGCACGGATCTATCTGTTTACATGCAGGTGTTAATGTGGATATGAATATTGGCACAGGTAAATTGTTAAGTACAGTAGATAATATCACTTTTGCTCCATCACCAAATATAGAATTTGAATGGAACATGATGGACAATATATTCCATTTCTATACAACGGCAAAAGGTTCAATGGGAATTGGCTCACTTGAAGAGTACCTTGAATATAATAGATATTTAAACATCGTAGAAGGAGTTAAGTTTAATACTCCACGATCATACAATCCAATTGATATGCAAATAGGATTCAAGATACGTCCAATCAATACTATGCTTATTGACGTATATGGTGGATACGCTTACACTATTAATGGATGCAACATGATGGCTATTGTAGATACAGTTACTCCTTCAGTTATTGATTACTCATTAACACAATCTAATTATCAACTTTGGAAAGTGGGAGCATCACTCCACTATCACTATCGTGATTTTGTTAATGTTAATGTTAAAGGTAACTACTACGCATGGAAAAATATGGCTACGACAGAGGTATATGATCGCCCAACTTGGGATTTATATGCGCGAGTAGATTTCAACATTGACTCTAAATGGAGTGTTTATAGCGAGAATTATTTTGCAGGTAAAACATTTGCCCATACAAACAAAGGCATTGAACAATTGAAAAATACGATTTCTCTTAACGTTGGTGGCCAATATGCTGTTAATAATTGGTTATTAGTCTATCTGCAACTCAACAATTATTTGAATAGAAAGAATGATATATTTTACGGATACCAATCTCAAGGATGTCATTTCCTTGGTGGCGTAAAATATAAATTCTAATATCGTTCTCTAAAAACAAATAAGGCGCCTTGGTGGGCGCCTTATTTCATTTAATAAATATCTTTATCTATTACTTTGAATTTGTTCTTCTAACCAAAGCAATCATTCCTATACAAGTAAACAGTGCATTAAAGATTAAACGTTCATGTGAGAATACATAACCTCCAAACCATGCAGCAGAGTTCACATCCAATATCCATGTTATAACAGGTGCCAAGATTACTACCAATGGTATCCAACGATCGTTAACTTGTTTCTTTGTAAAAATACCAAAGCAAAACATACCCAACAATGGACCATATGTATAACTTGCCACCTTATAAACAGTCTGAATAACAGAATCGTTATTGAGCATATGAATAACATAGATACATACAGCCATCAATACTGCCATACCTATATGTACTAATGTTCGCGTGCGCGTAAGAGATGTGTCCTTGCCATCTTGCTTATTGAGAATGTCAATAGTAAATGAAGTGGTCAAAGCAGTCAAAGCTCCCCCCGCAGCCGAATATGCCGCAGCAATAAATCCGATGATGAACAATACGCCTACTACTACAGGGAAGACGGTCATCTTAGCTGCTAAAAATGGGAAGACATCATCTCCCTTCATAGTAGCCACCTCTGTAATACCCATTTGCTGAGCATATGAATATAAAAGGAAACCTAAGAATAAGAACAAACCTATAACAACAATTTGCATCATAGCACCTACAATCAAGTTCTTTTGACTCTCACGAGGATTTTTGCAAGATAAGGTTCGTTGCATTAAATCTTGATCCAAACCAGTAGTAGCAATAACCAAAAATATACCAGCTAAGAATTGTTTCCAGAAGTATGTTCCCTCTTTAGGGTTATCAAAGAAGAAGGTACGAGTCATTGTGCTACTAGTCCATCCCTCGATATTTACTCCCGCACGCAGAATAAAGTAGATGCACAATGCAACTGACAGAATCAAGCAGCATGTCTTCAACAGGTCTGTCCAAATTAAAGACTTCACACCACCTTTAAATGTGCATAAATAAACTATCAATACTGTGAATATAGCGTTTACCCAAAATGGTATTCCTAAAGGTCCAAAAACCAATAGTTGCAATACTTCTCCCACTACAAACAAACGCACACTTGCACCCAACATCTTACTCACAAAGAACAACCATGCACCTGATTTATAAGTACTCATTCCGAAGCGTTGTTGTAAGTATTGATAAATAGATGTCAGATTCAATTTGTAGTACAAAGGGATCAGCACATATGCAATAAGTATTTGACCCACAGTAAAACCTAGTACCATCTGCATATATGCCCAACCTGAGGTTGCAACCATTCCAGGTACACTCACAAAGGTCACACCTGAGATAGCCGCACCAATAGTTGACATAGCAACCAATAACCAGTTACTGCTGCGATTTCCAGAGAAGAAACCAGCATTATCAGCCTTACGACCAGCCAAATAAGAAATAAAGAATAGCAGCGCAAAATATGCTGCAATAACTAATAAAATTGTTAACGGATTCATATTCTTTTATTAAACTTTAAACTCTAAACCTTCAACTTATTCCTCATAGAGGAGATAAGCGCGGCGTTGCTCTTTAAACTTCGCCACATCTGCTTGCCAGCAAGCTGCGATTTCTTCCTCGCTCTTGCCTTGGTTGATCATCTTACGAACATAATCCACACCCACGAGCAATTCGAAGAAAGGACGGAAGAAATAGTTATCCATATGTAGGTGCTCATATGCATCCAGCAAATAGCGCAAAGAGAAGCCAACTTGGCGTGCCTCTTCTTCACTCATGCCACTCAAATCCACACCATCACAGATACGACCCTTTTGGGTAGATTGGTTAGGAGTAAAGGTGATAGATGGTCCATAGATGCTAGTCTCTGTGCGAGGTGCATTGAAATTAGGGTGACCATAGCACAAGAATGGCTTATCGGTACCTCTACCTAACGATACTGGTGTAGCTTCGAACAAGCATACAGATGGGTAAAGATAAATAGAGAGCATATTGCGCAAGTTAGGTGATGGGGCTACAGGCAAACGATAAAGCGTTTGGTGGGTATAATTTTTACAAGGAATAACTGTAAGATCTACTTGCAAAGAATCATAGAGCCAATATTCTCCATTAATCATTAATGCAAGTTCTCCAAGAGTCATACCATGCACCACAGGAATTGGCAATGCTCCTACACCTGATTTATGCTTCATATCAAGAATAGGACCATCTACATAATAGCCATTCGGATTAGGACGATCAAATACCATAAACTGTTTACCCTCATGCGCACATGCGTCCATCAAACGGAACATTGTAATATAGTATGTGTAGAAACGAAGTCCTACATCTTGAATGTCGGTGATTAGAATATCAAAACTAGCCATAGCCTCTTTAGAAGGGCGGTAACTCTTGCCATCGTACAGTGAAAGAATAGGTATACCTGTCTTTGGATCCACACTGCTGGCTACATGTTCACCTTCGCGTGCAGTACCACGAAAACCATGTTCTGGTGAGAAAATCGCAGTTACTTCTACGCCGTGTTGTAGCAATAGGTCTAGGGTGTGTATCGTGTCATTCCCTTGAATTACGATACCAGTATGATTGCTTAGTAGTGCAACCCGCTTACCCATGAGCAACGGTAAATATTGTTTGGTTTGCTCTGCACCCACCTCAACATGCGCTGCTTGGAGATTAAAAGCAAAACAAAGAATAACAAGAAAACTGAAAATACGTTTCATAATATAACTGAAGTTATAAATTGATTATAAGTCTTTTACAAGGCGAACGGCATTGCCTCCACTACGTGAGTCGTATCCGATACCAGCGCCATCGCACATAAAGAGGAAATAACTAGCAAAACGTGGACCATATGCAGCGTGTGGCGACGATGTCCAGTATAGGCCACCTAATTGCATATATGCTAGTGATGCACCAAGACGGAAACCCGCACAAGGTAAAAATACTGCACCTGCATTTTGCATTACACTCCATTGTTCGACCGTGAAAGATTGATATTCCTCGAATGCCACAGAACTATATTCCTTGTCGCTATAACCGCTCTTGAAAGTAATACCTTCAGGAGCTACCCAATTGTCTGGCAAGAGAATCAATCCGTGTGAACCCGCTATGGAACCTACGCCTATGAGTTCAGTTGCATTTTTGCGTTGCGCACGCAAATACTCCCACTCTGCAGATGTCATAGTACGCCATGTGTTGCCATCGCCTACTGCTGTTCCCCAATCCACAAAATTACCTGTGAATAAATCGTTGTTCTCAACGAGTGTTACTCCCCAAGCGGTAGAAGGATCGGTATCGGTACTCCATGCAAAGAGGTCTATAGTATCAGCAAACACATTATTAACCATATTGCGTATACCTATGTATTCGTATTGCTCAGAAGAAAAAAGCCATGTACCAGATGCTGGGATATATTGAAGGTTTCCTGGTGAAAAAGCAACTTTTTTGTTATTTGCCACAGAGAAAACACCAATATGTTCTGAACGAATTTCAAAAGTGATACTATCAACATGGTCAATATTGTATTCGACCATTCCCTTGTCACTCCAAACTTTCATTATTTTTTGTGCTTGGGATGGTATGATGCAAACCAACAGAAAAAGAGATAGAATTGCTTTTTTCATGCGTTTGAGATATAATCCAAAAATAGATTATTATAACATAGAGGCCGCAGAGCAGCCTCTATGTGTGTATGACATAAATTAATTATTTCGCTTTAGGGAACTCTATAAGGGCAAAACCACCCTTAGTAGCAGCGGTAAATACAACGAGTTTACCGTTTACCTCAGCTGCATTACATTGAGCAGC
>JAEIGA010013859.1_pt1 | contig 12259 bp, 12 predicted proteins | sample 9270691 | NCBI WGS metagenome assembly JAEIGA01 (sample SAMN17057246, study PRJNA624740) | gut metagenome | biome: biome; isolation source: fecal sample | host: Bos grunniens | place: China: Xizang | collected 2019
TCGGTCACTGCAAGGCACTGGCGCTGATGGCCGCGATAGAGTTAGGCAAGCGTTACTCTGCAGAGGAACACCGCGAGCAGGTTGACTTAGGTTCCGCGAGCAGTATCTACAATCTGCTATCTCCTAAGTTGAGTGACCTCGACCACGAGGAGATGTGGCTGGTGTTCATGAACCACAACTACAAGTTGATTAGTTGCGAACGTCTGTCCATCGGCGGTATCACAGAGACTGCGGTTGACGTAAGAATAATCATCCGTCAGGCAGTCTTGAAGAACTCTACAGTGATAGCGATGGCGCACAATCACCCCTCGGGCAGCCTTCGTCCATCGAAGGATGACGACGGTCTCACCTCTCGGGTGAAGAAAGCATGCGAACTCATGCGTCTGTTTCTCCTCGACCATTTGGTAATATCCTCGAGTGGATATTACTCTTATAGAGAATCAGGGAGGCTTTAGCCTCTCTGTTTCTTTTTTTTTTTTTGTTAGAATCGAGGAGAAACGAATGTGGAAGATGTGATTAGCTTCAGTCGTTCGCCATACTTCGTCCAGATACATTTGTCTGCTGTATCTCCGAAGTGAGTTGCCTCTTCCGGCGCCACAGACTTGCGTCTCTCGGAACGCTTGTCCTTGGTGAATTTACCCTTGCTGTCCTCCATCACGGCTGTGTTGCGCATTGAAATGACAAGTTTTCGGCATCTGGTAGCGTTGATACGAACCACGGGGAATCGTTCATCAGTCTCGGCGAGTATGTAAGTCCATAGCAGGAACTTGTCATGCTGCGGCGGTTCTATGCCCGCGTGCGTACGCTGGTGTACTGTCCATCCACGTTTCTGCAGCTGCTCGATGAACAGTTCGTTGTAACTCTTTTTGGAGCCAGCCTGGTGTATGTCTCCGTAGCGGTCGCGGTAGTAAGTCACGGTCTTGTTGGCATGGTACTGGTAGTAGTTGCAGAATCGCGTTGCGAGCACGTTTACCTCTGTCTCGTCTCGATCGTCGTTTCGTCGAACGAAGAACTCGTTGATGATATTGTGCACCGGTTTCTTTGTTGCGAGCTTCGTTGAGAAGTCGAAGTTGCGTTCCTGATGCACAAGCAGGAAGGAAGCGGAAGAACCCCAGTCTGCAGACAGTTCGAGCGGTCTGCTTGGGTCGCAATCGAGGTCTGCCCGGCTGTCTGTGGCATTGCGGAGTGCCTCCCAGTCGTAGTTGGAGTTCTCCCCCACGTCGCGGAGATAACTGTCGTTGTATGCGTTGTAATAGAAGTGGCGGTCCTCGAGTCGATAATAAGCGTTGTCGACTGTCGATATACGCTTGTTGAGAATCTCCACCATGAAGGAGAGTTTGTCCATAACCTTATACTGATTGATGATGTACGACATGCCGAGGTTCTCGATGTTGTCGAACACTGAACCGAGGATGAAGAGCGTGCCATCCTTCGCCACGAACGGCACTATCTCACGTCGCTGTCTCTGGCACTCGTTCCACAGTTCCCGGAAGAGATGCACATCGTTCTGCAGTTTCGCCTCGATGAGCTGCATCTGAGTGTCCACTAGTCTGTTCCACTTCGCGAAGAGGTTGATGCCTCGCTCACGCTCATAGTAGTCGGCAGGTTCGAGAAGCCACTGCTGTTCCAGCGTGTACGGCATTGAGGATGTGAACAGGTTGCCGTGGTGCTTGAACACGGGGTGCGCACTACGTCGTCCGAACACATGCTCATTGCCTCGGTTTGTTGGTGCTGCCTCCTGGTCGAACTTCACCTTGTCGATGGTCAGTGCCTCGTCTGTGATGTTGAAGTCCGCGTTCGGTCCTCGGCTGTTTCCTGCCTGTGTGAGGATGTATAGAATGTGCCCGTTGGAGAATGAGATTACGTTATCATACTGCATGATATGCTCGTATGGGCGATACCATCCTGGCGGTGGTGTCTTGCACACCACATAGTCACCAGACTTTGTGTTGTAGTCATACGGCTTGTATCCGAGCCGGTCGAGGAAGTTGAATGTGGAAGGGAGAGTTTTTGTCAGTGCCTGTCCGATGGTGCTCTGGGTGACTGTTGTCACTCCTCGCGGCATCAGACGCACGTTCTCGTCCACCTCGTATCCAACAATCCATGACTTTCCTGTTCCTCGCGAGAATATAGCATACTTATTCTTGCTTTGAAGCATCACGAACTGCCACTGAGCAGGGTTGACACGTAGAGGTATCTTGTTTATTCCGGGCAACATTACGAATTCATTATATCCTCTGCCTGAGCGTCATCTATCGGTTCGTTAAGTACCTCGAGAAGTTCCTGCACCTCGTCGTCTCGCAGGTCGTGAACGTCAGCGACGGGCTTGTATTCAGCCTGTCCGTTGTTGTTCACCACCTGTATGTAGACGTTGGTATGCTGCATTCGAGTCGGGTCCTCGAGTCCAGCAGGCTTATCTCCTATTATCTGGTGCAGCACCTTCTTTGCCGCGTTCCACTCTTTTAGGCGTCCTTGGAGTTTACACTTGCGGATAAGTTCAAGTTGGTCTTTTATTTGCCACGCAAACCAAAAGTCCCAGTCGAACTTATGCTTAGTTTTGTACACCTCCTTTGCCAGTGCCACGTCTTTCCGGAACGTCGTCACGGAAGCACGGTACTTTCGTGCCAGCAGCGCCACTATATGACTGTCATCAGGGTACTCGTCGAGCAGCCTTGCTGCAGTCATTACACGGTCGAACTGCTCCTGACACTCTGGCGGCAGAGGATTGTGCTTCGGATCGAGGATGTACGCCTCGATGTCATCATGTGTAAGTTCTAAGAGTTTTGCCATATTGAATATTATTATTACCTTTGCGGCATGGAAGTGCTGATATTCATCATCGTTGTTGCGATAATTCTTGCTGGCATGTCCTCACGCTTTTACATGAGGAACACCAGGAACCTGTCGTGGTACGCAGACTATGACAAGGGAATTGCCGGCAAGATACTTCGCTGGCTATTGCGCAAGTTCTAGCCGATGTCCGTCTCTATTGCATCCAGCATGTCCTTAATCTGCTCCTGCGCGGGGTTGCTTCCGTTGGCTGCAGCCTTGATGATGCTTCTGTGCAGAGCCATCTTTTGTCGCAGCAATCCCTTGTAGAAAGCCTTATATACTGGAGAGTCCTCGTCCTTGAGGTATTGTCTCATCTCGTACTCGGGCATCTCGAAGTTTACCGCTATCAGAGCAGGAGATATGAGAAAATAAGCCATCTCCTCTATTTCCTTAAGTTGTTCCTCGTTGAAACTCATCTTCAAGAATTGTTTTGTCGAAGTTCCATACCTCCTCTCCAGTGTGGATTATGCCACGCTCGAGTTTCGGATTGTGCGTTGCGTTCTGCGAGCCCACGATGCTGATATGCCACTCGTCGTTCCACACCAGCACCACCTTAGCGTGCAGTGCGAGGCAGCGGTAGTTCTCCGGGAACGTGGCTGCCAGACGCGCAAACGGCTTCGGTGATATTGTGCGCACGCGGTTATCTATGAGGAATCGGATAGACAGGATTTTCCCATTGTCGCAGTACCGCTGCAATGTGGCAATGCTGTCTTCCGCTATGGAGTAAGTAGAGATGAAAACGTGCGCCGGTCCTGTCTGTCTCAGCACGTAGAGCAACAGTTGTATTAGGTTGAACGCGCCATCGGAGAAGAAATGCTTATCCATTCCCTGGCACAGTTCTCCCAGCTGTTTCGGTTTCGACAGTATCTCGCTTATCGTTTCGATGTCATACTGCGATGACTCGAGCACCGCCACACGTTTTGCAGTTTCCTCTTGCTTTTCCTTCGGAAAGTCGAACGCGCTTACCAACATCAGCTTCTCTGTGCTAGTTCGTAGTCCATCTTCGTCAGTTCTGCTGTCAGACGCTCGATGTCTTTCTCGAGTCTCACCTTCTTAGGGCTGTCAGGCAGCGGATTCGGTGTTCGCTGCTTTGTTGTCTTCTGATACTGCAGCAGGTTCTGCTTACGAGTGAGCAGAGTTCTGGTGCTGTTGCGTCGAGTTCGCAGCGTCTTATCGTCGAGCTTCGAGTAGTCCTCTTCTGCTGGCGTCACCTTCTTTTCGGTCTTCTGCTCGCTTGCTGCCTTAATAATCTCCTCTTCAGTAGGGATAGTGCCATCGTTGTCATATCTCTCACGGAGTGCCCATAGCGCCTCCATCTTCGCTGTATCGGCATCCATTGCCTCAGACAGTTGCTTACGTTCGTTTCTTGTCTCTTCATCGTTAGTCTCAGGCAGTTGTGCACGTTGACGGTTCGCCTTGTCACGTCGCTTGTGAGCATCGGCATAGAGTTTCATCACCTTCTGTATTGCAGTAGGTTTCTCTTTGAACGAAGGTTTCTCCTTGTCGATTTCCTCGATGTCAACCTTCTGCTCGCTCACTGGCTGTGACTGTGAGTTCAATACGTCCACGTCCTCGTCGGCGAATCGCGGGTCGTCAGGATTGTAGTACACCTGCAGCATCTGTCGCAGGCAGTAGGTCAGTTTCTCTCTTGTCCAGTCTTTCTCGCCCCGGCGTATGAGCAGCGCGACTACAGACGGCTTGAATCCAGACTTCTGCAGGATGGTTAGTCCTGTAGTGAAGTCACGTTTCGCGGGCGCTGACTTAAACCACTTCATTGCCTGCGCCCGGGCCTCGAAATAATTCTTTGTTAGTTTCATATTATTATAATTTATTATGGCGAAAGCAAAGTTAGCGACTAAACCAGCGACTATCAAAGACAAAAAGGGACCGCCATACGGCAGCCCCAATGAAACTAATTATAATACTAATGCAGTATTCTATTGAGATGCTGTGAGGAGATTAGTCACATCACCCTCGTAGCAGAGTGCTCTTGGGCAAGAGTACGTGAAGTTGAGCGAAGCCTGGTTGCGCTCTGTCGGGTTGGTTCCGGTCACGAAACCTTCCGAGTCGTTAGCCAGACGTGCGCCGCGCTTCGCGTCGCCCATGAGATAGTACACACCGTTGTTGTCCTGTACGATGAAGAATATCTTCTTACCCTTTACAGCGTTCACGAAACCGAGAATCTTCTTGCGAATCTTCGCGTTGATGATGCTGAGGGTGTAGAGGAACGACTCGCCACCGTTCTCGCCTTGTGGAGCGATGGTGAAAGAGCCTACATCGTCAGTGAACTCGAACTTGTACGCTTGGCATCCAGTAGCCATCACGACGTCTCCGTCGAGTGCGCCTGCTGTCTCCATGTCGATAGCCGTATTTCCTGTTGCTGCAGGGAAATCGGGCCATGTACCCACCTCGTCGGCGTAACCGAAGATGACAACCGGAGCGATACCGCCCATATTGTCCTGCTCGGCGCAAGAGAGGTTAAGGTCGATGTCTGCAAGATTTACACACTTTGTCATAGTCTTGATTTTTTAGTGTTTAACCTTCGCCACTTCCAGATGTTTCACCGCCAGTTTCACCGCCAGTTTCGCTGTTAGTTCCACCGCCAGTTTCGCTGTTAGTTTCACCGCCAGTTTCGCTGTTAGTTCCACCGCCAGTTTCGCTGTTAGTTCCACCGCCAGTTTCGCTGTTAGTTCCACTGTTGGATTCACCTGCAGACTGAGTATCTGGTGTAACAGGCTTGTCGTTCACGCAGAAGAGTTCCTCGCCGATGTAAGCGATCTGAGTACCGAACACGTACTTGCCGAGAGCCTTGAACATGTAGTCATCAGGCACAGCCTTGATGGTGCGCATGTCGCTCATCTTGTCGAAACCGAACGCGATGTTCTCCTTGATGGTGAGGAGTACGAACTGGCTTCCCTCTGGGAGGTCAGGAACACGCACGAGTTCGCACTTGCCCTTAGAGCCATAGAGGAACTGCTGCTTTGTCTCGTCAGCGGTCTTGCCTACTTCGTGGATTCCAGGGTGCTCATCAGCGAACCAGTCATCGTACATGTCGCCGAGGTCGTCAGAGATGAACATCTTAGATGACATGCGACGGAAGATGCGGTTGCGTGAGCGCCACATCTTAAGCAGTTCCTCACCGATGTTGGCGCGAGTCATTGTCTCGGTAGCCACGAGGTTGCCATTAGCAGCTGAGATGTTTCCGGCAGTCTTCTCTGCCTCTACGATGGTACCGATGCCGTCGAAAGAGTCAGCGATGTCGGTCTTGTTGGCAGCAGCGTCATACTTCGCTGTGAAGAGAACGCCCAGCAGGTCGTTGGAAGCCTGGTTGAGAATCTCCTGCACGAGCCAGAGCTCGAACGGGTGCTTTGCAATCTCAATCTTTCCGCGAACCTCTGTCACGTATGTACGGCGGTAGCGCTCAGGTTCGTCGAGCACTTCCATCACTACAGGGTGTACAGTCAGCGTACGAGGAATGAACTCTCCGAGGTGAGTCTGTCCCTTGAACGTTCCTGTGTACTTGCTAGATACCTTCTGCAGCACTGCCTTTGTGAAGGTGTAGCTGTCAGTGATATCCTGGTATGCAGACATGTGCTGCAGCACTTCGTTGGCACCGAGACGCGGGATGGCGTCGAGTGTCTTTCCGTGTTTCTTCACCGCGGTATTGACGGCGGTGATGTCGATAGGATCGTTGTAGTTCATATCTATTGTTGGGGTTAGAGGTTAATCTTACTCCTCGTCGTAGAAGTTGACGGGGTCTTTACGGATGTCCTGGTACTCATCCACCTCTGGTTCTTTATTGTGGTCATCCTCGATGGTCACGGAACCAGGCAGTTTATCGAACATTTCCTTTATCTTCGCCATCTTTGCGTCGATTCCGTCGATGTTCTTGATGAGGTCAGAAAGAGAATCGAGAGAGTCGGAGGCAGCCTGGAGGCTATCCTCAGCGGTTTTCTTGGCAGAATTAGCATCTGCCAGTTTCGTGTTCAGGTCGTCGATGGCTTTCTTGTTCTTGGCAAGTTCGTCATCGATTGCCTTCATCTGGTCTTCAGTGAGTGCGAAAGTACCCTCTTCAGACTGTGCGAATCCTGCTACTGCGAGCAGGGCATTCAGCATGGTGAAAATACCTTTCATAATGTAAGTTGGTTGAATGTTATGTAGTGGTGATTGAGGTTGGGTGATGGGTGATAGCTGTTGGGCGTTGGTGAGACCGAGTTTCTCTGCTATGCGCTGTAGCATAGATTTCTCCACCTCCACTCCTTCCGGCATCGGTATCGCGCAGTTCTTGAAGCTCTTGACGAGAGAGTTAGTCACCTTCTTGCCTGAAGGCTCCGCTATTATCTCGTCGACGAAACCATAGTCCTTGCACTCCTGAGCGGTGAGCCATGGGTGTTCCTGCATCAGTTTCAGCATCTCGTCTTTCGACTTGCCTGAGCGTGCAGCATACTTGTTGGCAATCATTTCGTCCATCTTCTCTAGAGTGCGCACCTCGCTGTCAAGATCCTCGCCGAGGTCTTTGAGGTCTTCCGCGTTCATCTGCTGCCAGAGGAACAGTTCCACAGACGAGCAGTGAACATAGAGCATGCAATCCTCGTGCATCTTTATAGCCTTCGCTCCGAACGGCAGCCATGTGGCAGCGCTTGCGTTGAGCGAGTCGTGAATCACGGTGACGTCTCCGTGTTGCTGTATGGCATGAGAGATTGCCACGGCTGCAGCGATATCACCACCATAAGAAGCGATTCTCATGGTGACCGGTTTTCCAGCAGCCTGTTTCAGTTGATTGGTCACGTCCCACTTGGTGTAACGTCCAATCTCGCCGTCAATTCTTATTTCTACCATATTATTATTGTATTAATACGATGCGAAATTACCCCCTTGCAGAGCCTTCGGGAAAGACGCAAGAGGGTGACGAGCAAATGAAAATTGCGATTTTTTAGATGTCTATGTCCTCCATCAGCAGCGATGGCTGCATCTCGACGGCATGAAATCGGAACGCTGTCTCGGAGCGGTCGGTGAATGTTGCTCCTGTTGCACTGGTGGTTTTACACCTTAGCGGTATCTCCTTGGTGCCAGAGAGACGGATGATGCCATTGTTATCCTCAGACAGCACTATCCACTCCCCTCTGGAGAGTTTCTCTATGAGCAATGGATTTAGTCCAGCCTTCGGAATTATTCCGTCGATGTTCACGTCATACACCTTGTTTCCGTCCTCTTCGTCGTCTTCCTCTCCGAAGGAGAAGGTGTCGTCGGCATACATGGGTATAGCGATGACATCCTCAGGCGAAACTAGTTCGCGAAGCTGATGAAGGTTAGTCACGATGTCCACCTCGGTTCCCTGGAAAGAGGCAACCGGTATGGCATAGCAGTGGCGAAGTCCGCCTACGTTCTCAAAATCGAATTCTATCTGTTGCATGATGCTATAAATTAGAGTGAGCAGAAAGGTTGTCAAGATAGTCTTGTGAAGCCTGTCGAGTGAGCTGTCCGCTTTTGGTCATTATTAGAAATAAATTCTCTGTCATTTTTAACATAATTTGGGAGATAAGCGGAAAATTCTCTTTCGGCACATTGCGGGATATGTCCTTACGGATGGAGTCTTCGGACCAGTCATCCTCATCGATGCCAGTCATGACACGGAAGATGTCTATTGCCTTTCCCACTGACATGCCTATGGCAAGCATTGTGGCGACGTGAGTTCTGAGCAACATCTTCACCCGTGCCTCCAGCTCACAGTTGAAGTCATACGTCTCGTATGGTGTCAGTTCCCAGCCGAAGGTGTTGAAGATGCGGTGGTTGATTTCTATTGCCACGCTATCGTTGTATCGTGACATGTCATAATCCACCGTGTTGCGTCTGCCACCTCGAGAGAGATGGTTCCGGAAGGACCTCTGGAGAGCATTGTCAGGAGAGAGGTCAACAATCTCCTTCCAGTTGTCATCAGGTCTGTTGAAGTTGGCAAGCAGCCACTTCTTGACGTAGTGCTTGCATGGCATCCACACGACCCATCTATCTTTACTATTCATAAGTATTGTAATTAGTCATGGCAAAAATATAAAATATATTTGAAAAAGTTTCATTTATAATTGAAATTTGGTAATGCTGCTCAAAAAATTTTTTTCTGCTGTTTTGTTTTTGAGAAAAAAAGAGAAAAAAGTGAAACACTGGAACTTTTGCAACGTAAGTTACTGATAATCAGCAGAGGTTAGGTGTTTCACTTTTGTGTTTCACTTTTTTTTGAGCGGAAAAGTGAAACAGAAAAAACACCGTAAACGGCTGATTAGCAGAAAGTTGTGTTTCTCTTTTATACCTTAGAATGAAAAGTGAAACAAAAGTGAAACAAAAAGTGAAACAGTTGTAATGAATTGATAATTAAATATTTATGCGCTTTTTCTCCCCTTCTGTTTCCAATGTTTCACTTTTTTTTAAGAAAAACAATTTTTGAAAAGATGAAAGAAAAACAAAGAGCGGCAGGCGCAAAAAAGAGGCGGTGTTGCGAAGTGCAACACCGCCCTGGAAAACATCTTCCTGAAACAGTATAAATCGCATCGTCACGACGCAGCGTAAAGATAAATCAAGAGAATTTCAGAATATTACTCAACTCATGCAGATGGAAGATGTTTGTGCGCACGCGAGGAGTCGAACCCCGCTTTGCCGACGCTCTTTATACCATTTTCTCATATCCGAGGTGAGAACCCGTGCGCAGCCATGTCAGTCCTCCTTTTCTCCCACTTGCACGAAAATCACGTCCTGTCCGTCCTTGCGGTAGAAGCTGTCACAATGTCCGAACCGTCCGGTGCGGTCAAGGCATTCGTTTTCTTCTTTGATGTGGAGTGAACACCCCTGGCATGAGAATGCCGGTGCCGGGCGTACCTCGTAGATAATGCGGTCCACCCCGAACCGCTCACCGATTGCGTGTTCTTTTTCTGCCATAATTTCTCTATTGTAGTACATATTCAATCAAACTTCTTGTGTCCAATTGTAAGGGTCTAATCTATTCCCGCTTAGTTTATTGCCAAACCAATAAATTCCCCTTCCGATCTTCATTATACACCAACAGCCTCCAAACCAACAAAACAAAAATGGATATATATATATTATAATTATCCTTTTCCAAATAGGTGATGTTTTTGATTTCTCTTCTTTTGTCATAATTTATCCTCCTATTCTTTTAAGGGATTTGAGCCAATTAAATTCTGGTTCTACGTTTACTTCTGGGAAATGGTCTTTAATATTCTGTAAATCTTGCAAAACAACAAGATACATTTTCTCATCCTCTTTACTCCAAGCAGGCTTCTGTTGTGCTTTTAAACCGAGTTCAAAGAAATGCTTGGCAAGGTCAAGTTGGCTACTATTCGCCAAATAGAAACCGGCATATTTCTTAAACGTACCTTCTTTTTTGAAATGTAGTCTATGCCATATTATAAGTTCTTTCTCCAAGTCCACCCCCTTTACCATCTGCTCTTTCTGCCATTGAGCAAAGTGCTTTGCAATATCAAGAAGGTCATAAGGGCTTGGATTCCATCCATTAGTTTTAAGTTTGTTTCCTTCTTGTGGAATGTTAAACTTATGTTTGAGGTAAAGGACAAACTCTGCCTCCAAATCATTGTTTGTAGGTTCTTCATCCACCTCCTTCACTTCAAAGGTATCGAGAAGGGAAATCATTTCTTTATATGCTTCAATCTTTCCTTGACGATAATCTTTGTCTTGCTGAGTTCGTAAGTGCAAAAGAAATTTTTTACAAAGATTCATTTCTTTCAGCATCTCCGCTACTACAGCGGCTTTGTCTATGTATTTTGCCATAACTTTATTCTCCTTATTGATTAAAATGGTTCGTCACTGTCCTCGTGAGGATCCTTGTCGCCCTCGAGAGGAACGTTGTTGAGTTTTGCCTGGTCCGCATCGTTCTGCAGGATTAACGCCTCCAGAGCCTCGCGGTTGGTGCGGATGTAGATATATTCGGTAGGTTCTCCGGCACCGCCTGACATGCTCTCCTTGCGGCGAAGGATGTGTCCTGGCTTCGATGTGGCGCACAGTTCCTTCGGGTTGAATTCGTCCGTATAGGAACACCATGCGACGAAGGCTTTCATCTTGCGGTAGAACATGTTGGTGGTGATGTCCTTCATGTTGTACTTGTTGCGGAAGTCGTTTATGGCCACGTCACGCTCGACGAGCACGTCGAGTCTTCTGCTGTCGACAGAGAAGTATTCCGAAGCCCATTCTGTGAACTTGTCCGCCATCGTCATGCGTGACGAGCGCAACATGATGTTGTCCATCGGCGGCTGTATCTTGACTCCTGAGGGTGCCAGGGAGATGTAGAACTTGACGCACTGCAGCAGCAGGTTGAAGTCAGCGTTCCACTCCTCCTCGGAGTAATCACCACCCATGAGGTCCTTGTCGAAGTCATCGCGTATGGTGCGAGTCTCGTGATACTCGTCAGAACCTTGCGTTGCGGTGTGGTAGTAGTCGCTGTTCACCATGTAGAGCATGCGGCGGTCTGATGATCCGTCGAATATCTTGGGAACATAGTTCGTGGTGAACGCGAACTTAGGCGATTGCTCGAAGGGAATGAAGAACTGGTTCAGGTTCTTCGGGTTGACGGTGAGTCCACCTGTGATGTTCGAGTAGAATGTCTCGAACGGGAAGTCCTTGAAGAGGTCATCGACAAGCACCATGCGAGTATAGCGTGTGACGCTTGCGAACTTGAAGTTGTTGTCCGCTACGTTCTTCTGCTTTCCGTCGAGCTTCGTGCTGTTGACAATCTTAGGCAGCACCTGCTCGAAGAGGAATGACTTACCGGTTCCTCCGTTCGCCTCTCCCATCTCGTCGAGCTTCCAGTCCATTGCGAATGCAGCGTAAGAGCGTGACTGCTGTTTGTATCCCCATCCGAAATAACCTATAATGAAAAGCTTGTTGGCGAGGCATCGCATCTGTTTAGCGTTCTCCTCATCAGAAAGCGCTGGAGAGGTTATCTCGAACTTGTGCTCGCGGCGGTAAGTGCGCCTGAGGTTGTCGGCATCTGGAGCGTCCTCGAACGGTGCTTCCATCTCCTTGCGCCAGAACAGTCGCGAACTATTGATAAGGAACCCGAGGATGTTGGAGCGGTGCTTCTCCTCAGGAAACGACACTTCCCAGTTGTCTTCGTTGTCATCGTTGCACTTTTTCTTGCACTCGAACATCGGGGAGAGGGGTTTGAAGTCGTGCGGTATTATCTGGTCCTCCCATACATAAAACTTCAGCTTAGCGGCGTCCTGCTTGCGTATGAACTCGATGTTGGACGCTGACACCTTGACGGTGCCGTTCCGGAAGGGGAAGAACTGTGCGTGCGAGGTGTAATTGGTGAAGTCAAGTTCTACTGTATCCACCTTCTCAAGCGCTGATGGGGAACACTTAGGCGAGTCAATGATGAGATTCTGCACCGCCACAGGCTGCA
>JAEIGA010013860.1_pt1 | contig 12258 bp, 8 predicted proteins | sample 9270691 | NCBI WGS metagenome assembly JAEIGA01 (sample SAMN17057246, study PRJNA624740) | gut metagenome | biome: biome; isolation source: fecal sample | host: Bos grunniens | place: China: Xizang | collected 2019
GAATAGCGGTGAATAACGGTGAATTTCAAAGTGTTAAAAATAAAATAAAGAAAAAATAAATATTTTTTGAAAAAGATTTGCACATATAAAAAAAATGTAGTATCTTTGCAGAAGATTTGACGATGAAATCGGACAAAAAGCATGACATCAAGACAAAACATCGCACTATAGATATAAACAGTCAATATTTCGAAAAAAGATTATCGTTTTATGACACGACACGAGCAATTAATCGAAGCCTTACAACACAATTTTGGATTTGATTCTTTCAAAGGAAATCAAGAAGCAATCATCAACAATCTCATGGATGGCAAAGACACATTTGTGTTGATGCCAACTGGAGGAGGAAAGAGTTTATGTTACCAACTACCATCATTACTAATGGATGGCGTAGCTATAGTCATTTCTCCACTCATTGCACTGATGAAGAATCAAGTGGATGCAATGCGCAACTTCTCTGAAGAGGATGGTGTGGCGCATTTTATCAATTCATCATTATCTCGCCCAGAGATTCAGGCAGTAAAAGCAGATATATTAGCAGGTAAGACAAAATTGCTATATGTTGCTCCAGAATCATTAAACAAAGATGAGAATGTTGACTTTTTGAAAGAAGTAAAGATATCGTTCTATGCTGTAGACGAAGCTCACTGTATATCTGAATGGGGGCATGACTTCCGCCCAGAATATCGTCGCATACACCCAATTGTAGAGCGCATCGGCAAAGCTCCTATCATTGCATTAACGGCCACAGCAACTCCAAAAGTACAAAACGACATCCAAAAGAATTTGGACATGATGGATGCGACCGTTTTCAAATCTTCGTTCAATCGTGCCAACTTGTACTATGAAGTACGCCAAAAGACAGATGAAGTAGACAAAGATCTTGTTCGATATATTCGTACCATGGATGGCAAGTCAGGTATTGTATATTGTTTGAGCAGAAAAACGGTAGAGGATCTAGCGGCTACACTATGTGTGAACAATATTCAAGCCTTGCCTTATCACGCAGGCATGGACGCTGCTACTCGCAGTGCGAATCAAGACGCCTTCCTAATGGAGAAAGCGCAAGTGATTGTAGCAACCATCGCTTTTGGTATGGGTATTGACAAACCAGATGTTCGTTTTGTTGTACACTATGACATTCCAAAATCCCTGGAAGGTTATTACCAAGAAACTGGTCGTGCAGGCCGTGATGGCGGTGAAGGACAATGTATCAGTTTCTATTCCGCCAAGGATATTGAACGTTTGCGCAAATTCCAACAGGGAAAACCAGTATCTGAGCAAGAGATAAGCAACCAATTATTGTTTGAAACGCAATCGTATGCGGAGGCATCCATTTGTCGCAGAAAATTATTGTTGCATTACTTCGGAGAAGACTACAAGCAAGATAACTGCGGAAACTGTGATAATTGCCGCAAAAAATATAAGATGGTTGAAGCAACCGAACTACTCGGAATCATACTAGAAACGATACAACAATTGAACGAAAAGTTCCGCATTGAGCACATTGTGGATATAATTAAAGGAAAAGAAAGTGCAGCCATCCTGTCATACAAGCATAATGAGTTGGAAAACTTTGGCTCAGGAGAAGATCAAGACGAAGCGAATCTTTATGCCATCATTCGTCAAGCAATGATAGAAGGTTATGTTCGTAAGGACATAGAATCATATGGAGATCTAAAATTAACCCCAAGCGGCAAAAAATTTATCAAACGTCCTGTACGTTTTGAGGTTCCAATCGAAATCCAAAACGATGATGAAGATGGCGAGATGGCAGCAGGTGCAATAACTTGCGCTGCTGCAGACGATGTATTATTCTCCATCTTGAAAGACTTACGCAAGAAATTAAGCAAGCGCATGAATGTGCCTCCATTTGTAATATTCCAAGATGGTAGTTTGGAGGCTATGGCTACATCATATCCTATCACAATAGAAGAATTGCAAAACATCCCAGGTGTAGGTGTAGGCAAAGCTAAACGATATGGTGACGAGTTCATCAAATTGATCAAGGGTTATGTAGAAGAGAATGACATAATCCGTCCAGAAGACTTGCGTGTACGTACTGTAGCAAAGAATTCTGCTCGCAAGATAGCCATCATTCAAGCTATTGACCGCCGTGTAGCATTGGATGATTTAGCGGAGCGTTTGGGTATGTCTATGGAAGAGATGCTAGAAGAAATAGAAGCAATCGCATATTCAGGTACTAAGTTGAACATCAAGTATTTCATCAACGAAGTAGTAGATCCAGACGAAGAAGCAGATATCTACGATTATTTCCGCAACGCAGAAAACGACAACATCCGCACAGCCATGGAAGAATTGGGCGAAGACGACTACGACGAAATAAACGTACGATTGGTACGTATTAAGTTCCATAGCGACCTCGGTAATTAATTGAAATCACACAAGCCCATAAACGTTGCTATGCGACCATTTAAATGATAGGCATGAGAAAAGGTGAGATAGATATTATCACATTGGGTTGTTCAAAAAATCTTGTAGATACCGAACGACTAATGCGTCAATTGGAATTGGCGGGATATCGTTGTATACATGACTCATCCAAGCCAAATGGTGAGATAGCTATCATCAACACTTGCGGATTTATAGGAGATGCAAAAGAAGAAAGCATAGAGATGATTCTGCGCTTTGCAGATAGGAAGAATCATAAAAAACTAAACAAACTCTATGTAATGGGTTGTCTTTCACAACGATACGCGAAAGAATTGCCCACAGAGATTCCAGAAGTAGATGGATGGTTTGGTAAGTTTGACTATTTAGGAATAGTTCAAGAGCTTCAGAAATTAAGAAATTCAGAAAACCAGGAGTTAGCAGGTGAGAACTACGAACGCACGTTGACTACTCCATCGCATTATGCATATTTGAAGATAGCTGAAGGCTGTAATCGATATTGTTCATATTGTGCTATTCCATTAATTACAGGTAAATTCACCTCACGTCGTAAAGAAGAGATACTAGCTGAAGTGAAATGGCTAGTAGAACAAGGAGTAAAAGAGTTCAATGTTATAGCACAAGATCTATCTAGTTATGGACTTGACATTTATGGTGAGCATAAGTTAGGAGAACTATTGGACGAAATGGCTCAGATAGAAGGCGTAAAATGGATTAGAATACACTATACCTACCCTACTGATTTCCCATACGACATTCTGCCTATCATGGCAAAACATCCGAATATATGCCGATATATGGATATTGCGCTACAACATTGCTCGGACAATATGCTAAAATTGATGCGCAGACGGATTACCCGCAAAGAGCAAGACGAATTGATCACACGTATTCGAAAAGAAGTGCCAGGCATCTGTATTCGTACCACTTTGCTCGTAGGTCACCCAGGGGAAACAGAAGAAGATTTTGCAGAATTATGTGAGTGGGTAAAAGAGATGCGATTTGACCGTTTGGGAGCTTTTGCGTATAGTGAGGAAGAGGGAACATATGCTGCGCGACATTACGAAGACAACATATCACAGAAAGAAAAAGACCGTCGAGTGGATATAATTATGGGTATCCAGCAAACAATCTCCGCGGAATTACTAAGTCAAATGGTAGGTACCCAACAAATGGTTGTGATAGATAGAGAAGAAGCAGATTACTATATTGGTCGCACACAATACGATTCGCCAGAAGTAGATTGTGAAGTACTAATATCCAAAACAAATAGTGATTTGTTACACATAGGTGAATATTATATCGTAAACATCATAAAATCAGAGGATTTTGACCTCTACGCAAGCTTATGAAAACGAAAGACTTAATTCAACACATTGCCACTTCCACTTCGATGACAAAGACTCGCACAGAGGATTTGTTAGAAGCAACTATCGGAGTATTACAAAGGGAGTTGCTAAATGGTTCAAGCGTACAGTTGCAAAACTTCGGAGTACTTGAAATGAAGCGTCGAAATGCTCGCATTGTGGTGCATCCTAAAACACAGAAACGTACCGAGGTTCCAGAAAAGATGCAATTGACCTTCAAGCCCAATCAAGCTGTGAAGGATATGTTCAACCCTAAAGAAAAAGAGTAATTTAAGGTATGGCAAATAATAAATTAAGTTGGGCAGAATTGCGCAAATTAGTAGCCCAAATGGCTGGTGCTAGTGAACAAGAAGTTGGCATGTTTTTGAATGCATTAGTAGACGCAATAATTATCGGTTTGAAAGCCGATCAACAAGTTAAGTTGAAAGGTATAGGGACATTCGCACTGAAACCAATGGCAGCTCGCAAGAGTGTTAACATTGCGACCGGTGAAGAATTTACGATAGATGAATATAATAAACTGACTTTCAATGCAGAAGCAACTCTGAAGGAGAGTGTAGAGAAACGAATTGAAAGTCCTAAAACGAATAATATTATGAAAGAACTCAACCCCGATCCAATCAAAAAATTAGGCGAACAAGCCAATGAAATTGTAGATATCTTGGCTGATCTAGGTCAATCTCCTGAGGCAGGTAGTACAGAAGAAAAGCCTACAGAAGATTCAACTACAAAGGGTAAGAAAACGACCAAGAAAGCTCAAACTACTACAAAGGGTAAAATAGAAAAAACTGAGCCTAAAACACCAGTTACCAAGAATGACAAACCAAGCGAAACAAGCGTAGAGGTACCTCAGGAGGTTGTTGAAGAATCTAAAGAACAACCAAAAGAAGAAACTTCATCACCACATCCTAAGAAACCTAAATGTGGAAGTACATGTTGGGTTATTATAATTCTAATTTTGCTTGGTGGAGGCTTATATCTTCGCAATTACCTTAGACAAAATGAACAACCTAAGAAGGAGACAACTACAATCACAACAACAATTGAGCCAGAAGTGATTGATAGTTTGGCTATTCACCTTGCTGATAGCATAGATAGCGTTATGGTAAAAGCTGAAGAAATGGTAGAGGAGCTAATAGACTCTGCAGAAGCTGAGTATGACAAGTTGATAGCATTATTGGATGGAGGTGTAGGTAATGTTGTAGATGAGTCAGGTGCAGTTGAAGAAGTAGAAACAGCAGTAACAGCAGAAGTAGTAGCAGAGGTAGATAGCACCACTTCTGTTTTAGAAGATACCACACAAGTTACTCCAGCTAAGAAACCAGTAGCTAAGAAGAAACCATTGACATTGGCGGAACAACCTCGTCATTACTACAAGTTTATTGGCATTGAGCGTGTTGCACAAAACAGTCGTCTAGCTTGGATCTCTAAGAAATATTATGGCGAAAAGGACTTGTGGGTATTTATTTATGAGGCTAATCGCAGTATCATTAAAAATCCAGATTATATTCGAGCAGGACAACATTTACGCATTCCTGATTTAGATCCAAAATATCGCAATCTCAATAACCCAGAATTACGCCAATTGGTAGATAGTCTGGCGGATGAATATTTGAAATAACTTATAGAGGTTCTATAAGTAACAACTCAGGGCTTTAGACCGATTAAATCGGTCTAATAGCCCAAAACTATAAATATAGACCCATTGAATCAAGACGTCATTCACATACACGGAGCTCGCACGCATAACCTAAAGAACATCTCCGTTGATATACCACGCAACAAATTAGTGGTTATATCAGGAGTGAGTGGTAGCGGCAAGTCATCATTGGCTTTCGACACATTGTTTGCCGAAGGCCAACGTCGTTATGTAGAAAGCCTTAGTTCTTATGCACGTCAGTTTTTAGGACGAATTCAAAAGCCTAATGTGGATTTCATTGACGGCATTCCTCCTGCTATTGCAATCGAACAGAAAGTTACAAATCGTAATCCCCGCAGTACTGTTGGCACAGTAACAGAGATATACGAATATCTAAAACTTTTATATGCACGTGCTGGACATACAAAATCCCCCATCAGTGGACAAGATGTAAAGCGACATAGTGTTCATGATGCAGTATCATGTCTAATGATGCAAGAAAATGGCAGTAAAGTTTTGTTACTTTCACCCGTTTCTACGGAGAGTCTCACAGATCAATTAGCCATTTGGCAACAACAGGGATTCTCACGATTATATATAGAAGACTCTGATGGCAATGGAAAGATAGAGCGAATAGGCAGTGAAATACCTTTTGATATCTCATCAAAAATATTTCTTTTAGTAGATCGTGTCATTGCAGATGGAGAAAAAAGCACATTGAATCGCTTTGCAGATTCAGTGCAAACTGCATTTTTTGAAGGTAGAGGACAATGTCTATTATTGATCACTCCACCTAGTTCAACAGAGAAACAATTACATATATTCTCAGAACGTTTTGAAGCTGACGGAATTACCTTTATTGAACCAACAGAACATCTGTTTGACTTCAATAACCCTTTGGGCGCATGTCCTACATGCGGTGGATATGGAAACGTAATTGGAATTGATCCCGATCTAGTCGTTCCTGATAAATCAAAATCCATATATGAAGGAGCAATAGCTTGTTGGCGTGGCGATAAAATGAGTGCATGGAATGATGCCCTAATTTATAGTGCAGATAAATTTGACTTCCCAATACACACTCCATTCTATGCCCTAACCCCAGAACAGAAGCAACTAATATGGAATGGCAATGAATACTTTCGTGGACTGCATAATTTCTTCCATGAATTAGAGAGTAAGCAATATGCCAAGATCCAATATCGTGTTATGCTTAGTCGCTACCGTGGAAAAGCCACGTGTCCAGACTGTGGGGGATTGCGTCTTCGCAAAGAGGCACAATATGTTTGGATAGGCGATAAGACAATAACCGATTTATGCAAAATACCTATTACCGAACTAGCTAAATGGTTTGACCAATTAACATTAGTTGAACACGAGCAGTTAGCTGTTCAGCAACTACTCGTAGAAATACGAACTAGACTACAATTCATGCAAGATGTAGGTTTAGGATATTTGACATTGTCACGTCTTTCATCTACATTATCTGGCGGTGAGGGGCAACGCATTAACCTAGCAAAGTCTTTGGGTAGCAGTCTTGTAGGTTCATTATACGTCTTGGATGAGCCAAGCATTGGTTTGCATCCTAGAGACACACAACGCTTAATACATGTGCTAAAACAATTGCGTGACTTGGGTAATACAATTGTGGTTGTTGAGCACGATGATGAAATTCAAAAATCTGCCGACTACACAATAGAAATCGGTCCAAAAGCTGGTCGTCATGGCGGTGAAGTGGTATACGAAGGAATACCTAAGACAGATAAATTCACATATAACATCCCAGCATATCGTCGTCCTTGGAATAATTACATTGAGATACTTGGAGCCACTGAAAACAACTTAAAAAATCTAGATGTAAGATTCCCACTGAATGTCATAACTGTAATTACTGGCGTTAGTGGAAGTGGAAAATCGTCATTAGTAACTAAGGTTCTCTACCCTGCCCTAAAAAAGTATTACGGAGGGATAGCCGATAGAACAGGAGATTTCGGAAGTCTTCGTGGCAGTTTAAACTTGCTTCATAATGTAGAGTTTGTTGATCAAAATCCATTGACAAAATCATCAAGATCAAATCCCGTCACCTACCTCAAGGCCTTTGATGAAATACGTCGTTTATATTCTGAGCAACAACTTAGTAAACAACTTGGATTTACACCATCATATTTCTCATTTAACACGCCAGGTGGGCGCTGCGAAGCATGTCAAGGAGAAGGCACTATCACTATTGAAATGCAATTCATGGCTAACATCACCCTGGAGTGTGAACATTGTCATGGTAAACGCTATAAACAAGATGTTCTAGATGTACTATATCGTGGCAAGAACATTTATGACGTGCTTGAAATGACTGTTAACCAAGCTATTGAATTCTTCTCAGAAGATTCAGCTTGTAAAAAGATAGTCTCGCGCCTTCGTCCACTGCAAGATGTAGGAATAGGTTACATTAAACTGGGACAAGCTGGCAGTACTTTGTCTGGCGGTGAAAGTCAACGCGTAAAATTAGCATCGTTCCTTGCGCAAGAAAATGCATCACCCACTCTATTTATATTTGACGAACCAACAACAGGTCTTCATCACCACGACGTAACTGTATTGTTAAAAGCGATGAATGCATTGATTAGCAGAGGACATACGGTGTTAATAATTGAACATAACCCATCTGTAATACTAGCTGCAGATCATATCATTGATCTAGGACCTGAAGGTGGTGACATAGGAGGATTCATAGTAGCAGAAGGTACACCAGAAGAAATCATGCAATGTACAAAAAGTTATACTGGGCAAGCATTGCGTGAAATAGAAGATTATTTTATAACGAATAAATAGCGAAATTAGGTTATAGCATATTTAAGAACTAATAAAAAGCTATGGTTAGCATAGAACACCTCAGCATAGAATACTCGTCTCGTCCTATATTAGACGATATTACATTTCTCATAAACCAGCGTGAACGAATTGCCCTTGTAGGTAAGAATGGTGCTGGAAAAACTACCCTTTTACGAATGTTAGCGGGTGTAGAAACACCTACATCTGGTCGTATATCCAAGATGGGTGATATTTCAATTGGTTATTTACCACAAGTAATGATGCACATAGATGGCAAAACGTTGAGAGAAGATGTAATGGGGGCGATGAGACAACAAGGTGATGACGCGAAAGGAGAAGAGGCTAGATTCATTGCAGAAATGGATCGTACGATTATCGGTTTAGGCTTTGAGCGCAAGGATTTTGAGCGTCCGTGTTCGGAGTTTTCAGGCGGTTGGCGCATGCGTATTGAACTAGCAAAGATCCTATTACAACACCCTGACTTACTGCTACTTGACGAGCCAACGAATCACTTGGATATTGAATCAATTCAATGGTTAGAAGAGTTCCTTAAAACGAATGGAAGCGCACTTGTTCTAGTTAGTCACGATCGAGCATTCTTGGATAATGTAACTACTCGAACAATAGAAATCACATTAGGCAAGATCTACGACTATAATGTACCATACTCACAGTTCAAAGTATTACGTCAAGAAAGACATGAGCAACAGGTTAGAGCATACATGAATCAGCAAAAAATGATTCAAGAAACAGAGGAGTTTATTGAGCGTTTTCGTTATAAAGCAACAAAGGCAGTACAAGTACAATCACGCATAAAGCAACTAGATAAATTAGAGCGTCTTGAGGTAGATCTGGAAGATAATTCCCGATTGAGTTTGCGTTTTCCTCCTGCTCCACGTAGTGGAGATTTTCCCATAATCGTAGAAGGACTACGAAAAGATTTTGGCGAACACATAGTTTTTCAAGACGCCACCTTTACGATTAGAAGAGGAGAAAAAATAGCTTTTGTTGGTAAAAATGGTGAAGGTAAAACAACGCTGGTACGTTGTATAATGGGGCAATTAGATTATCTAGGTTCACTTAAAATCGGGCATAATGTTAAGATTGGATATTTCGCTCAAAATCAAGCAGCTCTATTAGATGGCGAATTGACTATCTTTGAGACCATTGACTACGTTGCTGTAGGTGATATTCGTACTAAGATACGGGACATATTAGGTGCGTTCATGTTTGGTGGAGAGGCCTCCGAAAAGAAAGTTAAAGTGCTTTCTGGAGGAGAGCGTAGTAGATTAGCAATGATTCGTTTGTTATTAGAGCCATGCAACCTACTCATTCTTGACGAGCCAACCAACCACTTAGACATGCAATCCAAAGATGTACTAAAAGCAGCATTAAAAGAGTTTAACGGCACTGTAATCTGTGTAAGTCACGATCGTGATTTTCTCGATGGATTGGTAGATAAAGTGTATGAATTTGGTGGTGGTAAAGTACGTGAACATTTAGGCGGAATATATGATTTTCTACGTAGCAAACGTATAGACTCCTTACAAGAACTTGAACGTAAAGAGAAAAATTCAGAAACCAAGTCCATTGGAAATGAGAGTGCTGCTAAACTAGATTACGCTGCACAAAAGGCTGCTGCAGCAGCACGTCGTAAAAAAGAAAAGCAAATAGCAGAAATTGAGGCTGCAATAGCAAAGTTGGAAGAAGAACAGAAGGAAATAGAAACACTACTATCTACATTAGAAAATCAAACCACAGAAAACTTTCAACGCTACGAACATATCAAGCATGAAATGGAACAACGGCTTTATGAATGGGAGATACTGAGCGAAGAATAAAAGAAAATTATTGCATTGATATACATTTTACAGAAATCATTTGCATATATGCAAAAAAAAGTGTAACTTTGCGGCCTAATTTAGAATAACAAGTTTTTGAATAAATTCATATGATTAACAGAACACTGGTACGAACCAAAGTCCTCCAAACCCTCTTTGCCTACTACAAAGATGGGGACAAAACTCCTTTGACAGCACGTAAAGAGTTATTAAAAAGTTTTTCAAGTACTTATAGCCTATATATGGTGCTGTTGGCTTTTGCTGACGAGTTAGTGACATATGCAGAAGAACAAATAGCAGAAAACAAACAAAAAGCAGCGATTACTCACCAAGAATATGTACCAAACTATCGCTTTATAAAGAATCGTGTTTCTCAGCATTTATTTAACAACCGACGCTTACGCAACTATATTGAAGAGAATCATTTGCGTTGGGATACAGGTATGAATGGTGTTATTGCCATCTATAAGCAATTATTACAAGCACCATTCTACCAAGAATACATGCAAATAGAGTCTCCTACTTATGAGGATGATAAAGCATTGTGGCGTAAGATTTATGGCAAGTTGCTTATTGGCAATGCAGATCTCCATGCAGCATTGGAGGAAATGGAAGTTGCACTAGATCACCAAGGATGGATCACCGACATGGATCAAATACTGACATATGTGGTGAAAACCATCAAACAATTTAAAGAAGAAAACGGTGATGATCAAACCATACTAGAAATGTTCGCTTCAGAAGATGAACTAACATTTGCTAAGGATCTGCTAAGATTAACAATTGAGAATGCAGAAGAGTATAAATCACTCATAAGCAAATCCCTACACAATTGGGATGCAGATCGCGTAGCATATATGGATCAAATTATTCTGCTGGTTGCTATATCGGAGATTGTTAACTTCAACAATATCGCTCTAGAAATTTCAATGAATGAATATATTGAGTTGTCCAAAGAATATTCTAGTGACAAGAGTTATCAATTTATCAATGGTGTCCTAAATAATGTCGTTAAGGAACTACAAAAGGATAGCATCATTTTTAAAGTCATCAAAAAATAATAACAAATTATAATTCGAAAAATTATGCTAAATTTGATTTTACTACAAGCTCAAGCCGCTGGTGCTGAGGGCGCACAACAAGGCGGTTGGTCATTTTGGGTTATGATGATCGCCATCTTCGTTATTTTCTATTTCTTCATGATTCGCCCACAACAAAAGAAACAAAAAGAATTGCAAAAACAACGCGAGGCGTTGAAGAAGGGTGATAAAGTAATTACCGCAGGTGGTATCTATGGTGTCATCAAAGAGGTACAAGAGACAACCTTTTTGATGGAGGTAGCTAAAGATGTTACCATTAAAATCGATAAAGGTAGTGTTTATGTTGCAGCAGAGGATGCACAACAAGCACAAGCCGCAAATGAAAAGAAATAAGGAGTGAGATTTGATTTTCAGCAATACAAGCATCATGCATCCCGTATATGGGGATGGCTATTGAGCAAAGATATCATTATCTTTCTTATGTTTGTAGGATTGGTTTCTATCGTTTGGTGGGGCAGAACAATGTCCTCATCTAGAGATAGCAACCTTCGAATTCAACTTAATTATAGCGGTGTGGAGGATTGTGTACATTTCTCCACGCCGCTTCCTTCCTACCTAAATGTAAGCATTCGAGACAATGGTCGTCAGTTACGCCAAATATCTAAACAAGATATTACATTAACACTAAACCTATCTAGCCTTCTCACTAATATAGATGGAACACTAATTTTAGATGCAGAAATGTTGCGCCCTCGTCTACAAGATGTTTTACCAGGTTCAACACTCATATTGCATATAACACCCGAACAAATTAAAACACAGTATTCTTTCCAAGAACAAAAAGTAGTTCCAATAGTATTGTGTTCACAGGTAGAATGTGCTCCACAACATCAATTAAAGAAGCAACCAATATTATCTCAAGATAGCGTATGTATTTATGGAACCAAACAAGCTCTAAATTCCATTCAATATATACAAACTGATAGTATAAACATATTAGACTTACGTGATTCCGTCACTCAATCCGTTGCTTTACTCTTTCCATCTACTGTTAGAAGTACCACATCGCATTTGCAAGTCACATATCTTGCAGAGCAGTTCACGGATAAATCCTTTATTTTGCCTATCAA
>JAEIGA010013861.1_pt1 | contig 12258 bp, 12 predicted proteins | sample 9270691 | NCBI WGS metagenome assembly JAEIGA01 (sample SAMN17057246, study PRJNA624740) | gut metagenome | biome: biome; isolation source: fecal sample | host: Bos grunniens | place: China: Xizang | collected 2019
AAAATTATTATCAGATTTTGATGAAGTCTTAAAAGAGAGAGGATATCAGTCACGTTCAAAAGGTATCCGTGATGCTCTTCAAGATTATATTGTTAGATATCAATGGATGAACTCTATGGAAGGTCAAAGAATCGGTATTATAACAATCATCTATGATCATCATTATACTGGTGTAATGGAAAATTTAGCAGAAATTCAACACAGTTTCAGAAATGAAATAAACACAAGTATGCATATCCATATGACTGAAAAATATTGTATGGAAATCGTCGTTGTCAACGGAGATATAGCAGAAATTCGTGATTTAACAGAAAGGATAATGAGACTTAAAGGTGTTGAACACGTTAAACTTACAAGTACTGCAAACGGAGAAGACTTTAATGAACCTGGTCACTCACATGACCACACACACCACCATCATTAAATTCTTTTTTTCTTTTTTTTTTATGAAATTCAAAGCTACTCCTTATCATTTTAATTTAATTAAAGATTCAGATAGATTATCTGCTTTTTGGCAAGCTATTAAAGAGTATGATGGCGAAACTGAATTGGCATATGATTTGGGGTGCGGCAGTGGAGTTTTATCTTATTTTTTAAGTTGTTTTTTTAAAGAAATAATCGCACTTGAAATTGATTCTTCAACATTTGATTGTGCAAAGGAAAATTTAGCTGATTTCAATAATGTAAATGTTATAAACACTAATGTATTAGACTACAATTTTGAAAAGAAAGCGGATTTAATAGTTTGTGAAATGATGGATACTGCTTTAATCGATGAGGAACAGATTCCAGTTTTAAATCATGCTAAAAAATTCCTAAAACCAAACGGTAAAATAATACCTCAAGGAGTAATTAATTCAGCCCAATTGGTTTGTCTCCAACGGGAATATGTTCATTGGGATGAAAATGCCAAATATGAAGTTTACTCTGATGATGTAGTATATTCCGATTTCAATTTTTTAGAAGATATCGACCCAAACTTTAATATTGATTTATCTTTTAAGGTAAAAAAAGACGGAGAAGTAAATGGTTTGAAAATAACTACATTTACAAAACTTACAGATAACATTATTTGCGGTCCGACACCAATGTTAAATCCTCCCCTATTAATTCCATTTGATAAGAAATCCGTGAAAAGTAATGAATATATAACTGTAAAACTAAAATATATTATGGGAAATGGAATTGAAAGTATTGAAGCATATGTACTTTAAAGGGAGAATATGATGTCTTTCGAATCTCAATTGAAAATTTTTTTAAATGGTTTTGAAAAATTGATTGTATTGGGCGTTGGCAATGAGCTTAAATGCGATGATGGTGTAGGGCCTTATATAATTAAAAGATTACAAGAACAGATTATTGAAGATAAAGAAAGATTATTATTCATTGATGCTCAAACAGTTCCGGAAAATTTTACAGGTAAAATCAGAAAAGAAAACCCGACTCATTTAATCATTGTTGATGCATGCTTAATGGGAGCTCAACCGGGAGATATGAAAATTGTGGATAAAGATGATTTTGCCAATATTGGTATTTCAACACATTCCATGTCTTTATCTTTCTTTGTGAAATATCTAGAACAGGATTCAGAATTTGGAATAATTTTCGTTGGAATTGAACCAGAATCTATGGATTATGCAGACAGACCAACACAAAAAGTTGAATGTGCTGCAAATGAATTTATAAATATTTTAAAAGGGATTATATGAAGATTTTATTTATTGGTTCTAGATTATATGATGACATTGACTGGTATGTGAGAAAAAAAGGCATTGAAAGCGTACTTACAGAATCAAATGAAGATGCCATTAACCTGGACTTGCCTGACCAGGTATTTATTGTACCTCGCGGAATGGATGGTCCAAAACAGGTTGCTTTAATGCAAAATGTCGATGCAATTGTTCCATTAATTGGAATTGATCCTCCATTGATTGATGTTGCCCACATGAAAGAAGAGGTTGAAGCTGAATATAACATTCCTGTTGTTGCAGCCGGTGTAAGGGCTGTTGAATTAACTTCTAATAAAATCAAAACTAAAGAGTTCTACACAGAAATTGGCGTGCCTACTCCTGATTATCAAATATTAAATTGTCCGGATGATTTAACTTTAGAGTTGCCGGTTGTTTTAAAACAGGGTGAAGGACAAGGTGGAAAAGACATTAAAGTTGCAAAAACAATTGAAGATGTGGAAGATTACTTTAAGGAATTTAACCAGGCCTTATGTGAAAGATTCATTGAAGGATCTGAAATATCTATTGAGGTATTGGGCTTTAATGGTGAATATGTTGCATTGCCTCCAATTTATAAGGGAGAAACTACTTTGGAAGGAACTCATCCGTTAAATAAGGTTAAAACAGGACCCTGCATGGTTGAGGGGCTTGACAATAATCTAGTTCAACACACTGCATATAAAGTCGCAAAAAACTTAGCCTCAGATGGTATTTTCGAAATGGATTTCATGTATTCCAAGATAGATAATCAATTATATGCTATTGAAGTAAATACAAGACCAAACGGAACCAGATATCTAACTACTGCTACTTGTGGTGTAAATTCTTTATGTGAATTAGTTAATATGGCTATTGGTGAATTTTCACTTGCAAATATTTCAGATAAATTGGAATATAATTATTCCACTGAAATTCCAATAGGCAATTATAATGGACCTGCTGTTAAGGAACCTAAAAAATCTTTTGAAGTTAATAATTTTGTTGTTCATGGTCCTGAAGGTTATCAAAGGGTAACTGCCAAAGCAAATTCTAAAAAAGAACTTGAAGTTTTGGTTGAAAAATTAATGTAAATCTGTGTTATAAGTTATAATTATATATAGTATTACCAATAAAATATTTAATGGTTAAAATATTTATTGTGTGGTTTTGATGAATAATATAGATTTGTTAATTCTTTTTTTAGTAACATTATGTGCTACAATATTCTTTACATCATATGTTAAAAGGATATTGCTTAAAGCAAGGATTGCTGACAATCCTATAGTTAGTGAACATAGACATAAGAGCGGTACTCCTACAATGGGAGGTATTGCATTCTTATTTACATTATCTTTTATAATTTCATTATATTATCAAAACACTCCTATTTTAATTGTATCATTTATTATGCTTGCAGGAGGAATTGTGGGTTTAGTAGATGATTTGATAGGTCTAAAAGTCAAAGAAATTCAAAAAATTGTAGTAAATACTTCAGATGAAATAATTACTTTGGGAAGATTGGATGTTGAACCTAATGAAGAAGTGCGTGTCGCTACTCCAAAAGCAAAAGCGGAAGTTGATGAATTATTAAATGAAGGTAAAGTTAAGGTAGTTGGGGAAGTTCCAATTAAAACCGAACCTGAAGAGTTTGAAAAGATTTTATGTCAAATTGTTTTGGGAGTATTTTTAGGATTAACAGGCACTATAACCACATTAGGAGGATTTAATTTAGGTATTCTAGCTATTCCTGTAGTTACCATTGGTGTTTTAGGTTCAATTAATTCAGTTAATCTAATAGATGGTATGGATGGTCTTGCAGCAGGTATTGTATGTATTGCGTCAATAGCATGTTGTGTTTATGGTTATTTATTTGGACCAGTAACAATTATTCCGCCATTTTTAATATTGGCTGGTTTATGTTTAGGATTTTTGGTATTCAACAAGCATCCTGCTTCAATATTTATGGGAGATACAGGATCATTTGTATTAGGTACAGGATATGCTGCGGCTGTAATGGTATGTGATGTTCCATACTTTGGTGTCCTTGCCCTTGGAGTTCCTATATTTTCAGTTATTGTCAGTTTACTTCACAGAGCACATATTATTAAATTACCAGTCGAACCATTGCACCACACTTTAAATCATTATGGTATGTCTGAGAAAAAAATCGTATATAGTTATTGGGCAATTACCGCATTATTATGTATTATTGGTATTTTAGTAAAGATGTTTATATTTTAAATTTTTTTGGGTGATTAGATGAAAATTCAAGATTTGGCAAAAGCTATTGATGGAAAATTGTATGGAAATGATGATTTTTTTTCTATTGATGGATTTACTGGAAAATTTACTTTTTTAAATGATGCACACACTGGAGACATTGTTATAAGGCATTGGATTAACGAAACAGGAGTTAAAATGGCTTTCAAACAAAATATCGCATGTTTAATTACTAAAACTCCTAAAGATTGCGCAATTGAAATGGCTGAAAAACTTAATTTCCCTTTAATCGTTACAGATAAAATTGAATTGGCTAATGCTTTTGCACTTTCACATACAATAGATAAATTCTCTCCAAATTCAACAAATGTAATTATCACAGGAACTAACGGCAAATCAACCACTTCACATTTGATTTATCATATTCTTGATAATGCAGGATTCCATGTTTTAACTAATACTGATAGTGAATCCGAATTTAACACATTGATTGATCCAATGGTTTCTAAATTAATTTATGATGAAATAACTGAAAATGGAGAGCTGGACTATTTAGTAATAGAAGTGTCTGAAGTTCAGGGGTGGTTAGGAAATTTAATGGAAAACCATGCTGCATTGATGAGTGCTGCTGTAAACCCTGAAGTAGGTGTCATAACAAATATTGCAATGGACCATATTGGTCTTGTAAATTCAATTGATGATGTTTATAAAGAAATTTCAACAGTTCCTGATGCTATTGGTGATGGTGTTTGTGTACTTAATTTTGATGATGATTTAGTAATGAAATTAAATGTAAAAAACCCATTTTACACATCAATGAATGAAATAGATGATAAAAATGCAGTTTATTATAATGGTTTAGGAATTGTGTATGATAATAAAACCATTTTAACAAATGATGAATTGCCGTTTACAGGGTATCATTTTATACAAAATATTTTATCCGCCATTGGTGCTGCTATTTCTTTAGGTATTGATACTGATGTTATAGCCAAAGGTGTTAAATCATATAAATCATTAAACAGACGCTTTACAAAGTTAAATGACGAACCTTTAATTTATGATGATTTTGCCCATAATCCTGATGGAATCAGGGCAACAATTGCCGAGACAAAAAAATTGCTCCAGGATGATCAGACTTTATTTGTGGTTTGTGCTATCAGAGGTTCAAGAGGTGTTGAAATCAACCAATTGAATGTTGAGGCTATTGCTGAATCAATGGATGATAATATTGAATTAATCTTATCTTCAAGTAATGATGTTGTAAACGATTTAAATTTCGTTGAACCAGAAGAGCGGGAAGTATTTTTCAACACATTAAATGATAATAATATCGAATTTACACATTATGATAATTTAAAAGAATGTTTAACTGAAACATATAAAAAAGCTGATAAAAAGGATATTATTTTATTGATTGGTGCTCAGGGAATGGACCCTGCGGAATCACTTTTAAAAGACATAATTTAAATATTACATTAACTTAATATAATAAATGTATAATTTATTCTGTGATGGAATAAATATGTAAGAGGATATAAACATGTTTATAAAGATTAGAAGAGACACATTAATTATTTTATTACTTGCTTTTATTTTGATTGTTTGTGGTCGTTTAATCACTTATGTAGCGTTTGCATCTTCCAATGAGATAAATGACGGTATTCCTATTTCCGGAATTATTGTAAAAGGAAATGATATTGTTCCGGCCGATACCGTTAGAGCAAATGTGATGCAAGCAGGTTTTAGGGATGGTAGTGTCATTTATGGTGATATATTGAAAACTTCAAAAAGAGAAGTATCGCTGCAAGATGCACTGCAGACGGCACAAGAATTTGCAACGCAATCGACGGTTCCAGGTACATCAGTGACTCCGATTACTGCTGCTGATGTACAGGTGGATAAAAATACCGGTGTTGTAACAGTAACAGTTATAGAAGACTTTTCTTCTGTTGAACTAGAGAATGATACACGGACTAGGTGATGTTGAATGGATAAATTAAAGTTATCAATTATTTTATTAGCGGTATTTTTCTTATCCATTGGTACTGTTGCAGCTACTTGTAACATGATTATTATTACAGATCCTACAGGACAAGACCCTAATGGGGCTGCAGCTGGAAGTATGTCCTTTGCAGACAACATGTTCCAGTCTACATTTTTAATGTCAAAGAACAGTCATTTTGCAGTACTCTCAGGGGGTACCGGTAGTTCAGATACAAGGTTAGATTCCATTGTTGAAGCTGTTGCAAGTTTAGAAAATAATGTTTCTGCAGCTTCGGCCGCATCACTTGCATCAAAATATAAAGGAGCGCGTCTTGTCGTAGGTGGTCCTTCTATAGGGGCTGCTATCGGTGGTTCTTTCGATGCATATGTTGTTAGTGTAGACGAGGCAACTAATACAATTAAAGTAACTCCATATAATAGTGGTATAGCATCTTTGCCTCCTGGTCAAAAAGGAGCTATTATTCACTTGAGAAATACGGAAGGAAATCCATTATATGGTACTGCAGACGCTGTCAGAAAGGAAACTGCAATGAATATTGGAAAAATGATCCGTGACGGTTATCCTGCAACCACTATTCTTTCAGAAGCTATGGGTGAAGTAGCTAATGAATCCGGTGAAAAATACGGTGGTGGTGGAGTCAATCTGGTTTCCGGAATTTCCACTGGAGATATGTTTACGCCTCAAGACATGAATGAATCAGGTTATCCGATGGATGATCAATACTCCAAAGTCTGTGATGAATGTGGATGGGGTATGGGATATCCTGCTTCTGAAGCTTATGATAAATGTCCGGTTTGTGGTGAGGATTTAAGAGTTGTTTATGCGTATGAAGCTTTGGGTAATGCATTAACTGTCAGCCCTAATGCAGTTAGTGTATCGGTTTATGGAAGTGATAAACCTGGTCTAGCAGCAACCACAAAAGAAATTGTTGAAGCATCCGTTGCTAAAAATGGATATGACGCCTCTGCCATTGCAGGTTCTATTAATAGAGGTATTAACAATGGTCTTTTAATGGGTGTAGATCATGTTGAACCAAAAGACATTAATGTAAAACAAGGTTCTAAAGCAGTTGGTGTTTATTATAAAGCATTGCCTGGAGATAAATCTTCTCCTTCATGGGATTTACCGATTGATGGAAATATTTTAAATATTTTAGGAAGCATTCAAACGGCCGTAGGTATTATATTGATATTGCTGGTTGTATTTAGAAGCAGATTATTAAAATCTTTCCAGAATAGGTGACTTTTCACCTTCTTTTTATTTTTTTTAAATAGTGATTATTATGGCATTAATTTTAGTTAGAGGAGAAAACAATACAAAATTACTCAGTGCAATTACTGATATGGAAAGGCATGGAAATTTAAGTGTAATATCAAAGCCTAAAGTAATTGATGCGGAATTTGCCGATTCTTTAGTTGAAAACATTTTAAATTCCACTCTAAGGACAAAATCAAGTGTTGCAACCGCTTTTTTTGTAATGGAAGATACTACCTTAAGCATCATGCAGATTAAAAAAATTCATCCTCCGGCTCATGTAGTGGTTGTTAGTAATGAATATGATGGTTATTCTAAACTTGAGAATTTATTGGATAGTGCGGAAGATTTACCTGGTTATCATTCACAAAAAGCTATAAATGAAGGAATGATTGATTATAAAATTAAGGCAAAAGATAGAGTTTTAAAAAGTGAAAAATTAAATAGCTATCTTAAAAAATAGCTATTTTCTTTTGATTTTCATTATATTTCCTAATGTACGTTCTCCTGAAGAACTGTTAATGAACTGATTTAAATCAACATTGTTTACTTCTTCAAGAAGTTTAATATTCAATGCTTTTTCTAATTTTCTTGTAAGTTTTATGTCAGGAGTCATTTTACCGGTTTCAATTCTTGTTATGACTGAAACTCTTTCGTTAATTTTTTTACCTAAATCTTCTCTAGACCAGTTTTTGGATTCCCTGGCTCTTCTTACTTCGTTGTTGAAGTCTTCAATTAATTCTTCAGAAGGTTCATCTCTTCTAGAATAATTCCTTTTTGGAGTATTTTTTTGTTTTTTATTTTTTTGTTGTACATATTTTGGTTTTGGAGGTGCTTTTTGTATTTTTCCAAGTTTTGAGCACTCTTTACATACAACCATAACTGACCCTTCAATTTTTGCTCTTATTGGATTATGTTCTGGTACGGGTTTACCACAAATTTCGCATTCCATATTAATCAGTTTCCTTTTGTTATTTGTATTATATTATATAATATTTATTATAAATAATTGTTAGTATGCTATAAAATGAATACCTTTAAATACTTTAAAATTACAAATTGTTATTAAAGTAACAAATGTATGAAATTTAATAAACTATGGAAGTGATTCATATGAATGATTTCGATGATTTGGAAAATTCTTCTAAAGAACAATTAATGGATAAGATCGAATCCCTAAGAGAGGAAATCGATATTTTAAGAGAAGAAAAATCCAAAGCAAAAAGTAACTTGATGTGGAAAGTTAGGAAATTAGAAAAAGATAAAGTCCTAATTGAAAATGAAAAAATTAGATTAGAAAGAGAAACCAAATCACTACGTTCAGAAGTGGATAGATTTAGATCTCCACCTTTGGTATTAGCTACTATTACAGAAGTTTTAGATGATCATAGAATGACAGTTAAAAGTAGCACCGGACCTAGTTTTCTTGTTAATTATTCAAAATTCTTAGATGAAAAATTATTAGTTCCTGGTTCAAGAGTGGCATTGAATCAACAAACTTTCGGTATTGTTGAAGTATTGCCGTCTGAAAAAGATGCAAATGTTTCAGGAATGGAAATTGAAGAGAAACCTGACATTACCTATGAAAAAATTGGTGGTTTGGAAGAGCAAATCAGAGAAGTTAAAGAAACTGTTGAATTGCCTTTGACACACCCTGAATTATTCGAAAAGGTTGGTATTGAACCACCTAAAGGTATATTGTTATATGGTCCACCTGGAACCGGTAAAACCTTGCTTGCAAAGGCTGTAGCTAATGAAACCAATGCAACATTTATTAAAGTTGTAGCATCAGAATTCGTTAAAAAATATATTGGTGAAGGTGCAAGACTTGTACGTGAAGTATTTGAACTTGCAAAAGAAAAAGCACCTGCAATTATTTTCATTGACGAACTTGATGCTGTTGCAGCAAAAAGACTTAAAAGTTCCACCAGTGGGGACAGAGAAGTTCAAAGAACATTGATGCAGCTTTTAGCAGAACTTGACGGATTTGAATCCAGAGGAGACATCGGTATTATTGGTGCAACCAACAGACCGGATATTTTGGATCCGGCATTATTACGTCCGGGCCGTTTTGACAGATTTATTGAAGTTCCACTTCCTAATGATGAAGGAAGAAAAGAAATTCTTAAAATCCATACTAAAAACATGTCCTTTGATGAAGAAGCAGACATTGATTTGCTTGCAAGTTTAACTGATGGCCTTTCAGGTGCTGATTTGAAGGCAGTATGTACAGAAGCAGGTATGTTTGCAATTCGTGAAGAACGTGACAAGATTACTGTTGATGACTTCATGGATGCTATCGAAAAAGTCATGAACAAGAATAAAGAAGATGAACTGTTCAATACTGAAGCGGGTGTAATGTTCGGATAATGGATTACACTTACAAAAATAAGCCAATGATGAACCCTATGAGCTCTGATATGTGATGAATGATGGGCGAGCTGAGGCTTATTTTTTTAATCTTTTTTTGTAAAACTTTATTTAAAAGTAATTTCTAATAGTATAATTATGTTATTTAATAAAAATGATGAAATCGCTAATGAAAGGGTTCTTTATAAAACAAAACCCAACATGATTTTAGGCTGCAGAAGGGCTATTTATGGTGTTGTTTTATTGGCTATTGTTTTCATGCTTTCTCCGTTGATGATTAAGTTCATCGGTAAAATGCAGGTTTATTTGATATCACAAATTCAACTTCCATTAACCAGATATACTGCAATAGCGTTTTTCGTTATCATTCTTATTATAATATTATATATAATTTGGCAACTTCTTAAATGGTATTCTGTGGAATATACATTAACTGATACAAGAATCATTATCAAATCAGGAATTCTAACCACAAAAAAGAATTACATGCCATATGCCGCCATTCAGGATGTAAATACTTCTCAAAGTATTCTTGCCAGAATATTTAATGTCGGTACTGTTTCCGTATTCAGCGCATATGACAATAACCTGATGCGCATTGAAAACATCTCCAATCCAAATAAGGTTGAAGAGATAATTTTTACCCATATGGTAGGTATTAGAAACTTCCAGCAGCCGCCTGAAAATTATATTGATAGAAATGTAAGCAGGAATCACTCTGAAAATATTCCTAATGATGACTATTATGATGAATTTGAACCGATAACTCCAATTGGTCATGAAAGAAATCCTAATCCTAGAAGGGAATATGAATATTATCCTGAAGATTTTAACTATCATGAAGAAAGAGCAAATAAATATGAATATGAACCGTATGAGGATGAATTGGATTACAGTGTTGGCCGTGCAATGAATAACTCCAAGGATAATATAGTTTATGAAGGAGCACCAGATACATTTTCAAATGATGCGCCTTATAATGAAATGGCAGATGATTATTCATATGGTCGTGAGGATACCTATCAATATGATGAAGGTAAAAATCATCTAAATGATGGTGGCGAAAATATTTATCAAAATGAACCTGAACAAGTAGATGAAACTAAAGATTCTAGCGAAACTGTTATAAGAAGACATTTTGATAAATTTAAAAAATAATTTTTTTTTTAATATTTCAGGAGAATTATAATGGAATTATTATGCATACAATCTCAGGAACATCCAGAATTGCCTTTAGCTGAACTGAAAGCGGTTATGGAATGTGAAAATATCAATGCAGAAATTGATATCATTACTGAAGGGTTAGTAATCCTAAGAGAAATTCCTGAAGAAAAACTTGATGAATATAATGAGATTTTAACTAAAAGACTGGGTTATACCCATGAAGTTCATCAGCTGATAATGAAATCTAGTGACGAAGGGTTGGAAGAGGATATTCCATCTATAAAATGGTCTGATTATATTAGTGAAAGCTTCGCAGTTCGTGTAAAAAGATTCAAATCAGAAATTGACACCGTTGCAACCGAAAGAAGAGCCGGTGCATTGATATTGGACAACTGTGATGATATTAAGGTAAAACTTAGGAATCCCAATTCATTAGTTCGAATGGTTGCCTTTGAAAATGATATTTACATAGCTATTGAAAAATTCAAATTAAATAAAAAACATTTTGTTGAAAGCAAACCTCATAAACGACCGTTTTTCTATCCTGGATCCATGAGTCCAAAATTGGCAAGGTGTATGGTAAATCTATCTAGAGTAACCGAAGGTCAATTGCTGCTTGATCCATTTTGCGGCACAGGCGGAATACTGATTGAAGCGGGATTAATAGGCTGCAGACTTGTCGGTTCGGATATCTATTGGAAAATGAAAAACGGAGCAGCTATTAACCTGGATTACTATGGAATTACTGATTACAGGACATTTAAACTAGATGTGCGTGAACTTAAAATGTATGAAAAAGTAGCTAGTGTGGTTACAGATCCTCCATATGGTATTTCAACTTCAACAGGAGACATTGAAGGGGATAATATATTTAAGGAATTTTTCATTGCAATTTATGATAACATGAAAGACGATGCATACCTCTGTATGGCCAGTCCTCATTATGTTGATTTAAAACCGATGGCAGACGAAGTTGGATTTGAGATTGTTGAGCAGTATGGAATTAAAATGCATAGAAGTTTAACAAGAATAATCTCAGTTCTTCGTAAAAAATTAGATTAATATAGTTACATTTATATACTACTTATTTATTTTCATGTTATTTTTGATGTGAATGTAGGATATTATTCTTTATTTAATATTTTATTTGATTTTTCATATTTATTTTGATGTTTAACCTTTTTTAAAAATTTTTATTTCTATTTTTTATAGAATTTCTTATTTTATTAATTAAAGCTATTAATGAACTTGATATTATAAAATATAATTTTAAATTAATATTAAAAATTTCTTAATATTATTTGCAATGTTTTTTAATTGACTTTGTTACTAAAACTTGTCTGTCTATTAGATGTGCTATGTGTTTTTATGGCGTTGGTCTAAGTTATATTGTATTAACAATTTTGACTATGATGACTGCTTTTCCACATGTAGCTATACTTTAGTGAGTACTTGAATTTTCTCAAGTATGATGTTGGTTTTGTAGATGTGGTGAATTAGTTACAAATTAATTTGTTTCAAATTTATGTGTAT
>JAEIGA010013862.1_pt1 | contig 12257 bp, 11 predicted proteins | sample 9270691 | NCBI WGS metagenome assembly JAEIGA01 (sample SAMN17057246, study PRJNA624740) | gut metagenome | biome: biome; isolation source: fecal sample | host: Bos grunniens | place: China: Xizang | collected 2019
ACAGATAAATAGGATAATAACTCAGTGAAGGATTGTCGATTTTCTGCCAGCAGACGGTCTTCATATAGCACCCAAGCTGATTGTTTCTCAACGGGAATCTTTGCGGACAAAAGTCTTCTGATATAGAAGCTCATCTCCATAAGCATTTCGCTGCCCTCCGGCACATTCTTACTGCTCGTATCGCTTATGTATTGCTGCTTCGAAGCCGCCGGGGCTTCTACCATGATTTTCATCGAACGTCCATCATAGAGGTGTCGTACAGATTCCCACACTGGATAAGTCATAAACAAAACAGATTTCCCCGCTCCCATATGCCCTCTAAGCAATTTGGCCCCTGAACCCGAGGTAAACCCTTGCACAAGAGCCTGACGCCCATTTTCATCAACCATGTCCTTCAAAGCAAGGTACATTCTTTTGAGGGTTGATAGATTGTTAAAGAAGAAAATTAGATTCTCCTCTCTGCGTTCAATTACATCAGCCAAGAATCCCTTTGCGCAATCAAAGAATCTCTCAGGCTGCGCCGCCTTCTTCACACAGGGATCTTGAATGATGATCAGACTATGAGATGTCTCAGGTGCTACAACCATTCCCTTTTTTATTGGTTCCTTACAGCCCACCTTGGAAGCAAAATAATGGAAAGAGTCATGAATAGCCAGCACCTCAGATGCGAAAATAATATTCTTCTTGCCTATCATATTCACTTTCATCCAATCGGCAATGGCGATTGGCTTTGTTTTAATTGAAAGTGAATTTCGATTGCCTCTTTGATTCCATTCAATCCATGTTTCATTTTTACCTGACAGGTTTACGAACATTTGCCCTAATCCATTATAGATTCTGGCTAGCTGTTCATGCATTTTCATCCATTCATCCATCCTATTTAGCTGGCTTCTTTTTAGCTTCTCCACCGGCACCTCATTTAGTTCCTTTGCCCAACCTTGAAAAAGGCCCATGAGGGAAAAGATGGTTTCACGTAAATCATTAGCTGCACCGTAGATGGCCAGGACATTTTTTCTTCTTCTCGGTAATTTAATCGCGGCTATTTGGCTTTCGGTAACAGCTGCTTTCGCCTCTCCATATGCGATGAGCAGCTGGGCAAAACGGTCAATTTGGCTTGACAGCCGTGAGACTGTCTCCTCGAGCTTCCGGCTATCAACCTGAGCGTCTGTCTTTTCTTTCACAAGCAAGACAGCCTGATGAATAAGCTGGTTATTATCGAGGGTTCCAACCTTATTGACAATATTGCGCAAATCCATATAGCTGATTTCATAGCCAAGCTCCTCTTTCAACACAGCAGGGAATGAGTCAGCTTCTTCAATCAGCACATAGGAAGCCTTTTCCAGATAACCTTTGCAAAGCATATTATTCGCATACGCTTCATGGGTCGTGAGAACCACGCTTGCACTTTTGGCAGCGTTGAGCCTTCTTCCATAGAAATCCCGCTCAGTCCATGGTTTCAATAATCTGGGGTGCAAATGCTGATGATGCGCAACCTCTCTAGCGTATTCTTTGCCAGCGCTGGAAAGGTTCAGTTCATTTAAATCCCCTGTCACCGTTTCGGTCAGCCAGACGAGCATTTGCATCTTAGCCATAGCGACTTCATAATTATGATCACGCTGTCTCAAGGATTGCTCAAACTTCGGCAAACTGAGGTAATTCGAGCCCTGTTTTAACTCTTCTACGGATAAACCAGGCATATGGGCAGCAAGTGCTTCCCCTGATAATTCCTTATAGGTTGAAAGCAGGACTTGCTTTCCTGCATTCTCAGCGAAATCATGAGAAGCTAAAAGATGGTCAAAAAAGGCATGTGTGCCATCTTCCAGGAAGCTGGTGCCGCCAGCTTGGAACATATCCTGAATGAAGGAGTATATCTCGAATTTGGCACGTGGGATAACAGATGCTTCTGTTGCCTTTCTAGGCAACGCAAGAGCGATACCTCGATAAATCTCCAAATCAGGCCTCCAAGGCTCGCTGCTCTGAGACTGCTCTCGCAAAACTTCAGCGAATACTTCTTTCAATTCGCTTTTTAAGGAGTAGGATAACCGATAGAGAGACTTGAGCGTTTGTCTCGGCAGCCTTTTAAGCGACTTATAAAAATCCAGAAACAATAAGGCAGTAGCATATGCATCACTATCCGCTTGATGGGGACAGTCATGAATATGGCCATATGCCTTGCTCAAATCTTCCAGCTTAAAGCTATCCATCCTAGGGGAAATGATCTTCGCCATCTCAACCGTATCAACCGTGTACCCTAAAAACATTTCATAACCTACCCGTTCGAGCTCTGCCTGGAGGAAGGTTAGGTCAAAGAGGACATTATGGGCGACAAAAACAGCCTCTTCCAAAATCCCAATTATGTACGGAGCAATCTCCTTAAAGGTTGGGGCAGACTTTACGTCTTCTTCCGTGATCCCGGTAAACTCCTGGATGAATGGAGGAATTGGCCGCTGTGGATTCACGTAGGAGGAATATTGATAGGTAATCTCCCCATATTCAATTACAATAGCGGCAAATTGGATAATCCGGTCCCCGGCCTTCGAGTTATTACCCGTTGTTTCCAAATCAACGACTACATACTTATTCTCCATGTTGGACACCTGCTTAAATCATATATCTATCAATCCGGCTGAAAGCCGTATTCGCAGCCGGTTTTACATTTTCAATTAGACTGGCAACCCAGCCTATCCATTAGATTTCATAATACTCCATTTATAGCAGATTGAAAACCAATTATCAAAGACATGAGCACGGGCTTTTCCTTAGAGTCGTCGCTTATATCTTGATTTCGGTTCACTCTGAATTATTTTTGCATAGTTTCCGTATTCATTCGAGCATCTAAGTGCCTATGGGAAAACAGCATAAGTCGACAAGCCATGCTGCGCTATCTGCTTTGCTTATTTTTCCGGACGCATGTCTCGATATTCCATCAGCCAGCAATCCTGATAAACTCCTTCATGGAGCTCATGAGCGAGAAGCTTTGATACCTTCCTAAAGCCTGATTTCTCATAGCATCTGATTGCCCTCAAATTCCTGGCTTGCGGGTCCATGATGACTCTCTTAGCCCTCTTTTCCTTAATCAAATAGGAGGTCATGGAGTTAACAAGCAGTGTTCCGATCCCTTTATTCCAATATTCAACCTCGCCAATGAACTGATCGATACCATAGATCAGTTCCTGTCCAAACCCATATTTCCTCTTCGTTACCTCATCGAGCTCGTAAAACTGGATATAGCCGATTGGTCTATGTACATATTCGATGATGCATTTTGTCTCTTCATCATCAGAATCCATGAACACCTTTTTCGCTTTGTCATAATCAAAGGGATTATCTCTTCCCTCATAGAATTCTAGAACCGCAGGGTCTGAAAGCCATTTCGCCAATAGCGGGATATCCCGCTCCCCCAATATCCGGACAGATAATTGTCCATGCTGATAGACCATATGCATCTCGCTCCTATACATTTTACGTGTTTAAATAAAATCTCTCATGTCTTTGATGATACTCTTCAGCATGTCAACTGAATCTAAGATATGACCTTCATGCTCGAGTCCGTGATGCATATTGGGAACCAGCCTTGCTGTGACGAGCGGGTTCCTCTTTATCCGTTCTAATCGTTCCGGAATATAGTTGGGATCCTTATCCCCGATGATGCATAAGCTTGGATATTTGCTTTGAGCCAAGGTATCCGTCACACTTTCTTCCTTCAATAGGGGAGTCACCCAAATCGCCTTCGCCTCTTCAATATCGTCTCTATTCAAGATAGATTCCATGCACAGCGTACCGATTGATTTGCTGAGAAAGACATATTGCCTGTAGCCTTTATCTGATAAGGCATGGTCCAGGACTGCATTCACATCATGGTTGACGGCTTTTGTTAGCTCTTCCCAAGAGAAATCATCATAAAATTCATCGTTATAGCGATAATTGATTTTTAGCACGTCTATGGAATCGTCGAGAAACATGGAGGATGCATAATGGAATAGCGGTGCTTGCGTCGTGTACCCCGCGCCTGGCAGAAGGATAGCCAGCCGGGCTGCATCGGATGATCTACCTGTTATCGAAAAATGGATACTCCTTTGCTTATAGCCTTTTACATAGCTTGAATGTGCATACGGCATTTGTCGTTCCTCCTCTTCGTTTCTAATCATTTTAGCATAAAATGCCATAAACAAAGCTCCCATTCTTCTAAAACAAAAAAACACACGGACAATTCATAATGAATCATCCGTGTGTTTAAGAATAGTAAACTTATAGAATTGTGGCTTCCGGTTCTAGCCCAATCATCTGTGTGATGGTATTATTCTCATCAAGCACAGCGACTCTCGGCTGATGGGTACGAGCATTTTCCTCAGGAACAAGACCGTAGGAAATAATAATCACTTTATCCCCTTCTTGCACAAGCCGGGCGGCAGCCCCATTTAAACAAATAACACCTGAGCCCCTTTTTCCAGGAATGATATAGGTTTCAAACCGGGCACCATTATTATTGTTAACGATTTGCACCTTCTCATTCGGAAGCATATCAACGGCTTCGAGCAATTCCTCATCAATCGTAATGCTCCCTACATAATTTAAATTCGCTTCCGTTACGGTTGCTCTGTGAAGCTTTCCTTTCATCATGGTACGATACATGATGTTACCCCCTTGGTTGTTCGGTTTTAATGATTACATTGTCAATCAGGCGCACTTTGCTGTATTGCACGGCAGCCGCCACAATAATAGCTTCCCTTACATCTGTAATGGGTTTCAGCTCTGGATAGCTTAAAGCCTCTAAATAATCGATGGTGCCGGCTGTATGGCTATGCAAATAGCCCCTTCCTTCTGCTATGGCCGCCTCGGGAGTCATTCCGCTATCGATTGCTTCCTTGATTTTGAATAAGCATCTTGAAATATGAACGGCTTCTGCTCGTTCATCAGATGTGAGATTGACATTTCTAGAGCTTAAGGCTAGCCCATCCTCTTCACGCTTGATTTCGACACCGACAAGCTCGATTGGGAAGTTAAAGTCATGAATTAGCCCTTCAACGATGGCCACTTGCTGGGCATCCTTCAAGCCAAAATAGGCTCGAGCAGGTCCAATAATATTGAAGAGCTTCGTCAGCACGGTCGCCACACCGTCGAAATGGCCGGGACGAGATTTGCCGCACAGGCAATCCGTACGCTCATGAACCTTAACGGTAACAGTCGGCCGCTCTCCATACATCTCTGCCACCGTCGGGTAGAACAGATAATCCGCACCGGCTTCCCGCGCCAGTGCCTCATCACGCTCGATATTGCGAGGATATTGATCAAAATCCTCGTCAGGACCGAATTGCAGCGGGTTGACGAAAATACTGATGACAACAATCCCATTCTCTTTGCGGGCTTCATGAATAAGAGATAAATGTCCCTCGTGCAAATATCCCATCGTTGGGACAAAACCAATTGTTTTTCCGTTTGCTTTTTCTTCTGTTAGCATGGTGCGCAGCTCATCAATCCGATTAACAATCTTCATTTTATTTCTTTTCTCCCCCGTATAGCGCAAGCAGCTCTTCTTCCTTCATCGTAAATGAATGGCTTTCGGATGGAAAAGCGCCAGATTTCACTTCTTGTATATGTTCTGACAGGGCATTCCCTATCGTTGTATTTAAATCAGCATAAGTCTTCACAAATTTAGGCACCCGGCCGACCCCATAAAGAAGGACATCATGATACACGAGCACTTGGCCGTCTGTTCGGTTCCCAGCCCCGATTCCAATCGTCGGGATGGCAAGCTTACTCGTGATTTCCTCGCCGACCTGGTACGGTACGCACTCAAGCACCAAAGCAATCGCTCCAGCTTCCTGGCATTTGATAGAATCATCGAGCAATTGCAGCGCCGCTTCCTTCGTTTTTCCTTGAACTTTATATCCGCCAAGGACGCCTACTGATTGAGGCGTTAATCCAAGATGGGCAACAACCGGTATGCCGGCATCAGTCAATGCCTTTATTTTGATCAGCACATCGCCAGCACCCTCAAGCTTAACCGCATCAGCTCCGCTCTCCTGGAGCAGCCTGGCGGCATTCTTTAGCGTTTCATCCATTGATACATGATAGCTCATAAATGGCATATCTGCGACGATGAACGTATGAGGCGCTCCGCGGCGCACAGCCTTCGTGTGGTGAATCATGTCCTCCATCGTCACTGGTACGGTAGAGTCATAGCCGAGTACAACCATCCCCAATGAATCCCCGACTAGGATCATGTCAACGCCAGCTTGTTCAGCTAGCTTCGCAGATGGATAATCATAGGCTGTCAGCATGGAGATTTTCTCTCCGTTTTCTTTCATCTTCCAAAAATCAGCAGCAAATTTCATCTTTTTCCTCCTTAACATTCCGAGGAGAGAAAAACAGCCGTATCTGCACAAAAAAATCCTTCTGCTACAGAAGGATTGAATACGCAAGAGTGGCTTTTATCCCTCTGTCCCGGTCCTATTTCTAAGATACAGGCAGAATATCAACTTTCACTTACAACGCATACAAGGTGCAGGTCGTTTCCGCTACTGCCCTCATATGCATTATAACGGGAAGGAATAAAATTTACCATTTTCTTCTTTGTACTTTTTCGGGTTTTGAAGTTTTCGTCTAATTTCCAGATTCTATTCGGCGCTTGTCATTATAAAAAGCCGCCTCGAAAGAAAGCGGCTTTCCTCATCATTTAGCTAGTAATCTTTTTTGAGAGTTATATTCGTAAAAACCAAAATCTTTACGAAGCTGCTTTTGATTTCACTCATGGTGGATCGTGATGTCACCTGAATAGATAAGGTGATCTTTGGCCGCTTCATCTCTCACAACCAAAATGCCATCCTCATTAATTCCGCTCGCATACCCCGTGATGGTTTTTTGCGCGGTTTTTGCCGTCACCTTCTTGCCGATGGTGACCGAATAGGTTTCCCACTCTCTCTTAATGGGAAGGAACCCTTTCTTCAAGAATTGCTGATACAGTTTTTCAAAATGAACAAGAAAACGCTGCAGGAAGGCTACACGATCGAGTCTTATTCCCTTCTCAATTGCTAGTGAGGTGGCAAGGCTCTTAATCTCATCAATGAAATCCTCAGGCTGCTGGTTAACGTTTATGCCGATACCGATGATGACGGAATGAATCCGGTCGGACTCAGCGTGCAATTCCGTTAAGATACCCGCAATCTTCCTTCCGTTAACAAGCACATCATTCGGCCATTTTATGCCTGCATTCACACCCGTCTCTCTTATCGCCAGCACAGCTGCCACAGCTGTCAGCAGAGTCAGGCGCGGCGCATGATATGGCGGAATATCAGGTTTAACAATCAGGCTCATCCATATTCCGCCTTGATGAGGGGAATGCCATACCCTGCGTAACCTGCCCTTCCCCTCTGTCTGTTCCTCACTAATGACAATCGTGCCATTTACGGCTCCCTTTGCGGCCAGTTCGCTGGCAATGGTCTGTGTGGTTGGAACCGATTCATATGCATGAATCGATTTTCCGATAAACTCAGTTTCCAGGCCGATTAAGATGTCCGCTTCCGTTAATCGATCCTTCCTTGGCACGATCCGATATCCCTTTTTCTTGACTGCCTCAATCTCATAGCCTTCCTTGCGCAGAGCATCAATATGCTTCCAGATCGCCGTACGCGAACAGCCAGCTATCTCAGCTAAATACTGTCCTGAAATATAGCAGTCCCCAGCGCCTGTAAGCGCAGAAACCAATTGGTTTTTTATTGTTTGTTCCCCTGTATGAGCCATTGTTTCACGAACTCCCTCTCATTGACGATCTCTCCATCGAGCATCCTCTGGATGATATCCTTCGTGGTTTCCTTAATCCATGGCCCTCCTTTTTTGCCGGACCATTTGATTAAATCATTTCCGGAAAAGGAAAGCGGTGTTTCTCTCTGTATCGGCATTTGAGCATACAAGTCATCAATCCTAGCATACTGGGCAGGCTGACCAGAATAGACCGACCATACACGCTCAATTCTATGGGCATCCTCTAACCCTATCTCGTATAATTGGTAACGGGAATAGAACTCCCTATTCCTCCGTTCATAGCCTTCAATCAATGCCTTTATCTTTTTTATGACCGCAACAGGAAGCTTCCATTCTCTGTACATGCTTTCTTTCTTGGCACTGGCTAGAGCAATTACGGACAGCCATTCTTCAAATGTTTGGCACTCCTCCAAGTCGAGAGAGAGGAAACGCTTAATTTCTCTCATCAAAGCATCTAGCTCAGGGTAATACTGAAGGATTTGCGTACTGGCTGCAACCTTTAACGCCTCCTTCGGCTTTTTACCTGCCAGAAGTTTTTGAAACTCTGCTGTTTTTCTCTCCTGGGCAATATGACTAAGCAAATGCGCTTTTTCCCCGAGCGCCTGATATGTACTCGACTCGACCTCAAAGCCGAGCTGGCTCATAAATCTGACAGCCCTCACCATCCGAAGCGCATCTTCAGAGAAGCGTTCATCCGGACTTCCAACCGTACGGATGATTTTGCTTTCAATATCTTCACGGCCCTTAAACGGATCATACAAAATGCCATCCTTGTCCATCGCCATCGCGTTCATCGTGAAATCTCTTCTCTTAAGATCCTCTAGAAGAGAGGTGACAAATTCCACCTGTTCCGGGCGCCGGAAATCCTTATATTGGCTTTCGGTACGAAAGGTCGTTACCTCATATGGCTCTCCTTCATGAAAAACAAGCACTGTGCCATGCTGGATGCCTACATCAATCGTTCGGTCAAACAGCTCTTTAACTTCTTGCGGTGTAGCGGATGTAGCGATATCAACGTCATGAATTTCCTTGCCCATGATGGAATCTCGTACTGAACCACCGACAAAATAAGCCAAATGTCCTCTTTGCTCCAATCGTTCAAGAACGGGAACAGCTCGTACAAATTCCTTTTTCATATCAAGGCCTCTCTTCCGATAGAATGGAGGCATACAAATCCTCATATTGATCCACAATCCGATTCGTCTCAAAGTGCTCCCGGACAATCCGAATGGCATTCTCCCCCATCACATGTCTCTTTTCGTCATTGTTCAATAATTCATATAGCTTTTCCGCTGCCAAGCTTGTATCGCCTTCCTCGACTATATACCCGTTCAGACCGTCATGAATAACCTCGGGAATTCCGCCAATATTCGTTCCAAGACATGGAACACCGTGGACCATGGCTTCAAGCAAGACCAAGCCAAAGCTTTCCTTTTCCGACATAAGGATGCACACATCACTTATGGCATATAGTTCATGCAAATTCTCCTGCTTTCCTAACAGGATGACTTGATTGTGTATGCCAAGTTTTTTAATTTGCTTATTGACGGCGCCCATCTCCGGACCATCTCCCACAAGAATGAGCTTACATGGCATACGCTTAGAGACTGCTGCAAACGAGTCAAGGATATCTGGTATCCGTTTAACCTTGCGGAAATTAGACACATGAATGATCACTTTTTCATCATCCTTAATATTCAGCTCTGCCTTCAAGTCAATGTCCGAATTGTCCGCCGGTGCGGGATAGTCAATGAAATTATAGATGGTCCTAATGTCTTTCTTAGGCTGAATTAAGTCATAGGTCTCCTGTACAAGAGCATTCGACACAGCCGTGACAGCGTCTGATTTCTCGATGGCAAATTTAATCATGTCCTGCATGGAGGAATCATTTCCAAGAACCGTAATGTCCGTCCCATGCAGGGTCGTTACGACTTTCAGCCGCTCATTCGTCATCTGCTTCGCCAGGATTCCGCAGACCGCATGCGGCATCGCATAATGGGCATGGATGATATCCAAGCCCTCATTCTTCACAACTTCGGCAATTTTGCTTGCCAGGGACAACGTATATGGCGGGTATTGGAATACCGCATATTGATTCACTTCAACTTGGTGGAAGTAAATATTGGAGTACCGTTTATTGAGACGAAACGGCATGCTTGAAGTAATAAAATGAATTTCATGACCGCGCTTGGCTAGCGTAATTCCAAGCTCTGTGGCCAGTATGCCGGAGCCGCCGACAGTCGGGTAACAAACAATGCCTATTTTCAATTTCTTCATTTTGACACTCCAAACAAATCCGCATCAAGGATGAGCGGTTTTTTTGTCTTAAATCCTTCCGCAAAAAGAACGCCGGCATCTCGGCCAAATGCCCTCTCCCGTCCTTCAACCGCTTCAAGATATCCTTCAGTCAAAGGGGTTACAACCCCATCGCCTGAGCGCTCAAACTGAGATTGGTAGCATTTCAGCGCCTCAATCTTTTTGTCAAAACTGCCGCTGATGTCCACACAAAAGTCAGGACGGTGGAAGCTGTTAATCATATACTCATATACAGCTTCCGGTTTATGTACTCCTTGCCCGTCTTGATCGGCATATTTTCGGATTCCGGCTGAAAAGACCGCCTCAAACACCAATTCGCTTACCCGTCCATGATCAGGATGACGATCAATATGATAGGGCGCGAAAATCAGCTTTGGCTGATAACGGCGGATAACAGCCGCTATCTTAGCGATATTCTCAGGCGTGATAAAGAGATTACGGTCTCCCATATTAAGGTTAATCCGCTCTCTTACGCCAAGGCATTTTGCCGCTCTTTCCGCTTCCTTCTTTCTATTCTCTGGTGTCCCGTTTGAGGACAGCTCTGCCTCTGTCAAATCACAGATGACCGCTGTTTTCCCGAGATTTGTATATTTAGCCAATGTCCCGCCCATTCCAAGTTCAACATCATCAGAATGAGCGCCAAAACATAAAATATCCGTTTTCATTCTAGGTGGTTTACTCCTTTTCTCTGACAATCGTTCTCCATTTAAGATCTCCGCGGTCTAGTCCGTGAATAATGAGCTCAGCGGTCCCCATATTTGTCGCAAGCGGGACAGAATACACATCCGCCAAACGTATCAAAGCGGTTACATCTGGCTCATGCGGCTGTGCGGTTAGCGGGTCGCGGAAGAAAATGATGGCGTCAATATCATTCTGTGCCACCATTGCTCCAATTTGCTGGTCACCGCCAAGCGGGCCGGATTGGTAGCGATGGACCGCAAGGCCTGTTGCCTCTTGAATCCTCGATCCTGTCGTACCAGTAGCAAATAATTGATGCTGACTTAAAATAGACTTGTAAGCAAGCGTGAATTGTACCATATCATCCTTCTTTTTATCATGTGCAATCAATGCAATTTTCATAAAATTTATATGTCCTTTCAATCGAGGATATTTTCCAATCCATATACTAGATGGTCTAAATTCATAACGGTGTCAACAGATACCCTGACACCTGACATAAATGACTTTCGGTCATATGAATCATGACGGAGCGTCAAGGTTTGCCCCTCTCCGCCAAAAATGACTTCCTGATGGGCGATCAGACCCGGCAATCGAATACTGTGAATACGCATGCCTTCAAAATCAGCACCTCGCGCGCCTTCGATGGTTTCTTTTTCTTTAAGGTGCCCTTGCTTTTTCTCGGTGCGTTCCTCAGAAATCAATTGGGCCGTTTTAATAGCAGTTCCAGACGGTGCATCCAGCTTCTGGTCATGGTGCATCTCAAGAATCTCCACATCACCGAAATACTTTGCTGCATTTTGCGCAAATTTCATCATTAAGATAGCACCGATAGCAAAGTTGGGAGCGATAATGCAGCCAATTCCCTTTTCCCTTGTCATTGTGCGCAGATCCTCTAAATCTTCATCCGAAAAACCTGTTGTGCCAACAACTGGCCGGATTCCGTGCGAAAGAGCTGCTAATGTATGTATTCTCCCTACTTCAGGAGTCGTTAGATCAATTAACACGTCTGCTTTGACTGTTTTAAAGCACTCTTCATGGTCTTCATATATCGGGACATCAGATTTTTCTCCGGAAAAGCCTTCAAGGTCACTTAAGCGCTTGCCTCCGTTTTTCCGATCAAGCACGGCGACCAATTGGAATCGCTCTGCTTCTTGAACCATCTGAACAGCCGCTCTTCCCATCTTCCCCCTAGGTCCCGCAATAATTACATTTATCATTCCTGTTCATCCTTTCTTGTCCAGCGATCTTTATCTCTCGTCCTAAATTTCTCCATGACTTGGTCATGAGCTTGCTCTAGATTTACACCAAGGGAGTTAGCCATACAAATCAGCACGAATAAAACATCTCCCATTTCCTCTTCAATTGCTTTCTCTTCCTCCGTGGATTTCTTCGGTTTCTCTCCATAATGGTGATTGATCTCACGCGCAAGCTCTCCCAATTCCTCTGTGAGCCTTGCCGTCATCGCTAAAGGACTGAAATATCCTTCTTTAAATTGCCCA
>JAEIGA010013863.1_pt1 | contig 12257 bp, 11 predicted proteins | sample 9270691 | NCBI WGS metagenome assembly JAEIGA01 (sample SAMN17057246, study PRJNA624740) | gut metagenome | biome: biome; isolation source: fecal sample | host: Bos grunniens | place: China: Xizang | collected 2019
CTGGAGCTGAAGCTGCTGAACGTAGATAGCCTTCTGCATCTGCATTCTCTTCTTCACTGACGGCTTAACGAAGTTCTTTCTTGCGCGAAGCTCACGGATTGCACCTGTCTTCTCGAACTTTCTCTTGAACTTCTTCAGAGCTCTCTCAATGCTCTCACCATCCTTAACTGGAACTATAATCATGTCTAAATCACCTCCTTTTTATTATAGGGCTGCAAAGATAGATATAATATTTTAATTTACAACAGGTTGTTTGTAATTTTTACAAAGGTCTCCATTCCCTTGGTAGCCACGTCCTTTATATGGATGATACGTCCGTCGCGGACAGGCACATCATTCGGATCTATTATATATATAGGTGTATCGGCCTTTGCATAGGCATACAATCCTGCAGCCGGATACACCTGGAGCGAGGTGCCCACGATCAGAAAGACATCCGCATTCATGACATGATCAATAGCAGGCTCGATATATGGCACAGCCTCTCCAAACCATACGATGTGCGGACGAAGCTGAGCGCCGTTCGGAGCCAGGTCTCCAATACCTATTGTAGTATAACCTATATCAAACACCGTTTCCTCCGAATAATCATCCATTGCATTGCAGCAATTTTCCGGACGGACCTGAGTCAGCAGACCATGCAGATGAAATATCCTTGTACTGCCTGCCCTCTCATGCAGATTGTCCACATTCTGAGTAAGGACAGTCACATCCCAATTCTTTTCAAGCTCGGCCAAAGCGTAATGGGCTGCATTCGGCTTGACTGTTGCCAGTTGACATCTGCGCTGATTATAGAACTCAAGCACCAGTTCAGGATTCCTGTACCAACCCTCAATGGAGGCGACATCCTCCACTTTATATTGATCCCATAGGCCATTACTGTCTCTGAAAGTAGAGATTCCGCTCTCCGCACTGACTCCAGCACCTGACAGAACTACCAGTTTCTTTTTCATATGTTACTGCCTTTCAAGATAATATTTTGACATCCAGTATTCAAATAAAGGATCCATAATCACCGGCTCGTCCTTCTCATTGAAAGTCATGACCTCTTTCTTTCGAAGTGCATCCTTCACCCTGCGCACATTTGCCGATGAGTTCAGATGGTATTTATCAATCACCTCCGAAGCGCTGAGTCTGACCACACCGTCAAGAACCGCCTTCAGCAGACTGAGCTGATGGTCCGTAAGGTCATTGACAATATTCATGAAGCGGGGCTCATGCAGTGAAATCATAGAATTCAGAGCCTCCACCATTATGCCTTCATTAATGAAGCCTTTAGACATCGAATCACATATGGCTGCCAGATGATTCAGATACCACGCATGACATTTGAACAAGCTGCAGGCGCCCATAGCAAGATTTCTGTCAAAAGACTTTCCTGGTCCATAGAGGAATCCCTTCACTATATGCTCTATGATTTCACGCTCATCAATTGGCTGAAGCGGCAGGTGAACCACCTGACGATAAAAATAGCGTTTCTCCTCAAAGATATATTTCATCGCATTCACCTGAGAGCCGATCATTATAAAAGATGCAGACGGCTTGGAATGCTTTTCGCGAAGCACATCCTCAATGACAGGAAGAGCATCCTCGCAGGTCTCGTTCCACGTAAGCATCTGGAATTCCTTGATGACTACATAGAACGGAACGCCCCTTTCCTCTGCCATACGCTGAGGCAACATCATCATCAGCCTTACATCCTCCTTGTCTGGCGCCCAGTTCATCGAAACAATGGTACCGTCGCGATAGAAACGGCTTACGTCAAACACAAAATGAGCTCCAAGATGGCGTTCTACCGCATCGCGGAACTGCTCAGGAGTCTGAAAACATGTACGGAGCACTGCTGTTCCGAATCGAACAAGAAAATCCTCCAGAGCACGAACATTGAAAAGATCCACACTTACGGTCACGAACTGCTTTCCCGAAGACCTCATATTTATCAGAGTCTGCTGGATAAGCGACATCTTTCCGGTCTTAGGCGGCTCATACATAACCACATGCTCACCCGCATCAAGAAGGTTGGCCAAAATGTCGCACTCTTTCTTGCGTCCGACAAAGCATCTGCCTGTCACATAGCGATCATATACAAAAGGAGTATCCATATTTACATTTTTTTGCTTCGCAAATGTAACACTAATAGTATTATCATGCAACATAAATGTTTCGTGAATTTACGTTTTTTCTTATTACCTTTGTTAGTTGCTTCATAAGCTGAAGACTGAGATAAAAGTGCATAATTGGACAAAATACATATTAAAGACTTTGCGATGGGCCTTAGGGATCTGGATGGGACTTCTCCTTATCGTTCAGATTGTCCTGCTCTCCCCTATATTCACAAGAATAGCCAACAAGGTAACCGACGGGATTGTCGACGCCGACATTTCGTTCGGAAGCGCATATGGATCGGTATTAAGGCACTTTCCTCGTATTACATTCACCATCGAAGACCTTGAGATAACATATCCGCACGAGAGATATGACTCCGTTGCCAGAAGCGTCCCTCAGGGGCATCTTCTTTACAGCGGTTGCGGAGAGAGCGTGGACACGCTGGCCTCCGTCAGGAAATTCTCCGCCAGCATCAGCCTGCTTTCCGTCCTCTCCGGCAACATCAGACTCCCAAATATCGAGCTGGACAGCCCAAGGCTATTTGCACACAGCTACGACACCAGTCACGCAAACTGGAACATACTTGGAGGCGGAGCCTCTGAGGAGGTCCTACCCGAAGAGCAGGCAGAGGACACCGGAGAAGAAAGCTTCAATATCATTCTCAATAAGATAGATATCAAAGGCAATCCAGCAATTGTATACACAGACAGTCAGGACAGTCTTTTTGCAATGATCTCTCTGAGATCGCTATCCTTTGATGGCAATTTCGAGACTGAGGCCCTTCATAAGACATCAGCAAAGACACGTCTGGAAGACCTTCTTGTAGCAGGAAGATATGGTGCCGATACGCTGGCACTCGGACTGGAGCATCTGACCACAACTCCTCAAAAAGACCAGATGCATCTGGAAATCAAAGCGAACACAGTCATCGCGACCAAAGCATTCGGACGCATGAAGGTGCCGATGCTGTTCAGCACAGAGATTTCAATACCGGAAGACTCGGGAATTGCGGTTTCTCTGAACGACATAGATGCAAATGTAGCATCCATCCCGATAAACGGACATATTGCAGTAAAACTGAGAGAAGACAGAGCGATCATAGACAGTCAGATCGACATCACAAGATGTCGCGTACAAAATGTCCTGCACAGCTATCTGGCCTTGTTTCTGCCCGAAGCATCCGAAATCCTCACAGATACGGATGTTTCAATAAAAACTGCCATCAGCGGATATTACGGATATCTCGACGGTATGCTTCCGAAAGTGGAAGTGGCGCTGGAAATTCCGGACTCCGAAATCGACTACAGCACATTCCCGGCAAAGATATATCTGGGAATGGATGCAGACTTCATGATGGAGCCTGACGGAATAATGACTGCTGACATAAAAAGAGTCAATCTGCACACATACGGACTTGGACTAGATGCCGCGTTCGGCATGTCAGACATAACAGGAGAAGATCCTGACATAAGAATTAAAGGTGAGCTACGCGCTTCATTGGATTCACTCAGACGGTTCCTTCCAGACTCCTTGAATCTGGTTGCCAAAGGTAATATTGCTGCAGAAGTGGACGGAACCATAAAAATGTCAGAGCTGGACATCTATAAATTCTCAAACTCATCACTTGAAGGTGGAATAATCGGAAACGGTCTTATCATCAAGATGCCTGACGAAGCCATCGATGTGAAGATGAGCGGCCTTGACATAAAGTTGAAGCCCGAATTCGTCAAGTCCCGCAGAAATCCTGATGAGACATATCGTCTGATGGGCATTACCGGACAACTGGCGGCTGCGGACATTGCATATCAGGAAGCCTTCTCCTTCAGGGGAGAAAAGATCAGCATAGGGGCAAGGAACTCGGCAAATGACTCCAACAGCGACCCGCAGAATGTGCATTTCCTCGGTGGCCATGTAAATGCAGACCTTCTCCTGCTCAATGACTCAGAGGGAAACAGCATCAAGCTGGATGAGACAAAGAACACATTCCAGATGCGTCCGAAGCGTGGCCAGCCGACCATACCTGTATTGTCACTATCCAACAAGAACCTCAGGATCACCTACAAGACTGCAGACAACCGTATAATCCTTACAGACTCCAAGATTGCAGCGAAGGCATCCATGAATACCCTTGACAGACAGAGACGCCGCGAAGTCTTCATGGACTCGCTTGCGAAGGCTCATCCAGACATTCCAAGAGACTCTCTGCTGATTCACCTGCGCTCACAAAGGGCAGCTAGAGCTGTACCTACATGGATGACAGACGACTCATTCAAGAACAGCGACATCAAGGTCGATCTCAACGAGACATTCAAGACTTACTTCAAAGAATGGGATCTGGAAGCCAGTGCCGGAATACGTACAGGAATCTTCATGACACCATACTTCCCTCTTAGAAACATCCTGAGAGGTGCCGAGTTCAGCCTTGACAACAACCGTGTGGCCATTGACAGCCTGAAGATCGTGTCAGGAGACTCGGAGATATGCGCCAAAGGTTCGATCTCCGGGCTTCGCAGAGTCATGCTCGGAAGAGGCAACGTCATGATGGATCTCAGTCTGTACTCGAGTTCTGTAAACGCAGACGAACTTCTGAAAGCTTTTGCATCTGGTTCAAGCTATACTCCAGGCTCTGGTACGACATCCAACGAGATGACAGACTCAGAGTTTTTCAAGCAGATCACAACAGACACTGTCAGCATAGAGCAAAGTGCACCTTCATTGTTCGTATTGCCTGGAAATCTCAACGCAAAATTCAATATTGACGCTTCCGGTATCAAGTATAAGGATCTGGACATTTCTTCATTCTGTGCCAATATGCTCATCAAGGAAAGATGTGCTCAGCTGACCGGAACATCAATGAGGTCAAACATGGGAGGCTTTGATCTGGATGCATTCTACGCAACAAAAAGCAGAAATGACATCAGAACAGGATTCTGCCTTGACATAAAGGATGTAACATCAGAGCGCGTCATAGCATTGATGCCAGAGCTCGGAGATATGATACCGATGATCGGCTCGATCAAAGGCAAGCTCAACTGCGAGATAGCTGCCACAGCCTCATTGGATACGGCAATGAATATCCTTATGCCGACAGTCAATGGAATAGCCCGTCTCAGCGGAGAAAATCTGAGCATCAGCGACGATGAGGTATACACGGCAGTTGCCCGCAAACTCTTTTTCAGAAACAAGAAGAAAGGCGAAATGAAGAGCCTTCTCATCGAGGGTGCCATCAAGGATAACCGAATGGAACTCTTCCCATTCATTCTAAAGATAGACAGGTATACTCTCGGATTGAGCGGAGTGCAGAATATGGACATGTCATACAAGCACCACATCTCCGTACTGCGCTCACCGCTGCTGCTGAGACTTGGACTCAACATAAGCGGTCCGGATTATGACAATATGAAGTTCCGCCTCGGTAGGGCCCAGTATCGTACCAGGAACATACCTTCATTCAGTGATGTCATCGACCAGACCAAAGAGGAACTGCGAAGCTCCATATACAATATATTTGAAACCGGAGTCGACCAGACGATCAACATTCACAACTCTCAGTCACTCATCACCCAGCATCAGAGCAACATCGGCTATGTCAACGCCGCTGAAGTTGAGATGGAGGAGTTGTCAGAAGATGAGCTGAAACGACTTGAACAACAAGAAAATGCAGACAACGCTTTGGAGGAAGCGATTGCAGTAGCGGTAATAGCCGTACAGAATATGTTGAAAAACAATTAAATATAATATGAACAGCCAGGAATACATCGAAGTGTCTATCAGGATCACTCCGTTCAACGAAGAAAATGCAGAGATCGTAACGGCGGAAGTCAGCGAACTTCCGTTCGAATCATTCACCAGTGAAGACCCGTATCTCAAATGCTATATACAGAAAGACCTTTATGACGCACATGCGCTTAAGCTATATTTAAGCGGTCTTGAAGGTTATGGATTCGACATCGAGCACTCAGCAAACCTCATCCCGGCCACAAACTGGAATGCAGTGTGGGAAAGTCAGTTCAACCCCATCGTAGTAGACAATCTATGCACCATCAAAGCATCGTTCCACGAGGGTCTGAAGCGCACACGCTTCAACATCACAATCGACCCGAAGATGGCTTTTGGAACAGGACACCACCAGACAACATATATGATGTGCCGCGCACTCCTTCAGAATGAAGAATCTGTTCGCTGCAAAGTAGTGATGGATATGGGTTGCGGAACGGCAGTGCTAGCTATCCTCGCGGCAAAGATGAAGGCAGCTAAAGTGTACGGAATCGACATCGATGCTGTTGCAGCAATCTCGGCATACGATAACGCCAGACTCAACCGCGTCGGAACAAAAGTCGAGACATACTGCGGTGATGCCTCACTTCTTCAGAGGAACTCCTACGATGTGCTCCTGGCCAACATCAACAGAAACATATTGCTGCAGGATATCCCGACATATTCACATTGCATTAGAAAGGATGGTCTCCTTTTCGTCAGCGGCTTCTATGTTGATGACATGCCTATGATCATCGGCACAGCAATGCATGCGGGCCTTGAATATGTCAGTCACGATTCTATTGACAACTGGTGTTGCATCAAATTTCACAAGGCATAGACATGAAAAGATTGATTACAGGTATTTTGGCTGCCGCAGCATTGATAGCCTGCAAGCCGGAAACATATACAGGTCCTCTTGACTCCCCAATCGGAAGCTGGGATGGAGTGAAGGCCGAATACTACTTCAACGGAGAATTGGTCGGTCAGGTGGAGGAATGCCAATACTCAGCCATATCTTTCTACAAGGAAGGCTTATGCTGCATCGAAGGTGTCAAAGGTACCTTCCCGTACACCTACGAACACTCGTCCGGCACGTTGGTCATAGATAACACGATATGGACTGTGCCGACACTCACCGGAGCGGAAATGGTCCTCAAATATCTCGAGACCACATTCCTGGAAGGTTCCATATTTGAAAATAAGTGGACTCTGCCGATAGAATATAAAGGCATCAGCATCAATGCCGATGATTACGGCTATTATTACGAGGATGGTCAGGGCGACAAGACCTACTGCAACTACCATAGCAGTAAAGACGAAACAGGATCGCCTGTAATCGATTTCTGGTACGACACCCACACCGATTATTTCATCCCACTTATTGTAGAAGTCAAAAAATAAGAAGTCGATTAAACCTCTTCGGTTTTATCGACTTCCATAGAATCCATCTTATTATCATCCTGCTGCGTCTGTTGTTTCCCTTTAGAATCATCAGATGTGTGTGTTATTGCACGCCTGAAGAACTCATAGATCTCAATTATGATAAAGATGATCAGTGATATGCAAAGGGTAAGAGCCGCATATATCTGCAAAGGCATTATAAAAGCTGCCGCCATCTTCTCATCATCTGGATTTATTCTGGAAGTCATACCGGTAAACAATGCGCACCCAAGAACAATCACAGCGATGATAAACAGAGCAATCCATTTATGCAGGATGAACGGCAATGAAAACAATACTGCAGCTATCAACGTCTCGATGATCATCAAGACAAACACATTGGCTGGTCTGCCTGATGATTCGTCTGATTTCAGACGGGATGCTCCCCAATCATAGAACAGCCCCATTACGCGACTGGTGAAATTGTCTCTAGGCCTCTGTGCCTTCACCCATGCAATATACTGTTGAGCTGTCTTTCGAGCAAACAGTAATCCCAGGAATAATGCCACCGCTCCGAATAATATGAGCGACAACATACTCCAGTTATCATCCGCCTCAACAGGTGTTGCTGTCAGAGGCATTACATATAGCAATAATGATGGGACACCTACCATGTTCTGACTTCGTGAATCTCCACAAAGTTAGAAAAAGTTCAGACATAACATCACAAATGCTAGAATTTATGCACGGCTCTGACGTGATATAGTTGAGGGTAGAAATATGAACTTCGGTAAGAAAACATGAAAATACTATTGACTCCAGGCACAAGAGAAAGTTATCGTCACCTTCAAATGCTTTACTCTTCTAAAACCATAGTGTTCTGCTTCAACGACAATTTTTATCGATGGACTCAATGGTCTTATGTGAAGTCGAAATTTATTGATAATTCTAAGTATTGTTCGCCTAAAAACATTTAACTTTGTTAGGATGTATAACCTGTTTTTCGACACTCATATGAATGACGCTATGAACGCAACAAAACACCTCACGAGCAATTTGCTGATGCAAGTAGATGGATTGAAGATGCGTGGCCAATGGAAGGCAAATATAGTTTCCTAGATATTGGAGACTTGCCGGAAGATGATGACCTTCCCGCCGGAGACCCGGAGTCATCAGAGGATAACTTTAGATCTGATGAATTTTTAATCCTTCCTAAAGATAATTATTTATCGGCATTGCCGCTGGATATTGTAGCGTTTCACATTAGCGAACCAGGTGCCTGTGGATATCATGGTGTGCTAAGGATTATAACCGGAGATAAAAGAAAGTTTATGGTTCAATACTTCCATGATGATTGGGGCTCAGTAGATATGGGCTTAGGAAACACGTTATTTTTTATAAATGAGCTTCAACCTATACTCCATGAGAAATGCAAAAACATGGCGCGAATTTACAACAATTGGTACAATATCATTTTAGAGTATTTGCAGTAAATAAATATGAAAAAGTCACATGCCCTGTTATTATTATGTATTGCTATTATTGCCGCATGTAATACTCCGAAAAAGACTGATAAACATACAAAATCAGACAAGAACATTAATTTCAATATTTGTTACAAACAAAAAGTTAATGGCTATGCGGTGTCCGCCACGATCATAACAGACTCTCTATACGAAGAATTCCATTCTGATATAACCCAAAGAGAAGCAGTCCTGAGTTTCAAGAAAGACAATCAGGAGTTTACCATATTTAATCCTTTATATGCTGATAAAAATCTTATCGGGAAATTGGCTGCACTTAAAAATGGGGAAACAATTCAGATAGACTATATTCCATTTCATGTATCTGATGATAATAGGTTCAGCGGTAATCAATCTCCATTTTTCTTTTTCGATGTGGATTTTGATGGCGATGAAGAGTTGATTGTCTGCTTATGGGAGGGAATGGCTCATCATGGACATCATTCTTATCAGGCATTTAAAATCAATACTGGTGGTATCAATCATAGATTATCTCCTATGACAGGGAATCCTTTTGATGAGTTAGACGACTATTCTGAGTTCGATGCAGTAAACAAAACAATATGCATTCCGACTGACGTTGATATAAAAATAGGCGGACGAAAGACATATTGTTTATCAGAGACTTCATTCGAATTGAAAGAGGTAATCAAATATGATTGGGAGCATACAAAAGGCATAAAACACACACCTTGCGATCCTACTATCTATTATTACAAAGTTATCGATGGAGAAGAAATATTAGACAGGATCGAAAAATGTCCTAGTGATAGGTAATAAATGAAAGAGCCTACTTTTTCAGTTGAGCCCATATTGGGATATGGTTGGAAAGCAAGCCATCATCGACACTCATGTTGAGGGGATAACAGATTTCTTAAAAAGGATCTCGTCTGACCACCACTTGAGAAATTCGCCAACAATTTGACATTTATTTAAATTTATGATTATCTTTGTGTCACATCGCTAGCCCTTGTGGGTGGCGGGGTGTAAAAATATTGAAGACGTTACTTTACGTTTATCTTCCACCATCAAACTTCGCAACTTTGATTTACTACCGGAAGAAACGCAACGGGAACGTCCACATAAGGTGTATATTCGGACACCGCGCTTGGCGTGGAGTGTTGTATGTATATCCTAGACGTGGGCTAGCGACGTTGCTTATTCTGGTAGAAAGGCAATGCGAAGGCCTGATGGTAGGATAAGCAAGAGTACAGACTCCCACGTCTTTTGTTTTATATGGTCGGGAAGGGGCAGTGCCTGACGCAATAAAGATTCATTCTGATGAAATCTGCCAAACTATTTCTGATTCTATTAACCGCCGTTTTATTTGCAGGGTGTCATACTTATGAATATGACTATTACGGAGGTGTTAAGGGGACTGTAATTGATAGCCAAACCAATGCTCCTATTTCAGATGCATATGTCCTACTTATGCCTGGTTCTCAGAGCACGAATTCAACAATCGAAGGGACTTTTGAATTTCAAGAATTAGAGGAGGGACAATACACTATATCGGTGCAAAAACCGGGATTTCAATATAACAGTGTGACCATAAATATAATAAGTGGTGAAAACATTTCTACTACAATTAGATTAATGCAACTAAAATAAACAACGTAACCGTTATGAAAAAATATCTATTGCTTTACTTATTGCCATTATTCCTATATGGTTGTACAGATTCCGTGGATGAACTTGAAGGAAAGGGCGATATTTATGGAGTTGTTGTTGAATCCACAACTGCTAATCCAGTTCGTGCTGCTGGTGTCTCCTTATATATTCAAGATGAAACGATGCCATCTCTTTTGCTCAAGACTGTAACTTACGATGATGGACATTTTGAATTCAATAAAATAAAGTCGGGACAATATATTTTGATAGTTGAAATGGAAGGGTATGAAGAAGAAGGTATGTACATTACAGTTGAAGCAGGCAGAACTGCTAGAGCAGATATGCAATTAAAGAAAATTGAAACGGGTTTGACGGTAATAACTTCAGCAGCAATCGTTGATGGGAAAAATGTACAATTCAAAGGTAGTTTTGGATATACTTCCGGTAATTATCCCAGCGAATGGGGGTTTGTCTATGGCATGGAGCAAAATCCATCGCTCACATATGATGAAGTTATCAGCACGACAACAGTACAGAATAAAAATTTTGAAGCAGAAATTCAAGATGTGGATAAAGGTGTATATTATGTGAGAGCATACGCGAAGAACAGTAAAGGCGTTTCATATGGAGCGAACCTTTCATTTGAGGTAAAAAGTCTTCCGATAGTAAGCACACTTGATGTAACCAATATAGGGGATCACACAGCTACTTTAAATGGAAAGATCGTATCAAAAGGTGATCCAGCCTATTATGAAAAGGGATTCGTTTATTCCAAGGATTTTCCGAAACCAACTATAGATGACCCTTCGTCTTCAACAAAACGAGTCCCAGTAAGTGGCAATAGCGATGATTTTAGTGCAAACATCGCAGACTTATCTACCAATTCAGAATATAATGTACGTGCGTATGCTATAAACGATGATGAGACTGTTTATGGTGATGTTATTTCCTTTGTTGCAACTAGTTATGTTCCATATGTGGTCATTGATGGCTTGGCTGTCCAAAGAAGTGATTCAAGCAACGGAACGAATTGGGCGACGGCAGTTGATTTATGCAAACTGTCACGAGTTGGCGGATATTCAGATTGGCACTTGCCAAGCTTAAGCGAACTTAACCTCATGTATGTGAACAAAAATAAGATCGGTGATTTTTATGCTAAACTATATTGGTCAAGTACCTTGAGTCGCACTTTGGTCTCAGGGTATTATTATTATGCGGTAAATTTTTCATCAGGGGAAACTTCGGAGCCAAGAACAGATGAAATGTGTCGCGTTAGATGTGTTAGAACAATTAACTAGATAGATCGTGAGGTAATCACTGATTTTGTTATTCTAATTCAGGATAGAGATACGCAGACCACTTAGGAATATCCAGTATGTAACATTAAAACTATGCTCAAGGCATAAATAAATATCTATAAAACAAGTAACCATCTAATTTAGAGAATCAGTGAAAAGAACTGCCCTGTTATTTTTCTCTATCATTTCAGTATTGTCATTATTTGCTGGGTGCAATACCTATGAATATGACTACTACGGCACTATATCCGGTACAATAGAAGACAATATTGACAACTCCCCTATTTCCGGTGCTCAAATTCTGGTCATGCCCGGATCCTTATCCGCGACCACATCTGAGGACGGCAAATTCAGATTTGAAGATCTTGAAGAAGGACAATATACCATTTCAGTCCAGAAGAACGGCTACCAAGCCAACAGACAGACTGTAAATGCAGTTTCCGGAGAAGACGTTCAGGCTATAATCCATCTTATAAGAATACCTAACGAATAAACCATAACTATACAATGAAAAAAAATCTATTGTTGACATTTGCAGCTATGGCACTTTGTCTTGCTTGCGCGCCTCAGGAGGCAGAAG
>JAEIGA010013864.1_pt1 | contig 12257 bp, 19 predicted proteins | sample 9270691 | NCBI WGS metagenome assembly JAEIGA01 (sample SAMN17057246, study PRJNA624740) | gut metagenome | biome: biome; isolation source: fecal sample | host: Bos grunniens | place: China: Xizang | collected 2019
CGAAAGGGACTCGAACCCCCGACCTACTGATTCGTAGTCAGAAAAAAGTCATTGATTTGCAATATATTTTTGATTTCTGACATCATTTGCGACATCACATGGCTGTCTTGGCATATTCCTTCAGCTTTTCAATAGATTCCGTCTTCTTACGGGAGCGCAGATGGGTGTAAATCGCCATGGTGGTTTCGATGTCAGCGTGGCCAAGCAAGGTCTTGGCTGTGTAGACGTCAACTTCTGCCTCGAACAGCATTGTGGCATAGCCATGGCGCAGGTCGTGGGCCGTCAAAGTCGGCCTGTAGTTGTGCACCACATAAACCTTTCCCTGGGCGCTGGTCCGGGTTTCCGGTTCATCAGTAACAAAACCCATGTCTTTGCAGTAATGCAGCCAGCGGCGGTCGTAGGTGCTTTGTGGCATAGGCTTGGCCGGATTCTCCCCGTAAAACACATAGTCTGTATCCGCTGCTCCCTCCGGGCGCTCCAGCAGCTCAGCAAGCGCCGGAAGCAGCGGGACGCTTCTGTATCCTTTGTCTGTCTTTGGCGGCGCTGTCTTGGCCGTGCCGGTCCTGTGGGATATAGTTTCTCCGCAAGTAATTGTTCCCTTGCGGAAGTCAATGTCCCGCCATTGAACGGCCAGCGCTTCGCCGCGCCGGAAGCCGGTGCAGATCAGAAAGAATGCGAACATTCCAAAATAGGCCGTTTCAGCCTTTGCCCGGATAGCCTTCACGATTTCGTCCTCCGGAGCTTCCCGCTGCTTTGCTTTTGGCAGGCCATCGGGCAGCTTTACATTGAGGACGGGATTGTATTTGAGCGTCTTTCCAAATTGCTTGTCCATAATGGCAAAGTCAAAGATCTGCTTGTACACGATTTTCTGCTTTTTGATTGTGCTTGCAGACAGGCCCTGCACCTTCAGGATCTGCAGATGGGTGGAGATTTCGTGAGGTTCGATCTCTGCGGCTTCCCGGTCGCCGAATCGGTCTACAGCCCGATTAAATGGCGCATCGTAACAGGATTTTGTGCCGTCCCGGATCTTCTCCCAGGCGCTGCTCTGCCAGGCTTCCGCAATGTCACGAAACAAAACCGGCTTATCTTCCTTGGGGTCGTTCAGTTTGTGCCAAAGCTTCTCGGGATCCCGGTCGTAGACGTAATGCCGGCCTGTTTCATCTGTGTAACTGCCCTGGTAGCGGCCATCCTTGCGAAGCGTAAACATAGAAGCGTAGTTTATTTTTCTAGCCATGAGCAGCTCCTCCCTTTGGAAATGCCCGGTGCCCTACCTGGGCACCGGGTTATTCAGCATCTTTTTCTGTCAAAATCTCCTCATTATCATCCAACTGTCTGCCTGTCTTATCAAGAACCAAGTGCAAAAAAACTTTCGATGTTGCGTAAGCATCGGAAAGTGACCTATGAGAATCGTTGGGAACAATGCCATAATAGCTACACACCGTCTTAAGCTTGTAATTCCCGATATGAGATTCCGGTATTGTCAGATGCGCAAGATCTAGTGTGTCATAAAACCGTACTCCAGGGGGAAGTTCAGCTCCATGAGCAAAGATGAAGCGAAGATCGAAGTCAAGATTATGTCCTGCAATATGGCAGCCTTTCAAGAACTCGGTCAAAGCAGGCGCAATTCTGCTAAATTCAGGTGCGTTGGCAACCATATCATCGGTGATATTGTTAACCTCCGAGGCTTCTTCGGGAATCGGCTTTTGGGGTTTGCAAAGTGTGGTAAATGCAGCAATCGGTTCCATTCCTTTATCGAACTTAATTGCTGCTACCTCCAAAATCTCACACTTTGATGGTGCGAAACCTGTTGTTTCTACATCCAACACGACTAGAGGGAAAATGGAATCCAGCCGAGTTTTTCTGGTTATGTTGCTGAAGGTATATTCTGGAAGGTCTTTTAGTTTGTGGCGTTGCACTGGCTCAGATAAGGCAATGTCTGCCAAGGGAATGTTTGCAAGTGCTGCGGAGAACTCTGCTTTCTTAATTTCTTTTTCGGCTTCAATGGCTTTCTTTCGGGCTTCTTCCTCCTCCTGCATTATCTGCCAAGTTGATTTTTGAGGCTCCGGTTCAGGGAGTGCCTCCGACGCAGGTGTTTCGTCAACTGGCGAGGGTTCCTCGACAGTTGCCTCGGGAAGCGCATCAGGACGAGCGGCAACATGATTGTGAAGTTTGATTAACCCCCACACTGATCCAGCCAAGACGACCAGAATGAGCCAAATGTACCAATAGTTTACAAGCAGCGCCAGGACCACGGAAGCGCCAAGCAGGTAAAGCATCCATTTTATCAGCATTACCCAGATAGTGTTCTGCCCTTTCTTTTTCTTCTTCGGCGAGCTTGTATAACGGAAACCGCCCGCACCTATGCTGTAGCCAACTCCGGAGTTGCTTAGGTTAAAGCGAACCGGTCCGGCCTTGATACTCTTGCGGAATCTGAATCCCATAATAACGCTCCTTTCGTGTGCCCTACTAGGGCACCGATTTTAGTACCGAATAAATCCATGGTCGGCGCCAAGAATATCCCATGCGACATACAGGAGCAGGAAGAACACCGCAACCACGCCAATGCCCAGCAGGATAAAAGCGAACCTCCGCCATAGCCGGACGTCGTTCTTCAGCCAGTCTACCTCGCTCTGCTTCGCCGCCTGCAGCTCTGCCAACTGGGCAACATGGCTTCCGTCGGAATCCGTCAAGCGTCTGCGCAGATCATCGCACTCGGCCTGCATGGTGGCCAGGTTCATGTTGGCAGCTGCCAGATTCAGATCCGCCGCAGCAAGCTGCTGCCGGGCCTCTGAAGAGGAAACGGGGCAAGAGTCTTCCAGGGGCGGCAGCCCCACCCGATTCCCGCACAAAAGCAGCATAGCGCCGTGAATCGCGCTGACTGTCGTCCACTTGAAATCCTTCACGCCTGCGCCAAAATACTCATTGATCGTAGACTCTCCAATTTTCTTGACAAGGGCATATATAGATTTCAGCGGAATATTTCTTGCCTTGCGAAGTGTTTTGTGATAAGTCCGCACTTCATCAATTCCGTCCAGGCAGGTAATATCAAACCCTCTGCAAGCCTGACCCAAGTCCGGGCAATTGATACATTTGGCATAAGCCGGGGCGGAATTTGGCAAAAGTGTAGTCAAATTCTGGCTTTCGCCAAGTTGAACTTCGGCTGTTTCGGGCATCTGAAAAACCTCGCTTCCGTTAAAGCCGACCTTTCTGGCAGCTTTTCCATGGTTTGATTATGCTTTCTCCCAATTGATTTTCTCATTCGGAGGGTGTAGGTTGTAGCCATAAGCCCCAGGCATTGATCCGGCGGCGGTGACTGGCGAAAACCGCTGCCGGATCCCAATACAACCGTATTTCTACTGTAACAAAAACCGCAGACCCCGTCAAGACAAAATCCGGCAAAATGCCGCAAAATTATGCAGAAAGGGTGGGAGCTATGCTTGGACGGGAAGAAATGGTCCGCGCAATCATGGACCGGCTGGAAACCGCAACGGATGCGGAAGTGGAATCTGTATACTGGATCGTAGAGTTGGAATTTACAGAGTGAAAGGAGGTGATCCCATGTCTAATCGGGTTAAGGAGGTGAGGGCCGCCATCAATAGGGAGTCCAGCATGGACGCCATCGTCTGCCAGCTGTCAGAACTGAGTGATTACCAGCTGCAGATGGTCAGCGACTATATCCGGGGGCTGAAAGCAGCGCAGACCTTCCTCAGCAAATAAACTTCCCCTTCGCACTATTTCGACAGCATCTGCCAAGGCGTAAGTCTATAATAAGGGTGTAACCCCACCCAAATACCAGCTAAGGAGGAGCAGATATGAAAGACGACCTGAAACGAATCATTGACCAGCTGAGCGAGGAAGATATCTATCTGCTCTACATAACCGCGCTGGAAATGAGGAGGCGGTGAATAAAAAGAGTGACCGGAAGAAGATTCCGGTCACTCTTTTTTATATTCTTTCAGCAGTTTTGCGTAGATCTTGGACAGGTTTTCCCAGTCCTCCGGATCCAGCTTGGCCAGCATGGAAACGAAGCTCTTGCGGAACTCATCGGAGCCTTTGACGGTCTGGACGGCGAAGCGCATGATCTGCTCTTCCTTGGTCTGCTCCCGGAAGGGCTCTCCTTCACCGGTGCGCAGCCAGACTTCATCGCAGCCAAACTCCCGGCAAATATCAGAAATCGTGCGATCGCTTGGCTTTGTTGTGCCGCTACACATCTGCGACACTAGCCCTTGAGATACATTGATTCTTTTCCCAAAAGCAGTCTTAGTAAGTCCAGATTTTTCAACAACGAACGTTATTCTTGTGTGCATAAAATCACCTCCTGGAATGAGGGTAACACATTGCCATGAAAAAGTCAACAAGAAACATTAGCTTTTAATAAAATAACTCTTGACATTATTAAAAATTTATGGTATATGATTAGTAACTAATCTCAAGTCATTAAGGAGGTGCACCGTATGGTAGACACCGAAAAGATTATCAACGAAGCTCTGGCCAACGGTTCTGCCCTGGCCAATGCCGTCAGCGAGGACTTCCTGCTGGCTGTTACCGCCGCCTACATGGTAGGCCGGGAAGCCGGCAAGCAGGCCGCTCAGAACGCGGCATAAGGAGGGACAGACATGAATGAAACAGCCTGCGCCTTTGTGTGTGCGATTTTTAGTGCTCTGTGTCTGATCCTCTTTGGCTATATGCTGAAGACCGGCGACGTCTCTTTTATGTCGCTGGCAACGGTCAGCGCAGCGGCCATCGTGCTGCTCTCCGGGCTTGCCCTGGTGTGCAGATATATGTGAGGAGGTAGGACCATGTCCAGGGAGAAAGACGGCTACAGGGAGAACCTGGAGCTTATTAACATCCGATTCCCGGACCATGATTTGCTGAGCCTGGAACAGGCGATGCAGATCGTTGGTTATTCTGACCGGAGGACGGTCCGGAAACATCTGGGGAAATACATCGTCAATAACCGGATCAGCAAGGTGTACCTTGCCCGGTATATGTGCGGGTAATGCCTCTGAGCCGCGTGGCATAATACGCGGCATCCCAAAGGCCGTCCGTGCTGACCTCTCACCGAAAGGTGACGCACAGCGCCGGAGAAGTCCGGCCGGCCTTACCAGCGGTTAACCCCTATCCGGCGCGCGCGAAAATGGGGCGCTTTGAGCGGCGAGCGTATCACCGCATCCCATGGGGGTTCTTTCTTCCTTTCATTTCTTTCGGCCCCCTTTTAATCGCAACGCCCGTCCGGGGGCCGTAGCCCGGGCGGGTAAATACGGGCGGAAGGTGTTTGCAGGAAAACACACGCACAGCACAACGCGAGACTGCCGGTTCAACTCCGGCTCTGCCCTCCAGGCGCTGCAATGGTGCCAAGTGATAACCTCCAATCTAGTCTGACAGCTGGCAAAGACCGCCCGCCGGGAGCGAGCCACTTCCGGCGGAAATCTCCTACAAGGAGGAATTTATGTACCCGAAGCCAGATAAGAAACAGCGTGAATTTCTCCGCAACCGTGGCCTGGACCCCAATGACTACGTGGTTGTAAAAGCTCTGTACGGGTCGTTATGGGTGAAGAATATCCACACCGGGACAGTCAAGATCCTGGATAAGCGAAACTAGCCTCTGAGCCGCGTGGCATAATACGCGGCATCCCAGCCCACTTGGGCTCTCATTTATTCTCCTTCCTTGATTTAACGCCGCCAGAGCGGGAAGGGCGGCTCACCCTGCACGGTGCGCTCAACATGGGACAGCCCAGTCGGAGGGCCCGGCAATCGCCGGGAGTTTAGTCGGTTCGATCCCGGCCTGTCCCTCCATAATTTGAAAGAAGGTGAGGTAAATGGATGAATCTCGTCCCGGTTACTATGCGGTCATCCCTGCGGATGTCCGATATGACGACAGCATTCCTCCGAACGCGAAGCTTCTCTACGGCGAGATCTCCGCGCTTATTAACAGCGACGGCTTCTGCTACGCAACCAACGCTTATTTCTGCAAGATCTACGGCTTTTCTGACCCGACCATTTCCCGACTGATATCACAGCTGGAGAAGGCCGGGTACATTCAACGGCAATTGGAGAAGGACAGCTCCGGGCAAGTTGTACGGCGAAAATTGTTCCTCTCTGTGTCCGTCCCAGAGATACAGCCACCTATCAAAAATGATACCACCTCCCCTCAAAAAAAGGGGGAGGGTGGTATCAAAAATGATGGGGAGAACAATACAAGTATTACCAATATAGAAAAAGAAAATAAAAAAGAAAAAGTCAAGGCCCTCACGGACGAACAGCTGCAGGCGTTGTTCGTCTCCTGGATAACAGACGCATCCGGTGATCGATGGTCCCGGAAAGCCAAGAACGATGTCTACTTTGCCCTGCTGGGTTTCTACGAGCCCCGGGCAAACAAGAAGCAGGAACCGGCCAGATCCAAGGCAGCCTTTACCGCCTTGTCCAATCGGCTTCGCCGGTATTCCGGCGACGATCCTGCTGTGATGGTGGACATGCTGGAACGGGCCACCACCGCCGGGTGGAAGTCAGTCTTCCAAATCCCGGGAGGGGTTAATCCTTTCGACCCGCAGCCGGCTCCTAAGAGAAATGAGGAATGGCTATGACAAACGAAGCCTGGTTAAATGCGCAATACAGCGTCCTTGGCTCCGCTCTGATCTGCTCAGAGGTCGTGCCAAAGGTGGTTTCGGAGACTTCCGAGCGAGACTACTTCGGTACTTGTCTGACGGTCTACAAGGCGATCCGGAAGCTGTTTCTATCCGGCGCTGCCGTGGATCCTGTTTCCGTTAACGGTGCCCTTGGCGGTAGTTACCAGAGCTTCCTGCTGCAGCTGATGGAGATCACGCCAACGGCTGCCAACCTGGATCACTACATAACCCTCTGCCGGGAACAGGCTAGGCTCCTGTCCGTGCAGGATCTGGCTCGTCAGATGGCGGAAGCTGAAAATACCGACAAGATCCGCAAGCTTCTGGAAGACGCAAACGGACTTTTGGTGGAAAAGCCAGCCTTGAAGATCACCACTATGTCCGACGCAATCCGGTCATTCATGGAGCGCCACACCAAGGAAACCAAGTACCTTACCTGGCCTGTGTATGAGCTGAACGACCGGATCTACGCAGAGCTTGGCGACATGATTATCATTGGCGGATATCCTTCCTCCGGTAAATCTGCCTGGGCGCTGCAATGCGCCTGGCATTGGGCCAGAAATTACAAGGTGGGCTTTTTCTCCCTGGAAACCTCTTCGGAAAAGCTATTTGACCGTCAAATGGCATCGGTGGCACAGCTGAGCATGGACGCCATCAAGCGCAATAGTCTTACCCAGAAGGATTGGGACAAAGTTTGCGGAATGACGGAAGCGATTACTTCCCGAAACCTGGAACTGGTGCCCGCTGCCGGCATGACTCCAGCAGATGTGCGGGCCGTAACCATGATGCGGGGCTACCAGATTATTTTCATCGACTATCTCCAGCTCCTCCAGGGCCCAGGCGAAAGCCGCACGGCCCAGGTCACATCCATCTCCATTGCGCTGCATACCCTGGCTCAGTCCATGGGCGTGACGGTAGTTGCCCTCTCTCAGCTGGCTCGCCAGCCGAAGCAGAACAAAAACGAACCGCCGGACATGTCGGCGTTGCGAGAGTCCGGACAGATCGAGCAGGACGCCGACCTGATTATGATGCTCTCCCTCGCGGATAAGGATAAACCGGAAGGCGAGCGAGAACTTCGGATCCGGAAGAACAAAGAGGGCACCTGCCCCAATATACTGCTGGCCTTTGACGGAAAGCACCAGACTTTTAGTAAGGCCCAGCGCACCGGTGACACTCTCAACAAGATAACCGGGAAGAAACACCAGCACACAACTCCTGTCCTTGGCCGACAGGAGCCCGAACAGATGATGATGTTACCGGACAATACGCCGGTACCGTTTTAATCAAAAATCAGAAAGAAGGAAGTAATTATGGCAATCCGAACTACGGCAATTCTCAACCTTAAGGGTGGTGTCGCCAAAACCACCACCGCCATCAACATGGCGGCCATCCTGGCAAGAGAGGGCTACAAGGTCCTCCTGATCGATGGCGACAGCCAATGCAACACCACCGAATTCTTTGGCGCTGACCCGGAGGGCTGCAACCTGGCAGATGTTCTGCGGGGTGCGAAGTTCTATGACGATCCCGGCGCCTTCGCCGCGTCCCGGATCTTGGAAACCCAGTATGAAAATATCCACATTATTCCCGGCGACGAAACCCTTATGGATATGGACCTGAGCAAAGTGGAGCAGGGCACCGTAAATTCCAACGCTCTGCGGTATCTGGTGGAGGAAGTCAAGGACAGATATACCCACATCCTCATCGACTGCCCTCCGGCTTTCAACGCAGCCAGCGCCGCCGCTCTGATCGCGGCTGACGATGTGATCATTCCTATCAAGCTGGATGCTTTCAGCCTGCGGGGCATGAGTAACCTGATGCGTCAGATCAAGAACATGCGCCGGATCAATCCCCGGCTGCGGGTGGCAGGCCTGCTGCCTACCATGTGGTACAAGGATAAGCAGATCCAGGAATCGGAGGATACGCTCCGGGCCGCCGGGCTCAAGGTGTTCCATCATATCCGCCGGTCGGATAAGGTGGATGGCATGACATTCCAGCAGGAGCCTCTGCTGATCAGCAGCCCCCGAAGCGCAGCCGGTATCGACTACCGTCTGTTTGTTTCGGAATATTTGGGAGGTATGTGATATGGCTTTCAGTTTGGCTGATGTTTTGAAAGATGTGCCCAACCTGGGCACCGGCCGGGAACAGATCGAATATATCCCGCTGTCCCAGCTGGACAGCGATCCCAATAACTTCTATCAGCTGACGAAGCTGGACGAACTGGCTGATAATATTGCCACCTGCGGCCTGCAACAGCCTATCCGTGTCCGGATCCATCCCAGCGAGCCGGGCCGGTATATGATCGTCTCCGGTCACCGCCGCCGGGCAGCGCTGGAACTGCTGGCCGCAGAAGATCCGGATCATTGGCAGGAAGTCCCCTGCATTGTGGAGCGGGATGCCGTTTCCCCTGCGTTGCAGCAGCTGCGTGTGATTTATGGCAATAGCAATACCCGTGTGCTGACCGCCGCAGAGATCAGCGAACAGGCAGTACAGGTAGAAAAACTTCTGTATCAGCTGAAGGAAGAGGGCCACGAGTTCCCCGGCCGGATGCGGGATCATGTGGCCCAGGTGGTTCAGGTCAGCAAAAGTAAGCTGAGCCGGCTGAAGGTGATTCGAGAGAAACTTTCTCCTTGCTGGTTCCGAAGATTCCAGGATAATCAGCTTAAAGAGACTGTCGCTTATGCTTTAGCCCAAATTGCCCCGGAATACCAGGTTGTAATTTTTAATGGTCTAGATGTCGAAGGCCGTTTAAGCTGGATTCGCGAGGATGAAATCCCCAAATATGTGCAGCGCTTTGAGAAAATAGAGGAGCTGAAGTGCGGAAAGTCCGGCGGTATGCCCTGCGTCAATAAGAGAAACAAAATGGACCAGGCCGCAAGAGTGTATTTATTTAACACTTGCAACTGCGCAAAGTGCTGCAGCAAATGCCCTGATTTGACGACTTGTAAGAATGCTTGCTCCCGCATGACTGAAAAGATAAAAAAACTAAAAGCTGAGGCTAGGGAAACAAGGCGTCAAGAGAAAACCGCCAAGCAGGAGAAAGAACGCCCTGAGATTGAGCAGATCCAGCAGCTATGGATGCGTTATGGATATCTGAGAGAGAAGTCCGGAAAGACAATTCGGGAAGTGTACACGGCTGCAGATATTTACTGCAGTTCGGCCGATGAGAAGAAAATACCCGATCTTGAAAGCGGCTATGCCAAGATCACGACCAGCACTAAGCTGCCCTTTAATTACAGCTGCTATCTGTCAGATATCCGTCGGCTGATCGCCATTGCAGATCTGTTCGACTGCTCCCTGGATTACCTGCTTTGCCGCACCGACGAGCCGGATCTGCAGAAAGATGTGCCCAACCTGGGCACCGGATGGCATACCGGGGATCCGACGGAGGTTGGTTTCTATGCGGTGGTTAGTCTGTACGATGATTGCAGTAAACCTGATCTCCATAAGATGCTGTGGACTGGCTTTGGCTGGAAGGTCGGCAATTATAATTACGATCCTGATAGCGATGGAGAGATCGTTGGCTGGATGCCTTTCCCGGAGGCGTTATGATTACATGGATTGAAGTTAACGGTACGCACATGAACGCCAGTAATATCAAGACTTTCTTCTGGGAGATGGGTACGCTCGTCGTTTGGTGGGGCTCTGACTCATTGCGGTCAGAGTTCCCTGACCCCGAAAAAGCGCTGTACTTGAAAATGTGCCTGGCTCTTGACGTCCAGCCATTTGAGGAGGACGAGGATGAGCAAACCGAAAATACTAGGCATCCGGAAAGCCTTCATCCCCAATTCCAAAGTAGACAGCAGAAGAAAGAAACGCATGCACAAGAAAGGCAAGGTCAAGAAATGAACAAAATCACATTTGAAAAACGGCGGGAGATTTACACCCAAGCGCTGATTGCTTATGGCGACACGAATCAGATAATCAAATGTCTGGAAGAATTGGCCGAGTGCCAGCAGGCTATCTGCAAGATTGTGTTAGGCGGCGAGAACTTCGATCATTTGGCCGAAGAGGTCGCTGATGCAACCATTATGCTGGAGCAGATGCGTCTGCTGTTCAATATCAACGGCCCTGTTTGTGAGTACATGGATGCCAAGGTGAAGCGTCTGGCGAATAATCTTGAGAAGCGTCATTTGAGTTGCACATAGCTGAGGAGGTGCCGAGTGCGAACACCTGAAAATAAACCCAAATCTGTGGAGGTAATATGAAACCGATTAAAACAAGCTCTAATGTGGAATTTGATGTTATTTATGCAGACGGTTCTCGAATGCGTGTGAAAGATGGAATTCTTGTTGAACGCTGCGGAAATTCCGTTGTTTATCATCTTGGCACTTCTAGTGCAAGAACTTTGTTCGCTGCAACTGGTGGACTTTTAGAAGCTATTGCGGAAGCTGATCTCTGCAAATTGTTTATTAGCAGCATTTTGTCTCCACCTTCTGTCATTCATAGATATTTTGATGCAATGAAAACAGAAGGCATTGACATGACAACAATGCCGGAGCGCCAGTCTATTTTCCGGCTTGGCCAGATGGATATGCAAGCCAGCGTCTGCGATATGCTCCGGGCCATGGCGGAGAAGACTGACGGGAAAACTCGCTGTTCTCTGATTCTGGCAGCTGATCTGGTAGAAAGCATGGAGGTGCCGATTGCGAACACCTGAAGACAAGCCCAAGGCCGTTGTGGTAGGCCCCAACTTTCTCTCCTCCTGGTTTGTCTATGACTATGAAGTCTGCGACGGTCGTCGGGAACTGGAAAAGGTGATGGAGACCATCAACCGACATGGTTACGACCTGGTCAGCGTTACCCAGGATCTGACCGGAGTGTATACGGTATTTTTTAGAAGGAGGGCCTGTGGCTAAGGAAAAGCGTGTTATATTCCAAGCAGGTCGTCTCTGGTACGCAAAACAGTATTCCCCATTATACGGCGCATCTCCTTCATCCGAAAAACGGGAGAGACAGCGGTATACGAACAAGGTCCGGGAGTCGATAAACTTCCGGACCTCCTACGAAAAACTGTGGCTGATCTTGGAATGCAATTTCAAATGGAACGATCTTTTTGTGACTCTGGGCTACTATGATGAAACCCTTCCAAAAACAAAAGAAGACGCAGAACGTCGGCTTAACTACTTTATCCGTTTGCTTCGTGAGGATCGAAAAAGTAAGGGCCGTGAGCTGGTGTATGTCCGCGTTACCGAGGGCTTCCATTCTGACGGGCGACTTCATCACCATTTGATTATCAATGCAACGGGATCCGATTTTGAGAAAATTCGAAGTCTATGGTCGAAAAACGGTAGCGACGTTGACTTTGAGCTGTACTGTCGAAAAGAGCCTATTGCTCACGCTAAATATATTACGAAAGAACCGCGCGAAAAAGGGCGGAGACATGTAGGTGACCGTATCTGGAGAGTCAGTCGCAACTGTAAAAGACCTGTAGTTACCAAAGAGGATGTCGATGCTGGCTCTGTATTGGAAGCGCCGATCGGGGCTATTACAAAAGTTGAAGAATCCAGTATAAATTCATTTGGCCGTTTTCAATATGTCCATGCGATTATTGATACTGACGCGCCAAATTCTGGCTTGGGGTAATGTATAATAATCGGAAAAACTTAAAAAGGAGGAGAGAAACCTGTTGAAAAA
>JAEIGA010013865.1_pt1 | contig 12256 bp, 16 predicted proteins | sample 9270691 | NCBI WGS metagenome assembly JAEIGA01 (sample SAMN17057246, study PRJNA624740) | gut metagenome | biome: biome; isolation source: fecal sample | host: Bos grunniens | place: China: Xizang | collected 2019
ATATTGTTGGCGGTCACCGGCCCATACCTACCGTTGTGACACTTTAAAGGATTTACTTGGTAATATACCTACCACCCCGCAAGTTTTATTATACTCTCGACTTTGGGGAGTGATTGAGAGTGCTATGGCTTATATTTACGAGAAACGGTATGCTTAAACCTCGGTGGTTCATATTTAGGGAGTACCACAGACCCGAGCATTATTTATTTGAAAAGGTCTTAATACTTGACCTTTTGGCGGGGAAGGAGGGATTCGAACCCACGACAGACACGGATTAACAGTCCGCCGCTCTAACCAGCTGAGCTACATCCCCATATTCAAGGCAGTATTTTTTTAAACAATTCTTAAACCTACATCAAGCATTTTAAAAAATTTATATTTGCTGTATCTGCCTTATTTATCTTACATATATATTATAACATATTTTTTATAAAAAATCAAATTTTTTCTTTTTTCTAGTTAATTACACTTAACTAAGATTTTTGATTTCTTATCTTTTATAAATATATTATATCATATTTTTTTTAAAAAATCAATTAAAGATTAATTATTTGGAATAATAATTACTTCTCCAGTGTCAAAATTTGCTTCCCAATTACCATTAAAATCATCTCCAACAATAGGAATGATAAAATCAATACGCAATTGTTCTTTTAATGTTTCATATTCACCAAGGATACGAATATATTCTTTCCAAGTATCCCAGTATTCTTCGTTATAGCCGCTATTTATTTTTAAATCATGTAAAATATTTAGATAACTATTAAATTCATAATGAACAACTTCTAAATTTGTAAATAATTCTACATCTTTCATCTAAATTTTAAACATTACCATTATCTCCTTTTGCTCAATTTTTTTATTCTAAATAAATGATTAATTCGCCATTGTCAAAATTTGCTTCCCAGCGATTATATTTATGCCCAACTTTTGGATAGACAAAATCTATAAATAATTGTCTTTTTATTGTTTCATAGATTCCAAGGGACATAATAAATTGATGCCAAGCTTTCCAGAATTCATCATCATATTTACCCTCTAATTCAAGCTCTTCAATTATTGCAGAATAACTTTCATATTCATAATGCGCAATTTCTAATCGCATAAATATTTCATTATCTTTCATTGAAAATTTTAGCATTATTTCTCCTTTAATAAAAATTAAATATAGAAATTATTTTTCTTTATTTAAATTTTTATCTTCTTTTAAATAAATTCTTAATTCATAATTAATATAATCTATTTCCCAAGATTTATAATCATGTTTAACTCTCATAAAAACTTCATTGACAAAAAATTGTTTTTTTATAGTTTTATATATACTAGAAGCCATAATATATAAATTCCAAATTTGCCAATATTCATCATCATATTTATGCAACTCTTCAAGCTCATAAATAATTTGAGCGTAGCTTTCATATTCACAATGAGCTATTACTAACTATATAAATAATTCATTATCTCTCATCGAGAATTTTAGCATTTCTTTTCTCCTTTAAGTAAAAGATTCTGGCAGGGGAACAGGGACTCGAACCCCAACAAGCAGTTTTGGAGACTGCCGTACTACCATTATACGATTCCCCTATATAACTGCGGAAACCGCAGTTAAAGTAGTTTTAAACATTTATAACGAATTTCATTTATATATTCGGGTTTAATCATGTAGTATAAATAACTTTCGACCACATCAATTGGAGAATCAGTCCGCCCTTCAATTTTAAAATGATGAAAACCCATATCTATATATTTAGATAATTCTTCTCTTGTTATTACTGCTGGATTATTTTTTAAGTTGTCAAGAAAATTCGGACAATACCACTTACAATTATTTGTCATCCAATCAGATGCTATCTATCCAGTATTTTTTATTTGAGATAAAGATATAGCTGTATAATGCTATAGTCTATTCTAACATCCTAGTCCGCAATAAGGATTTAATAAAATTTCAACTTTATCTTTATTTAATTCCTCTAAGAATTTAAAATTCTTATTTTTACGAAAATCTAAAACAGTCAAATAGAATTCATCTAATTCATCTTTAATTTCATTATTATCTAAAAGGCATTTGGTTGTTGAAGAAATATAGCGATAATTAGGATATGTATTTTTTAAAAAATAATATAATTTATTATCATTAATTATAATTTCATTCTAACCATTATGCGCCAACATAGTCATCAGATTACAAACCTTATCTAAATATAAATCTTCTGTTAAAGAATTATTTGTATAAGTAAATCTTATAGCAACATTTCTACTATTATATTCTTCAATAGTATTAATCGCTTCTGCAAGTGGAAAATCTCCAGTAATACACCTTCCACCGTTCCATTTCATTCCAAGGAAACAGTCATAAATTGCAGCAATATGTATATCATCATAAAAATATTCTGGATTATTTTTTAATAAATCAATAAAATATAAATTTATTGCATTCTATTCTTTTCGAGAAAATCCAGGCAAATAAAAATTAATCATTATTTTATTCGCTCCCATATTATTTTATATAAATATTATAACATATTTTTTATTTAAAATCAAATTTTTATAGAATTATTTTAAGTATTTCATATCGAATTTTATCTTTAAATTCTGGTTTAACCATATAATATAAATAACTTTCAAGTACATCAATGATATGGTCTGTTCTTCCCTCAATTTTAAAATGACAAAATCCCATATTTACATATTTTGAATATAAATCTTCAACTCTAATAACTGTATTAAATTCATTTAACGCTTCAAAAAAATTATTTTTCTTAATAGCACATTCAAAATTAGCAGGTTTATCATCAATCTATGACTAACCAAGAATTTCATAATGTTTTTGTCTATTCGAACATTTAGGGTCGCAATAAGCATTAATTAATAATTCATATTTTTCTGGATGCGGCAAACGAGATAAAAAATCAAAATCATCATTTTTTCTATAGTCTAATACTGTCAAATAATAATTTTCAGACTCTTTAATAATTTCATTTTCATTTAATAAACATTTTGTGGTTGAAGATAAAAATTTATATTTTGGATATTTTTCTCTTAAGTAATTTTCAAGAACTTTAGTATTAACTAAAATTTCATTTTTTCCATTATGAGCCAATCGCGTAATATTATTAGCATACTCATTATTTAAATGTTCTTCTGTAATCAGTGGATTTGTGTAAGTAAATCTAATTGGAACATTTAACTTTCTAAAATGTTCAACAATATTAAATACTTCACGCATTTTTATATTGCCACGCATTGCGCGCCCGCCATTCCAAATTACCCCAAGGAAAGTACCATAAACAGCACCAATTTGAATATTATCATAAAAATATTCTGGATGATTACGAATATTTTCAATAAAATAAGTATTCATAATATGAAAATTTCTTTCATAAAAATTCGGTAAATAAAAATTAATCATAATAAACCTTTTACCTAATCCACATTGGCTAAATTTAGCATTTGATAACAAATATTACAATGTATTCCAGTTAAACACTTCTATCCACAGAAAGTTCTTGCTGTTGCAAATTCTGGTAATATGAGTTTTCCTGTGGCATTATAATCTAAATTTGTAATTAAATTATTTAAATTGCTTGGCCAATTTTTTTGTTCTGCATATACTCGATACAACGCTTCTTCTTTTGCTTTGTCGCAATCTTCGAATTCAAATACATCAATATATTCTTCATACAATTCTACGTCTTCTGGACGTACCCAAGAACCAATTACTCCATCTACTCGAGGAATATGCGCATAGTAAGCAATATTTGGGCTCATGCGCAAAGTAATATCATAATTATCTAATTTATCGAGCATATGAGTTAATGGAGCATCAATTTTTACATCACAACATCCGCAATCAACTAATGCTTTTAATTCTGCAAAAGTACTAACTGGAATAGCATAAAAATATTTAATTCCAAGCATTTTACAGGCGTCCATAATATCAAAACTATCTGTTTCAATAATTATTTTATTTTGCCACATTTTATTATAATTCTAAATATCGCTCCATCTAATCTTAGTTTTATCTTCTTTCGCGGAAAGAGTAATAATAATTGATGCTTTTGGATTAATTTCATATAAATCTAATAAAGTATCTAAATTGCGATATTTAATTCTTATCTCTTGGACTTTTTCTAAGTATTTTTTGTCAACTTGTGCAGATAAACAATAATGCATTATTTTACTCCTCTCGCAAAAATTTTTTATCTGTTACTGGATTATAATATAAATCTTCATTTAACTTAATGTTATTTAGTTTTTTATATTGCTTATATTGATTAATATAATTTTTTACATCCCAAATAATTGCAGTTGTTTCATATTCTCTACCCTAAAGTTTAAAACAAGAAATATATGGTTCAAATACAATTAAATCTCTTGGGCGCACTAAAATTATATCTTCGTATTCAACACTAGAGCGTTCTTTTGGGCATCTAGTTCGTCTTTCTTCTTCAAGAGTTTGAGCAAGCCAGTGGTGCGTTCCCTCGCAATAAATACTACAGTCACAATTTACTAATAAAATATATTCATATTTTTTTGGTAATAATTTAATTTGTGGTAAATTACGATTATAAGGAAACCACAATACAAATTTATCAAATATTTCGTATTTTGAATTTTCCAAATCTTTAGGCATAATTTTTAAAGTAATAGAACCAATAATTTCACAATCTGGATATTTTTCTCTTAATACTTTTGCTTGTTCATAACTTCCTACACAGAATTTATTAAAACCTAAATCATAATGATAATAATCTAATAAATTATCTTCCATTAATCTTGAATTTTGCTGCAATAACAACATCATTTTATTTGGAAAAGCATCATTAATATTTTTTACATGAGATTCATAATCAGTTCGCTCAGTTGGCAATTTACTTGGAATATCATGTTTAACATCACTTGCCATATAAAAATGTTTTGCTGCTATATAATCCTCCTAATAAGGAGGTAAATAAATACAATGGATAAATTCATCAATATTCATTGTTTTTAAATATTTAATTAACTTTTTATCAAAGTTATAAGGGATTTCAAACTAATTCATTATAAATCTCCTATTTAGTATTCTTCTAAAATAATTTTACCAAATTTTTCAATAAATGTCAATAAAAATTTCTAAATCGCCTTTTTGATTTGGGACGACGAGATTGAGGAGCGTTTTCCGGCGAAGCAACCTGGGTATAAAAAAATCCCCCAGGATTTTACTCCTGAGGGGATTTTAAATTAGTTATTATTATCTACGAGTTTTGCGCCCAGCATTCCGCTGAACACTGCGGGCAGGTCAACACCTGCGCCACGGAAACCTTCAATCAACTGAGTCATGTTACCCATGATGTTGCCAGCCAGCTGACCGGAATCGTTACCAATCATATGGATGTCAGCACCAGCATAACCCTTACCGATTGCCTCGGCAATTGCGGGCAGCTGCATATACAGAACCTTCTGAGCTTCCAGTTCCATCTCCTGACGAGCGGCTTCACCATAACGCTCCAGAGCCAGAGCCTTTTCATGCATAGCCTTAGCTTCTGCCTCACCTTCAGCCTGGATAGCCTTTGCGCGTGCCAGACCACGTGCTTCTTCAGCAGCAGCCTCAGCCTTACCCTTGGCCTCAATAGCCTCAGCCAACTTCTTTTCGGCTTCTGCTTCCGCAGTTGCCAGGGCCAGGTCAGCAGCGGCCTTCTTTTCAGCCTCGATACGAGCGGCTTCAGCCATCTTTTCGCGCTCGAACAGGTCAGCCTCAGCAGCCATCTTAGCGGCATAAGCCTTGGCATTTGCGGCCTGCTCAGCAGCGTACTTGTCAGCGTCAGCCTTCTTCTTAACCTCGGCTTCCAGCTTACGCTCGGTAATAGCAACCTCGCGCTCCTTCAGCTCGATTTCCTTCTCCTGGCGAGCCAGGTTTGCGTTTGCAGTGGCAATTTCGTGCTGCTTACGCTGATTCTCAGCCTCAATCTTCTTAGCGGCGTCAGCCTTAGCCTGAGCGGTATCGGCATCTTCCTGCATCTTCGCCTTCTGGATAGCAAACTCAGTCTGCTTCTTTGCAACTTCAGTTGCGGCGTTCACGCGAGCATCGTTTGCGGCCTTGTCGTTTTCAGCCTCAGCAACGGCGATTTCGCGCTGTGCGTTGGACTTAGCGATTGCGGCACCCTTACGAATCTGCTCAACATTGTCGATACCCAAGTTGTCAATAACTCCACCTTCATCGGAGAAGTTCTGAACATTAAAGGATACCAGTTCCAGACCGAACTTAGCCAAGTCAGGAACAACATTTGCCTGGACCTTGTCGGAGAATGCCTTGCGGTCGCTGACCATTTCAGTCAACTTCATCTGACCGACAATTTCACGGACATTACCTTCCAACAGGTCATTAATCTTGCTACCAATGGTTTCACGATTGATATTTAGGAAGTTCTGTGCGGCCAGCGCAATCATTTCATCAGTACGGCCTACACGAACTGCGACAGTGGAGTCAACACGAACGTTAATATATTCTGCGGTAGGGACAGCGGTTCTTGTCTTTACGTCAATCTGGACGGCACCAAGAGACAGCTTATCCAAGCGTTCGAAGAAAGGAATCTTTACACCTGCGCGACCAATCATTACTCTGGGCTTCTTGCGGATACCAGAAATAATGTATGCCATATCAGGGGGAGCCTTAACATAACCGCAACTGACAATAATAATCAGTGCGATAACAGCCAGAGCAGGAACAATCAAACCAATCAAATTAGCAATCATTTATATACTCCTTATATTATATTTTCAAGTTACAATTTATATTTAGCAGTGCCATTCGCACTTTACTAACCAATTCTTTTTCCGACCATCTTTATAGAAAACCGCGTGGTCGTCGTACCAACCATTATCCAGTTGGACAATTTTCTCTCGAGCCTCTTCTTCGTTCTTACAAACAATATCTCGATGGAACTTAAGATTGCCATGATAGCCACTTGATTCTTGTGGGTCATAGGCAAAACTATTCAAATCTTTTAAAATTGCCTTTTCACTTGTTGAACAGTGATAAGTCAAATATCTAATCTAATGACTCATTCTACTACCTCCTGGGAATGTGCTTCTTTATAGGCGGCAACTTCGGGAGTCATAATTTCCTTGGGCCAGCATTCTTCCCAAATCTGCTGAATGCTGATAGGAGTTAGATTATTTGTATCAGCACCTACATGGTAAGTACCATTTACATAACCCTTAGGAGCCTTGCCGTGGACATGGCCATACAGCCAAACTACTTCACTATTGTCCTCAATTACCATACGAACGAATTCTTCGCTCTCATTGGGGAAGTGACAAAGAACAAAATATCTGCCCTTATACTGAACATAAGCAATATCATGAATGTCAATTCCACGAGCCTCGTAAATCTTCATTCTATTCTTCTGGTCATGATTACCACGAACCAGATGAATTTTACCATTCAGCCTATCCAGAATAGATTCAATTGCGGTCAACTGACCCATGAAGAAATCGCCCAGAACCCAGACTTCATCTTCCGCAGTTACCACACTATTCCAGTTAGCAATAATAACCTCATTCATTTCCTCAACTGTAGCGAAGGGGCGAGATTCAGGCTCGTAAGCCAGAATGTTCTTATGATTAAAATGACAATCACTTGTAAAATAAATCAATTGATTCTCTCTCCTTCTGAATTAATTTCCCAAATTTCATCGTAGTCCTTGGGAGAGGGACGACGAGCCCGCAAATACATTTCTGCGATGGTCTTATGAGGAACCTTTGCTCGACCAGTACGCATATCATTTCTTATCTTACAAATTTCCAGAGGAACTTTCATCCAAACCGCAATCTTATAAGCATCTTCAAGATGAAGTTGTCTCATAATTTGATTGCGAGAATTGTCAGTCAAGTGAGTAGCATCAACATAAATGTCGATACACTGCTCATCACTATCCAGCAGTTCATTAATTTCTGCTACGAAAGTTCTAATTACTTCATTCTCGTAGTCAAAGTAATCTCCTCCACGCTCATTGAGAATCTCAAACCGGATTGCGTCACGAGAAATATGATAACCTCCATAAGTAGCAATACGCTGACGAGCCCAAGTGGACTTACCCGAGCCAGGGCAGCCACAAAGCAAGAATAATCTCTTATTCTTCATATTTATCATTCTCCTTTGAATGAAGTTCTCTGTGACAATTAGCACAGACCAAAATACATTTATCTAACTCTTTTTTAATTTCAGTCCAATCGAGAATTAAATTTCTATCACTTAAAGCGAAATCTTTTTCTTGAGGATTTTTGTGATGGAATTCTAAAGCATCATCGCATTTATTATAACCACAAATTGAACATTTATTTCCACGATATTCAAGTGCCCATTGCTTAATCAAACCTCTGTGAGAGGCTCCATTTTTTGGAGTTTCTGGAACACAATCATAACAATATCTTCTATTAAAAGCATTGTCTTTAATTATAAAAGTTTTTTCACATTTGGGACAATGATGCTCATAAATATTTATACCATCTCGTTTTCTTTGCCGAGATGCTTTTGCCTAACAACTACGACTACAATATTTTGTATCTTTGCGATTGGCTTCAAATTCATTTCCACACCACTAACAAGTTAATTTCATATATAATACCTCCGATAATCTTTCTATTATATATAAATTTTTACTTGATTAAATGTGAGGTTTTTGACCAAGAGGAACTCCGCACATAAGAAATACTCTCTTCTGCTTCACTTACAAATTCTCCTCTCTCAAATGCGTCTCTGAACTCATCAATTTCTTCTTGAGTTCTGCATTCCATATGATTCACTTCTTCTTTACAATGAATACAATACAATTTCTTGCGATGATATTTACCATGCTGGAAACCTTGCTTGCGACCAATCGGGATTCCCTTATTGCCGCACTTGAGACAAAAGAAATCATGATACTCCATACCTTTTCTTGCCTTTCCCATAAACATCAATCCTTTTCATATCTTTTAATCTTTACATATATATTATATCATATTTTTTATATAAAATCAATTAAGGATTATTTGGGGAATTGAAATTCCCCATTAATCCAAAGTAAGAACTATATCTTCACGAGTGTCAAGACATAGTAAAATAAATTCGCCAGAGAAAAATCCACCAGAGTCAATACAAACTTTATGGTCATCACAATACCAGAAAGCACCAGATTCCCATTCAACCCACAAATCTTCGCTCAGATGATGAATGGGAGTATGACCATGAACGACAACAATATCATAATCCATTTCACCATCAACCCAGTCTTCAAGATAATGCTCTCTATCCCAAATTAACATTCTATCTGTTGGTACGAAACACTCCATTGTGCCTTCTCGGAACCAAGGGGTAAAACCAGCATGGCAGAAAGTGTAATATTTACCATCAATTTCTTTACTATCCCAAGTGGGAAGAGCGCGCAAACGCTTCAACCACATTTCTCTATCGGGGTCTCTTTCCCAACTGAGCATTGTATCTTCTCCACCGTTCATTCTACAAAGAGAATAAGAATGATAATCCCAAGTACCATATTCAAGATAATCTTCACAGGCTTTTACAAGCATATCTTCATGGTTTCCCTTAATATAAATGAATTGCGGGTCTTCATAAATTGCTTTGATACATTTCCAAGAGTCAGGGCCTCTATCACCAGCGTCTCCTACGAAATATACCACATCTTCTGGTTTCAGCATAGCCTTTACTTTTTTATAAATTGAGTAATGACCATGTAAGTCGCCAAGTGCATATATCATAACTTCCAATCCTTTCCTTTTATTTTATATAAATATTATAACATATTTTTTTAATAAAATCAAAAAGAGGACTTTATTCAAGTCCTCTTTCTTTTAAAAACTAAAAGCACAATCTTCATCATTCGCATACTTCTGGCGCGCAGTGCCACTCAGATAAGGGCGACTGCGGCATTCGGGATGCGGCAGACGAATAACTTCTTTATGTCTATTTCTTGCGTGTCTATCCAGAATATTCTTGAGAACATCGGCGCTGGGTACTACACCATTCATCAGATAATTATCCAGAATTTCATAAGAGAAGCCCATATTATCTGCGTCAGTCTTGCCGCTCATACCATCTGCGGGTTCCTTGTGGACCAGATGCTCAGGCAGTTTCAGAGCATCGCCAATCTTATAAATCTCGGTAACATAGTAATCACGCAGGACTGCGTAATCGCCAGCCAGGTCGCCATACTTGGTAGTATAGCCAACGAATGCCTCGGACTTATTGCCAGTATTAATTACTCGACCACCGTAAATTGCGGCAACCGCATAAAGGGTAGCCATACGAATGCGCGCGGGGGTATTGGTGCGCACCTGCGGAACTTCACAATCACCATAGCCGATACAACCATACAGAGCATCTACAGCGGGGCCGATATTAATTTCTTCCGCATGAATATGAAGATACTTACATACTTCACGAGCATCTTCAATATCGTTCTGTTCGCCCTCAGGCATCATAACGCCGATAACTCTATCGGAGCCAAGGGCTTTAACAAGCAGAGCGGCCGCAATAGTGGAGTCTTTACCACCAGAAATACCAATAATAGCCTTGGTCTTTTCATTGCCATTAGTGGCGAAATAATGACGAATATCGTCTACAATATTTGTAATTTCAAAATCAGCATCAAAGCCATTTCTCATGATTAATTAACCTCCGTCATAATCCCAAAACTCAATATTATAATCTTCATCGAGAACTTCGCAAATCATTGTATAAATAACATTCCAATTTGCGCCGCCTCGCGCACAGCCGATATACCGAGGAAAAGCAATTGTCTTTCCTTTTGGAACTTGTGCGCGGATTTCTCCAAGACAAGTCCAAAAAGCGTCATAAGAAGTATATCTGCGACCGTCATAACCATAATAGTTTTGCGCAAACATATTAATTACGCTTTGAGTTTCATTTACAGGAACCTCTTGGATATGTCCATGCATATGTTCCCAAGATTTATTAATATTTGCTCTTAGATAAAACTCATATACTCTTTGCCATTTTTCACGAATGGCTTTGGCAACGCCAGAATTCATTTTACCTTGGCAATTTACTTGGTGGCAGATATAATCTGCTTTAGACCAAGTAATATCACCTTTAATAGTTTCAATCATATTAAACCTCCGGATAAAGACGAGCACGAATTTCCTGGAAAGTCTGCTCCTTAGGCATTGCGCCATCTTCAAAAACGGTGAGCAGCAGAGTATCATCATCGCTAACCCACTCATGGAAGCCATCTCGGCAAGTGAATCGTTCACCGCTTACATCGTATTCAATTGCGCAACAACCCTTCTGAGACTTCTTCAGTCCATTGTCGGTCTTGGGGTCCTTGTAGATAGGAACTTCCTTACCACCGAACATGCCCCAAGTGGCTTTCATTGCTATGCCCCAAGTGTCGCGAGTCAGCACAGTAAAAGTATTATCGGGGGAGAAGAGCGCGTGGAAACAGAATGCGCCAACACCAAAAACTACATTAGTGGATGCGAAACCCATCATTGCCAGCAACTTATAAATTTCAGCAACCTTATTAAGAGTACAGCCATCGCCATAAATCAGACCGATGTGGGGGTCCAGCACCTTATAACCTGCCTCGTTGACAGTGCCTCCGAAAGTATTCCACAACTTCTCGATAGTATTAATAGTAATTTCAACCATATCACCGGAGTCGGGACGAATCAGCAACTTGCCATTGTGAGCCAGAATTTCTTTCTTACAGGCAGGGATAATGTTATCAACCATATTCCAGTAGTCATAAGTATCAGATACCATAGAGAAACTGGTGTTGGGATAAATCTCAGTCAGCATGCGCTTGACAAAGGAAATTTCATCGCCGTCAATTGCGAAGTTCGCTGCCATAACAGAATGCTCAGTAGAAACAGCACCGATGCCGATGCCATTCTCTGCGCAATCAGCACTGTAGTAATCATCCAGATAAGGCAGAGCAGGAATAGTAGAAGTCTTGTTAAAAGACAGCAGCCAAGAAGCAGAGCAACGAGTTGCGTCTTCCAGACAACTCATACCACGAAAACCAAAGTCAGCCATTGCCATGAAAGGATTTGCGCCAGGAGCAGTCTTACGATACCACTTCTCAGCAACCTTATGATATTCATAGCCAACAGTTGCGTAAGCACACATAGGCCATACTTCGGTCTGGAGCAGGCATTCAACCCACTGAACCAGCCATGCGAAACGAGGATGAGTATTTCTCATTTCAACAATGGGCACGCCCATATCTACAACAGTACCCTCGGGCAGAGC
>JAEIGA010013866.1_pt1 | contig 12256 bp, 12 predicted proteins | sample 9270691 | NCBI WGS metagenome assembly JAEIGA01 (sample SAMN17057246, study PRJNA624740) | gut metagenome | biome: biome; isolation source: fecal sample | host: Bos grunniens | place: China: Xizang | collected 2019
AATGTTACTGAATCATTATCTGTATAAAATGTTATATAATCAGTTTGCGGTGGTTCTGGTGGTACTTCAGGTGGTATTTCAGGCTCTGCAGATGCAATTAAGTCATTTAACATAACAAAGTCATCCCCGTCGATAGCACCATCACTATTTATATCATAAATTGGTTCATAATCATCTTCAAGTGAGGTAGCATACCAGTTGGTCCAAGCGTTCTTATCCTCAGTATTAATTATTCTATCACGATTTACATCGCCAATTTTAACATAATTAATTATAACTTCAGTTCCATCAGGAATCTCGATTTCATTACTATATGGAATAGGGTCGGCTAAAATATAGCCATCAAAATCACCTATGCCTGCCTTAGAAGCTAAAGAATTAGGTATAATTGGCACTGTTACAGAACTAACTGGGACTTCCAAGGTATGAGTTTGAGTTTCTACTGGTTCCGAATATTTATAATGCGTTACAGTATAACTTGCAGTTTTAGTTTCTGTTTCATCTCCAGAATCTGGTGGTGTTACTGGTGTATTTGAAACTTTACGATAATTGTAAGTAATCATTCCGCCATTACTAATATAATCATCATTTATAACCGGAGTCTCATCCAAATTTACACCAATAAATGCATATAAGTCGCTATTAGGCCAATTTAATTTCTCAACTACAGAAGAAACATCCGCAATAATTATATAGTAATTATTATCGTTATTAATATTATATGCAGTAAAATAGTAGCCATTAAGAGGCTCTGCTGTATAAAGTACTTCTTGAGTATCCTGGTCAATACAACGTATACTACAAACCGCATTATGTAATCTATATATTGCATCAAAAGCGGAGCCACCATCAACGATAAACCAGCTTATATTATCTAAAGACGCCCCGCTATCAGTATTTAAATCACTACTAATTGCGTCGCCAGTTAATAATACTCGGGTCAATACTCTTTTTAAAGACCCATCTGAATTCTGAGTAAACTGAACTAAATATGGATAAACTTGTTTAGTTGTTTCATCATATACAGAAATAAACTGACCTGCATAAGAGGTTGCGCCTAAGCCACGAGAGTCACTAGGTAAGCCTTGTATATAAAGCTCAGCATCAGCTAAAGACGAAAATACACTACTTCGGTCTAGTGGAAATGCCTCAGAGCGCTGCAATGCTCCAGGCCAGTCAATTTTGCCTTCTTGAGAGGCAACATTTAAAATATAATCATCCATTTAAATTGTTACCTCCTTAAACATTAACAATTGTAGCAGTATAAGTATTTTTACTTAAAGCTGCTGCTGGTTTATATTCATATATAGTATAAGTCATTGCATTATTTGTGCCTTCTGCGCCAAAACCATTTGCGCCTTCTACAACTAAAGGTGTTGTAGTTATGATACCAGCAACAGTCATAAGGTCAATTTTAGAATCAGGGTTTACTAATGATGCAAGCTTACGACCTGCAGGAAGTGCAATAATTACATGAGAAGCATCCGCGACAATCTCAACATTTATACTATTTGTGTTACTAATAGCTTCACCCTGTAACTGGTTGCGAACATTATCAGAAGTTAAATCTAATGTAGAGGCAGATGAACCATAGAACATTTTTCTATGCCCAGTTAGTTTAGCATTTGCCACAGTCTCAAAAGTTTTAGTAGAAATTCGTAAAGAATCTACAGGGTCGTGTAAATTATTTATAGGAATTCTTGGAGATTGCTTTGATATACATTTACCAGTAATTTGCGCATAAGTTTTTTCAGAAATACTATCAATCTGAACTGGTGTATCTAATGTAAAGGTTCCATCTATAGCTCCACTAGTATGACTATCTACATTATTAGACATCTCATACGTAGCAGTAATATCTGTACCGGTATCTGTGTTACGTACAGAAGTATCAGATGCGTTTACAGAGCCGTATTCGTATGAACCTGATGTAAATGTACCATCCCACTTAACTTGTGTAATATAGTTACCAACCTCATTATCTACATCTACTACTGGAATAGCGCTTAATTTATAAGTAGGTTGAGCTATTACTGGATTTTTAGCTTGTGCAAATAAGTCATATAAGAAATCTTGTATATTTCGGCCTGTAGCTCTGCGAGCAACATAGCCATTATTGTCATCAATTTCTTTCTGTGAAACTACACCTACAGGACCAGTAAATTTAAAATCTTGCGTAAAATATATATCTTTTGCGCTGTAATTACCTGTCATTGCACGCCATTCAGGCCAAGCATTATTATCCTCATCGTATGTTATACTATAAACATAACCTGTATATTTATAGCGAGCTTCATCATCCTCGGATTCGGAAGTGTCAAGAGTATCAATAGCAATAATGCGTTTAACAACGGCTATGTTGCTTTCTACTGGGGAAATTCCCAAGTTTTCACATACAGCATTTATAGCTTCAGTATCAGATAATTCTGATACATTACTAGAATTATCCGTATAAACTAAGTAGTCAGGTAACGGCTTAACAGTAAAGTCTACAAAAATAGTTTGACGAAGAGTTTCTGCGGTGTAATCGAGTTTATTTTTTACACCCCAGAGCGTTAAGGATTCTCTATCATCGGTATTATCACCAACAATACCGGATTTAACTCCTAGCAAAGTATTTTCTTGTCGATATGCTGGACCTTCTTGGCCAATAACGACTAATGACGCAGAATCGTTACCAATATGGTAAACTTCGTCACCTGTTTCTTCGTCAGTTTCAACAAGTCTTGCCTCTTCTGTAACTTTTAGAGTTTTAATTACAGCGTCATTTACATCAGCAGTTCCTAAAACGTCAAGATTACTATCTAAAGTACTCTCACCCTGAACATGAAGGGTAGAATTAAGACTGGTTTCAGCAGTAACAGCTAAGGCTCCCTGTAAATTAGTATTATTGGTAACTGTTAAATTATCATCAACTACTACAGGTTCTTGTTTATTATTGGAAGTAATAGTGTCTACATTTGCAATACGTGTATATAATTCATTATATGACACATTTTCTGAGCCAATATTATAAACATCAGTTTCTTGTGGATAAATATTATGAGTACGAATATCAGAATTGATATTTATTGTATCCGAATTGTTTGATTGAATAGTATCTGTGTACAGATTAGTTAATCTAGTATTTTCACTATAGATACATTTCCAGCGAACCTCTGAAGTACCTAAATCATACGTTATATCAGCATTAGGCCTATGTGTACCAGAATCTATAGAGCCATCTAAAGCAGTAAACCTTATAATACCTGCATGAAATTCAGTTTTCTCAGTGTTACTATCAAACTGTATTTTATTATCAGGAGTTTTATAAGTAAAACCAGTAGCCGTAGCGGTAACCTGCTCAGAGGTAATTGATACTTCTTTAGAACTATCAATATTTATCTCTACAGCCTCTACAGTATCTGTAGTTTCTCCACGTTTGCCAATATAAATTATGTTATCTGGTTGTTCTTTATATGGAACAATATTAGTAACTTCTAAAATTGGAGTTCGAGTAAGGTCTTTAGCGTCTAATAAATGAACAAAAGTGTTATTCCAACGAAGACCCTCAGAACCAATGTCATAAGTTTCAGCTACATTTGGATAATGACTTGCGCTGTAAATATCACCGTCTTTTTTAATTGTTACTGTAGCTGGTTCTCTTAGTAGATTACCTTCGAAATCTTTTTCAGTAGTACCTTGCTGATAAAACTTAGTTGTCTCAGGTGTAATGTCTAAATAAAGTGTATCAGCTTCGTCTCTTGTAACTATATAAGAATAATCAGCTACTACTTTATCAATAGGTGAGCTGTTATTTGCATTAGTCCTTATGACTTCTGCTAGGTCACCGGTTATTTCGCCAGTAAGCAAGTCTACCTGACCCCAATAAGTTTTAGACGCAGTATTTATTAAGGTAGCTTTATTTGACTGTACTGTATAAGTATCATATGCTACAGTAGCTAAACTATCTATATCATAAGCTTCAAGTAATTTATTAACATGAATAATACCATTAGTATAGTCTACTGTGCCGTAAATTATATCAGAGGTATCATCTAATACTAAATTACCATTAATGTCATCAGTAAGACTAAGTTCCTCTACAGTGGAAGTATCTTTAACTTTTGCACTAATCTTAAGTTTAACTGAATCAACAGCAATAGGCTTATTACTGAGTTTAAAATAATAATTATTTAAGACAGTACTTTGGTCTATAAGTTGAGTTTCCTTGGTTACTGCTACATCTTCAGTATAAGCCAATCTAAAATAATATGGATTTTCTGCATTTATACGTATTTCAGTAGGTGTATGATTTAAATCATATACAGTAATAAGGAAATTATCTTGTACTATTGAACCGTGCTTTGAAGTACCATTAAATGCTAAATATGGTGATTCATCTTCATTATAAACTTTATTGGTTAATAACTCATTAGCTACAAACTCTACATTTGTATTTGACCCAATAGTAAGATTACCATCAGTACCGTCTATAATTATACGTGCTTTTTCGTCTAAAATAGGATTACCAGTATCATCAAGAATAGCTGAACCATCATCTGCGGTTTTAGCTTCAAGAGTACGATAAACTATTTTAGTTTCTTGGTATATATCTCGATGATTTTTAATACTTTTATAAGAATCTACAATTTGATTTTCTACATGTTTTACTTCATAGTATAAACTATCTATAATTTGAAATAAATCTGCAGTATCATTCTTAATACAAAAACCAAGCCAGCAACCTTTAGAAGTTAAAACGTCATGGTCAGCCTCTAAAATTGATTTAGCATCCATTGCATGTCCAATATACAGTGTAAAGATATCAGGTACCGGCAAATCATCTACAATTTTATTAGTAGTTTTTGTAATATTAAGTCTAAGTAGACCAGAACCTGCTGTATACTGAATTTTGTCAATATATTTTCTGGCAAAAATTGTTGGAGTAGTACCACTAAATAAATTACGTGTAATTGTGATAACGCCGGTAGCGTAGTCTATTTTACCATACTCTACATCATTATATTTTATAGAGCCCGTCGGGCAATCATTTTCATACTCATCAGTATATTCTACAAAGTCAGTTTCAGTATCTGAGATTTTTACAGGTTCCTGAGATTTTATTACTACTGTACCTGGAATAACTGGAGAATGCTTTAGAACAATATCAACGGCGCCGGCCGCATTAAGTAGTGTTATGTACGGTTCTTCTTCGAAATCGGTTTTTGTGTCATAGTCCTTAGATATATTTATATCAGAGGGTATATCCTTTAAACGTAATTTAAGTAAACCAGAATCGCCAAGTTTTTTATCTTGACAAGTTAAAGTAGCTGTTAAAGTACCTAAGCTATCAGCTGTAGGGATAGTACTCTCTAGAATTTCGTGTACTGTCCAAACGCCATCTAAAACACCATCATAAGTAGTCCAATTACGAATATCGGACTCAGTATTTTCTGGGGCGGCAACTTCAGCTGAATCTATTCTTGCTGTAAATTGTTTGGAATCAACAGAAGACAATTCTGTTTGCCAAATATACATAAAAGCATCAATAATTTGATTATATGTAGGACTATTTGGAACAGAATCTATAAAAAGAATATATAATTTTTGTCCTGGTGCCCCTGTAATAGTGCTAGTTAGACTCTGAGCATGAGACTCCATGCAGTGATGTCTATAGTAAATAGTCTCAGAGTCTGCATCAAGATATGTAGGAAGATTAAAATCTCTAACAAATATTACATTAGAGTCTTCAATTATATTCTCACCACGATATAATGAAACAGCCTGCATATTTGTAACACCGGCTATATCATTATTTACATTGGGAGTTACAAAATACAAAGTGGTATCGCTTTTATCTTTTATTTTATTAAAAATATCAGTTGTACAGGTTCTTAAAAGTAAACCTGGATTTGCAATGCCAGCCAAGTAATATACCACCCTTTCAATTAAAATCTTAAAAATAAAATAAATTACCTAAAAATTATTGTACCTTCTGAATTAAAAAGAAAAAACACCGTGACCTTATTATCACGGTGTTATTATGGTATTAATTTAAATCATCTAGTGTAGGCTCATCAAAATCGCTCTCAAGTAATTTTTTAACGCATTCAATACACTTTTCAGTAGGATAAGCAGCCTGACAATCTGAATCAAAATAATCGCTATGTACACAAGCCATATCTAAAAATGCACTGTTTACAATAGCCTCTGCTAAATCTTGATTTGAAAGTTTATTCGTAAATTCTCTATAAGTCATAAGCTTATTTAGACCTCAGCTTTCGTCTTTTCTGTACGTTCCTTTAGACGTAACTTTTTTCGAATTTGAGCTAAAGTTTTACGGAATGGCTTTTTCTTTGCATTTGCTTCAAAAAGATTAGGTAACTCAAGAATACCAGGACCCCAAGTTTCAATAAGTGCCGCTACCTCATCGCCACCATACATCTTTTTTAAAACACAAAAAGCCAATCCAGCATATGGATTATAATTATCAAAGCTATCTGACTTAGATGATGTTCTTGTACCATCTGACCAAAATACAACGGTAACTGGTTTACTATAAAGAACTTCTTTAATATAAACTTCTTTAACTTCGCCATTATGCTTAAAATCTATATATTTAATACTACCAGGGATATTATAATTTTTAAATATATCCTTAGAAATAAAATATTTTTGTTGTGTAATATTAGAACCTATGGCAAATCTAACAGCACATGATGCGCTATTAGCATCACTTACCGCGGTACAACTAGCACAAGTAGAATCACATGGATATGAATAAAGTTTTTCCATACTCAATTTATTTTAATCTCCTTAACTTTTATTAATATAGTGATGGCTCTTTGCCTACTTCACGAAGTCGCTGAAATATTGGGAACTGCAGACTTTCTTTTTCAGTGGTCTTATCTTTAGTGATTTCCTTATACTTAACTTCGACTATTCGGCCGATAAGGTCCTCTTTAATATCCCAAAATTCTTTACGCTGGTCATCAGACAATCCAGAACCAACTTTTACAGTATTATCTTTGAATTGAACAATAAATGCACCAAGCATACCTTCATATTTACCTTCACCTGCTTCATAGCCAACTATCTCTAAATCTGCAAAATTAAAAAGTTTGCTTTTTAGAAGTCCGTTATGTCGCTTACAATAATATGGAACATCACGAGCAACCATACAACCTTCGAGGCCTTGTTCAGTCATTTTATTTGTCCAATAGTCAATTTTTGAGTGGTCTGTACCTTCATAAAGAAAATCAACTAGTCTAATATTACTAAATTGTGGATTTCCTTGAATAGTTTGCTGAATCTGATACATGTCCAAAAGACGCTGCTTATAAGTTCGTTTACTTTCACCTATATGAAATTCTGACTGAGGCAAAACATCAAAAATAACAAACTCTAAACAAGACTTGTCTGCATCATCAGAATTAAGAATACCTGTACCAATCGTAAAGTTTTCTTTATCCGGAATGCCATCCGTATTTTTACGCATAATTTCGCCGTCAAATACAACATTAATATCATATCGACTTCTTAAAAGATTTAAGTCTCGAATAATGTGGTCAATACCAGTGAATTCTTTACCTTGACGACTAATTACTTTACCGTTTTCATAAGTTCCGCGGTTACCATTTAACTTTTGAGAAATACAAATCCATTCGCCAGGTTTTAATTTAGTGTCTTTTATGGACATTGCCTTTTGAACTTCATGCACATAAATAAAATTTTGGCCATATACAGAATTTACTACCTTATAGTCAACAGAGAGCTTTAAAGACTTAGTAATAATATCAAAAATAAAATCATATAAGTCTAAATTATCTGTATAGTCTGCTAAAAAGTTTTGACAAACTCTAATATCGATATCTCGACCCGTATTATTTTCAGTTATATAATCAAGCAATTCAAATAAATCATTTGGTTTAAATAATTCATATGAACTACCTAAAAAGCTCTTATTAACTGGCTTTAGAGCTTTACTAAGCTTACTCTTACTAATTCCAGTTATAATAAGTGGGTCTAACAAAAATTTAAATAATCGTCTAAGCTCTGGACTATCTACAGTTTTAAGAACATCCTTTTTAGCATTAGTGCCTTTAGTTGTTTTAATAAAATGACACGCGTTATATAAAAGCTCAATAAGATTATCCATTATTGCGTCTCCTCCATATTTCCCAGTTTTCTTCCGGTGTTCTACATTGTATAGGATTCCCGTATGTACTTATAACCTCTTTTGCTTTAAGTTTTACCAAATAACCTTGCGCATAAAACTGATGCGTATGATGGTCTGTCTTTTGCTGCGAGGTATTATTTCTAGAGGCCAAACCTTCTACTTCCTTTAAAGACTTATGCCAAGCTAGTTTACTATAAACACTGTTAATTTCATTTAAATTAGTTAAATTATGCTTTTCAAATCTAGCATGAGTAGCTACATGATTTCCAAAGCCTTCATAGGTGGCTCCAACAAAATAACCTAAATATCGAATCACTGGCTCTTCTGGATGCTCTATAAGATGTTCTGGAAGATTTACTGTTTTATCACAAAAATAGCAATAAGCAGTTTTTTCAGTTTTATGTGCTTTCTCTAATGAAGTATTAATAAGCTTTCCACAATATGGACACTTCATACCGCTAGATAATATAGAATTAAAAGCCATTTTCATATAGATTACAAAAAGCTTCTCTTAACCTTCTTGCTATCTGCAGAGGTCTTTGTCGCTTTACCTTTCTCAGTAGTTTTTGACTTTACCTGTTTAGGTATAGTCTCTTCTTTATTATTTTTAGCCGGTTCCTTAGTAGTTGTCTTTGTCTTAGGCTTCGCAACGGAAACACTTTTACTAAAGAGAATCTTATCAAACTCTCGTGGGTCTTTACTTGATGCTACTCGTTCCCAATCAGTATGTTCACTATTTAAAGGCTTATAAAGAGACCAACCCGTTTTTGTGTGAATTGTTACACCCAGTAGAATCTCGCCGCCCTCAGCGTAATTCCAGGTGCTAACATCGTCTAAATTTATTTTCATATAAATACCTCAATTTAAATATTAAAACAGATTACACTAGATTCAACACCAAAACTTTGTACTGTTTCTGAGCTGTATTCGCAATACATAAGTTCTCTAATGGTTCCGCAAGCAACTTCTTCATTAGCGTCTAAACTCCAAATAGTTGCTTGGTCTGTATCTTCAATATAAAGGGAACAAAAATCGCTTACAGTCATAGTTGGATAAAACATAATTTAATATACCTCCAAATTATTTATATGCATTAACGCATTCACGCACTTCATTTTTATACTTATAAATTATATTGCGAATAGTAGACTCCGAATATTTAGGCATAGTTTCTCTAATTTGATGCACATCATAACCCTCATAAAGCATTACAAAAATATCATTTACATACTGTTTAGGTGTAAGATTACGAAGCATTTCAGTCAGTTCTATGTTTATATATGTATCAGATAAGCGCTTATCCTCTAAACAGTCTTCAACGGTAGCTTCTTTACAACCAGCAGAGATACTCATTGACCTATCGCCTAATTCAGTACGAGGTGAGCTAAACATAATAAGCTCGTCCCTTGGGATTCGTTTTTTACAAAGCTGCGGTTTAAATACAGCATACATAATACGTTCAAAGCAGCGACTAAACCAAGTATCAAACTTTACTTTCTGTTCACAATCAAACTTAGTCATTACATCAGCTAAACAAGTAAGCGCATTTGAAACTACATCTTCTGTATCAACAGTTGCATACTTTTTACTGATTGTAAATATGCTATCAAAAACTTTACTGAACATTGCAAATATGTACTGGTCATTTTTTGTTTCTTGGTACGCTTTACAAATAGCTTCTGGTTTCATTTTTAATAATTCTCTTGGAATACAGGATTTTATGTACTTTAACTGCAAATATAATTCCTCTTGTATCATAATTTAAAAGCCTCCAATTTTTAAATCATTTTTAGTTGGTAAACCTATTATAACACAACTTGTCCAATTTGTAAACCCCTTTTTGGAAAATTTTTCTAATTTTTTTTTGATAAAAATAATGGCCACTTTATTTATCATAAAGCAGCCAATAAATAATTTATTTAATTTTAAAAGAAAGAACCACCGTCAAAAATTAAATGGGTTTCTTCCGAATCATTTTCAGTATCATCTGAACCATCGTCGGCTCCAGGACCTACATTACCAGTTAAATTCCAATTAGGACTTGGCATATCAGGGTCTGGTAAAGTCGTACCGGTATCTTCAGAATCTCCCATGTCCTGACCAGTAGTAACTGTAATTGGAATATTAATAGCATATTCATACAAACCGAAAGTTGTTTCACTATACATTTCAAGAGTAATAATATTAGCCATAGAAGTAATTGACACAGAATTGTCTTTTAAAAAGAGCTTTTCAGATAGTTTAAGTTTTATTGTACCTCTGTATTTATCAGCAATAATATATTCAGTAGCTGGGACTTCGATGCCATTAATCTTTATGGTTAATTTTGTACTATCAGGAATAATAAAGTATGAATCTCCATCAAGTAATTTAAATATAAATTGATAAGTATTCAAACTGTCTTTATAAAGGACTATACTAGTTGGTACTATTTCAGAATGTATATCTATATTTAACATTCTAATATTTTTACTATTATCTAAAAACATTATGACAAGAAATCTCCTTTCAGAGCACCACCATCAAATATAATATTAATACCGTCTTGGTCCTCTGCGGGTGCTTCTTTAAGTAAGAGTTCAATACTATAAAACTTATTTAATTCGAATTCTGAAAAATCACAAAGAGCAAATGCTGGTAGCTCGTTGGCTACTAAAATTTTAGACTTCTTATCGGCACTATAAAAAACTACTTGATTTCCATGTTGTCTATTTACATATGTAAAGCCCATACTCTGCGCATTTTGAAGAAACTTTGTAGTAGGTGCTGTAAGTGTAGGCCACTTAGAAATCCACTCTACTGGAAAACCAAAATCATTTAATATACTAAGTGCAGATTCTCGGCTAACTGTAACTTTACTACTTTTAATTTGCTTTGAATCAGTACCAGAAATTACAAAACTAGTAAGTGGCACAGATGTACTTTCCATGTAAATTACGATAGTAGTGCAATTAATTATGTCGCAATTATATGAATTTACCGCAATTTTTACATCTTGACTTAAATTAGAAGTGAGTCCTATAAGCTGTTTCCAGTCATTAATTTCATATTTAGTATTATTAATTATATCAAATGCGGGCATTAAAAATCAACCTCATTCCCTGAAAGTTTTTGTTCTATATCTGTAGGCGGAACTACACTAAGTTTATTTGCAATACCCACAATATTACATAAATCATCATAGTAAAGTGTTTTAGCTTTTGGTAACTCATGAGTATCTAAATCAGTTAATTGCGGGATTAAATACCAGGAATAAATTTTTTGATTGCTAAAATTAGTATGCCACCCAAATTCTAAAATAAATGATTCTAATTTTTTACGTGGTTGCTTTAAGTAGATTTCATCTCCGCATAAAGCAGTACCCAAGCCAGGCACTTCTAAAGCTAGATTGGTGTATACAAACTGTGATGAATCCATTACTGCAGTTATACCATGCACTGTACCAGTAATAGTACTTATAGTCCCCAAATCGTCAAATTCAACATGAGTTACTTTTATTTGCTCTCCCGTAAATTTACTATAAAACATAAATTTACTAGAAATTACATTATCAGCATTAATTACTTTCAACGTTTTGTACCTCTTCTTCTGTTTGAGTATTAACTGTATTAAGTCTATCTAACATTTTTGTTGCAAAAACGCGTAGGTCATCTCTAGATGCTTTATCTAAGTTCTTATAAACGGCTGATTCATTATCGTTCTTACTGTGAAAATTAAATACATAAGTGTTAAGTTTATCATCTTTTAAAACTTGTGTCAATAATTCATTAGACCGGTTAATAGACTTCTCAATAGTTTCTAAAACATTCTGAACTAAGGTTAAATTGTCTGGATATTGCTGCATAAGTTCGGTTGCAGTGTCTATGTAACGAGCCTCAACTTCTTCTAAAAAGCTAGTAAGCTTAATAATACGATAAAGTTCATTTTTAGCTTGAGCAACTAAAAACATAGATATTTGATTTTTGGCTTGTTCTGCGCTACCAATATCAATAGCTTTAATATCATTATTAGCAATAGACATCATATTTACAGCATATGCTGAAGTAAATTTAGACCCAGAATCGGAAGGAACTAAGATGTTTTCATTTACTATAT
>JAEIGA010013867.1_pt1 | contig 12255 bp, 9 predicted proteins | sample 9270691 | NCBI WGS metagenome assembly JAEIGA01 (sample SAMN17057246, study PRJNA624740) | gut metagenome | biome: biome; isolation source: fecal sample | host: Bos grunniens | place: China: Xizang | collected 2019
AAATGTCTACATACTACGGAAGATTTGTCCATGCAAACACCGAAATTCGCCTCCACGAAATCAATGGCCGCCAGGATGGACAGATAGGAATCGCGCTTGCAGCATCGTGGACCACCCACCTCGGCAATCTTACCTAACGATGCAGCAGACATCTTGTGCGACAAAGCAAATGGTTCGACAGTCAATGGTGTGGAGTGCGAGATGACGGAAACGAACATCCCGGAACTCAATCCCGCGCCACAGGCTCCCCAAAAGCCACAAGCCCCACCCGGTACCTGTTTGCCTCGCTTCATCAGTTCTACCAATGCATCGGGAAGTACGATGTCGCCTCCGGCATTTTGATAAGCAGTCAGCAAAGCTGCTCCTACCATCACATGATGTTCGGGTCCGTGCATGTGGCAGAAGGGCATCGCCATCATTTTCTCCATAATCTCTATCGGATTCTTGGAGGTTTCCTCAAGGCAAAGTTTATAAATGGCATCTACGCCCTTTGTGTGGCACTCGTTGCAGACGTAATGTCCTTGTTCGCAACAGGTTTTGCTATCTTCCGTCTTATGGCAAATAGCGCACTCCATGAGAACTTCCTTTTCCAAATACTTCAATGGGGCATTACATATCAAACACTCATCCTTCATTGTCCTTTTTCGATGCATGTATAAACAATTACGAATTCTTAATCCACATTTGCGTCCATTCAAACAACGCTTGGGATGCTTCATTAAAGTCAACAGCCTCGCCATTTTTGTATTTCAAGAAGGTCTCTATCATCGCCCGCTCCTCGCCCATCGCCACTTGGAGCAATTGGCTTTGGTGCTTGACATAGTTTCCTGTCTGCTTGTAAACGATGGCCTGCACCACAAAAGAGGCTGCTTTATACAAGCTCTTCAAAATCTCCTCGCTCTTCTCGTGCAGCATGTTGTGCACACAACCGTGGTAGATGTTGCCGGCGCCTATTTTGATAGCTCTATCAATGGCTGCTCCGTCTATCAACGGCAGCAAATCGTCCAGGCTTCCCACAATGGGGTTTGTATCATGGTAGAACTGAAAAAGGTCGGAAGGTTCCCAGTTAAGAAGTTCTTCTTTACCCGAGAGGAAACCGCAAATCAGTTCTCTATGTGGCAGTGCGTCCAGCATATTCTGATAAGCCTGAATATCCGCTACGCCCAGTTTTTCCAGAATAACCACTACATCTATATCACTGCTCTCTGTGGCCTCGCCACGACCATAACTTCCTTGCAGGCCCACAAACCAAACACGATTCGCAAACACGTTATTCAGCTCTCTGAGAAAGCTATTCATCCAAACATTTATATCTATCATAGTCTTTTCCTCTTAAATATTTTCCAACTTCCAGCCGCAGTCGCCATGGTAAATCATTTGGCGGGTCATGCCGCCGTCAACGCAGATATTCTCGCCGGTGATGAAGCCGGCCTTGTCGCTGCATAGAAACAGCACCAGGTTGGCGATGTCCATAGGGTTTCCCACCCTGCCGGCCGGTTGTTGCACGGCATCAGGGCCTTCGTAAACGGTGTAAGCTGTATCTATCCAGCCGGGAGATATGGAGTTCACTCTTGCTCGTCCCGCGAGGCTCACGGCCAATGCGTGTGTCAGCGCTGCAATACCGCCTTTGGCTGCCGTGTAGCTCTCGGTTTGCGGTTGACTCATGCGGTCGCGCGACGAAGATATGTTGATGATGGATGCGCCTTCTGCCAGATGGGGCATAAAGAGTTTCACCAAGTAGAAAGGCGCTGTGACGCCCACGCTCAGTGCGTATTGAAACTCCTCGTATGTGCATTCGTCTATCCCCTTCATCAGCGGCAGGGCGTTGTTGACAATGATGTCCACCTTGCTATGCTTGCTCAACACCTCGGCAGCGAAAGCCTCCAGCACATCTTTCCGAGAGATGTCTCCAACGAAGTGGTCGCCCTCTTGCTTGTCTATCACGCAGACCGTAGCTCCTTGACTGCGAAACTCATCGGCGACGCATCGGCCGATACCGTTTGCGCCACCTGTTACAATAACTACTTTGTCTTTGAGCATAAATATCTTACTCTTATTTTATCATCAACATAATTCGTCCTTCTGCCTTTGTAAAAGTATCGGGATAGCTACAATTCACCAAGTAAACCCGATTAGAAGTAACGAGGTGTCTTCCTTGCTGCAAATCCAACCAACAAGTGCAACATTACGAAAAAACGCTGGAATAATCAACCGGAATCGGAATAATAGTGCATCTTACATTGATAATAAACGTACTCATGATAGAACTAAAATCGAATGGTATTAAATTGGCTCAGTCAAATATCATGTAATTACAGTTATTTACCATTACAAAAAAAATGCCCGAGGATTCTCCCGGACATTTCTTGTTTATTAGGTAGATTCAGGGGCTAACCTTTATTTCTATTTATTCTTTCCATTAGCCTCCAAGAACTTCTCATATTCATCACCCTTGAAGTCGTAGCTTCGGTCGAATTGTTGTTCTTTGCTGAGGTTATAGATTATTTCCGTTTTCTCACTGGAAATGTATCTTTCCGAGATTTTAAACTCGAATGTGGCAGATGCTCCCGCAGCCAAATCCTTGCCGGGTTTTGAATAGTTAAAAGTCTTACCCATTCCTACGACTTTGAATGCAATTTTATAATCCTCTCCGGATACAGCATTTTGCGAAACATTCGTTACTTTGTAAGCCATCCAGCCCTCACAAGTTGCATTGTCCCAACCGGTATCCGTTTGTTTTATTACCAAAGGATTACTTGGCTTGAATCCAGTCATCAGATGCTGACGCAAAGCATCTATGTCTGCCCATCTTTCCAAGTTTTCTGCATCAGTGAGAGAATCCGCATACAAACCAGTTTTTTTGGCAAACTCAATATCCTTGGCCGCAAAAGCAAACAAACCTTTGGATTCGGTAACGACCAAAGAGTCTTCGCCAATTTTCTGAATCGTAAATGTCTTACCACCACCAAGGTCGGCAGTAAAGATATTTGCAGAATCTGTTGGGAGTACCTTCACACTATCAGCCACAAATGATGTAACAAAGGAATCAGCCTTTTCAGCAGCAGGATATAGCAGCGCAACAGCTTCCTTTTGATTCGTGCTGATTTTGTTTGCCACATCCACTGCAAAGGTTTGTGCTTGCTCAAGACTTTTGTCTGAAGAACTACCACCACACGATGCCATCATCACAGAGGCAAAAATAGCCGAAGCATAAACGAACTTTCTCATTTTTTTGTAGTTTATTATTTTAGAATTGGAAAAATTGCTGCAAAGCAAAAAAAAAAAAATAAACATACAAGTTCTTTACAAGACTTTTGCTCAAGTGGACCAAAATGAACGACAAACTCGCCAAAAGCATTATTTTCAGAGTGCATCGCTATGAGGCACTAAAGGAGCGCATGAACCTTCTCACCATGCTCTACCTTAAAGCCGGAGAGACACAAAGCAGATTATATCTTCCTTAACACATGGCTGTTGGTTTTATCTATCAATGACCGCATTGCGATATAGAGAACCATCTTAGCGGATTGGGAGCAGCTGCCACAATAATGAATTATCGCGCAGCGCACGCGCACACGCGCACAATGATTTCTGACGTTTTTTTGATTGTGTTCAGAAATCGCATGTCGCTTTATCAAGAACATCAAACAACACAAAAGGATGATGCATCAGAATGGCAGACCTACGGCAAAATGGAAGGTAAAGTCGCGTGAGAATTTAGGACAGATAATGGGATAGTGCAAACGACTGGTGTGCGGTTCTGTGGGGTTGATGGCTTTCATACCACCATCAAAACGCAAGATGAAATAGTCGAAATTCAGACGTATGCCAAGGCCATAGGAGACGGCAATTTGCCGATAGAATTCATTGAATTTGAACTGCGAACCGGGTTGCGCCAGATAGTTGCGTGTGTTCCAGATATTGCCGGCATCGATAAAGGCTGCCCCCTGAAATTTCCAAAACAAGTGGGTGCGATATTCCACGCTGAGATCGAGCTTCAGGTTGCCCGTTTGGTTGATAAAATCCACCTGACCATCGTTGCCCTTGTAGCTTCCGGGACCCAATTCACGCACACTCCAGCCACGCACTGAGTTGGCTCCACCGGCAAAGTAACGCTTCTCATAAGGCACAATGTCGGAGTTGCCATAAGGTATGGCTATTCCGAATGCAGCATGAACGGCCAAGGAATTGCGACTATCGATAATGAAGTTTTTGCTGAAATCGAAATCGAACTTGGCATATTGCGAGTAGGCAATATCGAAAATGGAGTATTGTCCTTCTGCATTCTTTTCTGCTGAAAAGAGTTTCGAAAGCCCATAAAGCAGATTGCCGGCCACTTCCACATTGAATCGCATTTGGTATCCGTTGGACTTCTGCAAGGCCTGTGCCGAAGTGATGCCACGCGAACGCAATGTCAATCCGTAACCCGTTTTCATGATGAACAGGTTTTCGTACGAATAACGCAATACGGCATAACGCGGGTCGTCTCCCTCAAGATAGTTGTTGCGGAAAGTTTCTGAAATCCACGGCATATACACATAGTTCAGCGAAAGCAAATCCACACGGTGGCGGATGTTTGACTGCAAGCGGTGTTGCCAATTGTAACTCCAAGCAGCGGTCAGCACGCGGCGATGGAACTCCGGGCGGTCCTGAGAGTTGAACATCAGAGTGAAATCCGTCGATGCCAACAAGTGCTTGCGCGTTTCTTCTTTGATGAAAGGAAACATCAATGAGGGGAAACGCAAATTTGCTTCTGCACCATATTCTATATAATTGGCGTCGTTATAACCTTCCAAACCGGTGATGGCTTCGTAAGCCCCCCTCAACTTCAACGACAGACTCTCAGCATGACGGAACAGATTGCGGTTGCTGTATGTAATCGACACGGCAGCTCCCAAATCGCCGGAGGTGTTGGTTCCCTCAAGCTCGGTGCTGATGCTGTGGGGTTTGGCTCGGTGCACCAAGATGTCGCAATCGAGAGCAGAATGTTCCCCTTGCGTACTGTCGGACGGCACTTCCGAAAAGCGCACCCCTGAATAACTGATGGCCGGGAGACTGTTAAGCCCGGCATAAGTGCGCTGCACCGCCTCACTGCTGTAGAGGCTGTCGGGGCGCACATGCACATGATCAGAATAAACACGCTTGTGAATGTGTAACCGCTCATCAAAACCATAATGCAAGCCACGAAAAGAGCATGTGTCTGCACTGTCAGACGGCATCACATCCTCATAAACATTCACATGGCGTAAACGATGACGACTATAGGCCTTGCGAGCATCGATTTCGGGGGGACAAAGCATGTTCAGCGTGAGACGCACTCCCCTATCTCCGAACAAGGTGTCGGCACGATAGGAGATAAAATCCTTGTGCAAGGCATAGTATCCCTTGTTCTGCAAAGTACGAATGATGCGAGTCCTCTCCTCTGCCAAAAGCGAAGCATCGAGAGGCATACCGTTGTAAAGCAGTGACTGCGCCGTGTCGGCCAACACTTCGCGCTGCATTTGCTCAGAATCGAAACTGAAGTTTATCTCGTTGACATAATAACGCTCTCCGGGACTCATGTGATAGTGCACCTTGCGGCGACGGCCCTTGCCGCTCGTGGTGTCGAGGCTGACCGTGGCATGCAGATAACCACGTCCTTGCAAAGCACTCTCCATGCTCCTCCGCGAATAGTGCGCCAACTGTTCGTCATAGACCACCGGTGCTTCACCAATGCGCTGCACAAAACGATTGATGCGCTTCGCTGTGTCGGTGCCGGAAAGGCAATAGATACCCAACGGCACTTTCACCAAATTGAACCAACGCGAATTGGCCTCTTGACGAACATGCAGACGATAATCACCGGCTTTCACATGCTTGTTGTCGGAAGTCAGTTTTACCTTTTGCAGAATGGCCTCATCCTCTTGCAAAAAACGTTCGGCACTGCAACCACAGAGGCACTGCAACAACAATACGACAAGTGCCATTGCCGAAAAACGTAACAGGATGACGGGGAAAGAATGCTTCATACCGCGCAAAGATAAGTTATTTTTCGGTAATATGAATAAAGCACGGCTTACGGTCGCACCAAATCTTCAACTTTTCGGTGCGTCTGCCCACATACCTTTCCACACTTTTGAGCACCATACATCCATTATAAAAAGAGACCATCCCAAGGAGAAGAAATCTGCAGTGCTTGCAGAATTTTCTACAAGCACTGCGCAAAATCGTTCATTGGGACACAAATTCTTTGTATCAAAAAAACGAGACTGCGCAAAAAATGCATTTTCACACAGTCTCGTTTAATGGAATAACAAAAGTCGCTTATTTCTTTTCTTTCAGCAAGTCGCGAATTTCAGTCAGCAGTGTTTCTTCTGCGCTCGGAGCCGGGGGAGCCGGTGCAGCAGGAGCTTCTTCTTTCTTCTTCGAGAGCTTCATGATAGCACGCACCAAAAGGAACACGCAGAAAGCGATAATGATAAAATCAAAAGTGGTCTGCAAGAAGTTACCATAGTTGATGGTTACAGCCTCAGTGCCTTCAGCCGCCATGGGGTTGACGGGAAGTTCCACCTTGAGGTCTTTGAAATCCACACCCCCGATAAGCCAACCGATGGGCGGCATAATGAGATCATTCACCACTGAGGTAACAATCTTTCCGAAAGCACCACCGATGATTACACCGACTGCCATATCAATGGCGTTACCCTTTACAGCAAATTGCTTAAACTCTGTAAAAAAATTAGATTTTGGCATCTTTTTTCTTTTTTATGCATTAAACTTGGTGCAAAAGTAAAAAGGAATTTGTATTTTTGCTGCGCTAAAAGGGAAAAACTGTGCAAAAAGCAGTGAATTTGCCCCGGAAGCACCAGAAAAGATTTTTCAACCATCTTAAATTCTTATAACAATTATGATTAAAGTAGGTATTAACGGTTTCGGTCGTATCGGCCGTTTCGTTTTCCGCGCAGCTCAGACTCGCGACGACATTCAGATTGTAGGTATCAACGACCTCTGCCCTGTTGACTACTTGGCATACATGCTCAAGTACGACACCATGCACGGTCAGTTCGAAGGCACTATCGATTTCGACGTAGAAAAGAGCTTGCTCATCGTTAACGGTAAGGAAATCCGCGTAACTGCAGAACGCAACCCGGCTGACCTGAAGTGGAACGAAGTAGAAGCTGAATACGTAGTTGAATCTACAGGTCTCTTCCTCACTCAGGAGAAGGCTCAGGCTCACATCGAAGCCGGTGCCAAGTATGTTGTTATGTCTGCACCCTCAAAGGACGCAACTCCCATGTTCGTTTGCGGTGTTAACTTCGACAAGTACGAAAAGGGTACTCAGTTCGTATCAAACGCTTCTTGCACCACCAACTGCTTGGCTCCTATCGCTAAGGTGCTCAACGACAAATGGGGTATCAAGGACGGCTTGATGACAACTGTTCACTCTACTACTGCTACTCAGAAGACTGTTGACGGTCCTTCTCTCAAGGACTGGCGTGGTGGCCGCGCTGCTGCAGGCATCATCATCCCCTCTTCAACAGGTGCTGCTAAGGCTGTAGGTAAGGTTATCCCCGAACTCAACGGTAAGCTCACAGGTATGGCTTTCCGCGTTCCCACTCTCGACGTTTCTGTAGTTGACTTGACTGTAAACCTCGCTAAGCCCGCAACTTACGCTGAGATTTGCGCAGCCATGAAGGAAGCTTCTGAAAACGAATTGAAGGGCGTACTCGGTTACACTGAAGAAGATGTAGTATCTGCTGACTTCCTCGGCGATGCTCGCACTTCTATCTTCGACGCTAAGGCCGGTATCCAGCTCACCGATTCTTTCGTTAAGGTTGTTTCTTGGTACGACAACGAAATCGGCTACTCTAACAAGGTGCTCGAACTCATCGCTCACATGAAGAAGGTGAACGGCTAATAAAAAGTCGCACAACCAACATAAAGAACCGCTGCAAGCGTCAGGCTTGCAGCGGTTCTTTTGTTTATTTCTGCACGAAATGTTTACCTTTGCAGGCACACAACAAAGAAAAACAGAAGTATGAACCGCTTCGATATGATCACCATTCTGGGCCCCACGGCTTGCGGAAAGACAAGTCTGGCAGTGGAGCTGGCACACCGCATCGGCGCAGAAATCATCAGTGCCGACAGCCGGCAAGTTTACAGACGCATGGACCTCGGCACCGGAAAAGACCTGGAAGATTACGTGGTGAATGGCGAAACCCTCCCCTACCACCTCATCGACATTGTGGAGCCGGGAGAGAAATACAATGTGTTTCGCTACCAACAGGACTTCCTTGCAGCCTACAACGACATCCGCTCACGCGGCCGAAAGGTGGTAGTGTGTGGCGGCACAGGGCTTTATCTGGAAAGCATTCTGCAAGGCTACCGATTGATGCCCGTGCCCGTCAATCCCGAGTTGCGAGCAGAATTGGAGAACAAGTCTCTGGAAGAACTCACCGGCATCCTGCAAACTTACAAAGAGCTTCACAACAACACCGACACCGACACTGTGAGACGCGCCATCAGAGCCATCGAAATTGAAGAATACTATCGGCAGCACCCCACCGAAGGACGAGATTTCCCCACCCTGCGCAGCCTCACCATCGGGCTTGACATCGACCGTGAAACACGTCGGGAGCGCATCAGCCACCGACTGCGCGAACGCTTGGAACACGGCATGATTGACGAAGTGCGAAGTTTGCTGGCCGAAGGGGTCTCGGCAGACGACTTGATATACTACGGACTCGAATACAAATATCTCACGCTTCACGCCATCGGAGAGATGAGTTTCGACGAAATGTTCCGCCTATTGGAAATAGCCATTCACCAATTTGCAAAACGCCAAATGACATGGTTCAGAGGGATGGAACGACGCGGAACCCCCATTCGTTGGATCGACGCCACACGCCCCACAACCGAGAACACTGATGCCATCCTGCGAATGGCCGAAGAATAAGTATTTCCATACATTATATATATAATAAAAGGGAGCGTGGGAAAATCCGCAACACTTCCCCACCCCGACACAAACGTCATCCCCCATCGGCACATGTGCTCCGCTGGGGGATGACGTTTGTTTTGTGAAATGCAAATACGGTGGCTGAAATTGCGTCAACCCATACGCGAAATGCGTATCAGCTTCTGCTCATCCATGATAGTAATTCTGCGACCTTTCAACTCGATGAGTTTTTCCGTGGAAAAGCTGGAAAGTGTGCGAATGGCATTGGAAGTTGTCATATTCGAGAAACCGGCCAAATTCTCACGCGACAAGCACAAACGCAAGGTGCGTCCATCGGCTTCAGTGCCGTAACTGTTTTTCAAGAAAAGCAGGGTTTCAGCCAAGCGACCGCGCAGATGTTTTTGCGTCAGCCCCACAATGCGACTGTCGGCAATACCCAAATCCACCGCCAACTCACGCACAAAAAAATTGCACAAAGCGATGTTCTCACTCATGGCATGCTTCACCACCGACATCGGGAACGAACACACCCATGCCGGTTCGAAAGCTGCAGCTGCCGTAACGTAAGGCTCTTGCGCCAGGGAAGCACGATAGCCGAAGTATTGACCGGGACAGAGCAAACGCATGATTTGGCAACGTCCGTCCACCCCTTCGCGATAAATCTTCACTTTCCCCGAAAGCAAACACAAAAGATGGTCGGGCGCTTCGCCTTGATGATAAATAATCTCGTTCTTGCTGTATTCGCGAACGGCATAAGTAGCCTCGAAAGCCGTTCGCTCTTTTTCCGTCAACAATCCCAGAAGATTTTTCAAACGTTTCTCAACATCCGAATAACTGATTTCTGCGCTTAACATGTGTTTTTTATGCCTTAAAACATATTTTGAGCGCAAATGTAGGCAATCCCAACGAACCGACAAAGAGGTAACGATATTTTGGCGGCCGACAACCCCTCAAACGCTCCGAAAATCATTGTTTTCCGAGCAAGAAACAAGGTGGCTCACCGCATGAGGAAATTTCACCTACCCAAGGGCGAAAATCTGCAAGGCGTTTAGAAATTTCTGCAGTGCTTGCGGAAAATTCTGCAAGCACTGCAGAAATCAGGGAAAACCATTGGGATTTTCACATGATGCAAAGATGTCATCGAAATGAGTATGACAACGTTCCCCAAAAGCTCCTGTTCGCCTCTCAAAACCACCCGGATTTCCAACCCCACATTCGGTCGAAAAATGCATCGCATTCGCTCACTTACCAACAGTCTGAAAGCCTCTCCACAAGGGGTTAGGACACGACGAAACGGCATTTTTAAGCATTTTTAAGGCAAGTGTGAAAAAATAATTGAGATTTCACGATAAAAACTTTTGTTTTCTATGTTTTTTCTCTACTTTTGGAGTTGAACAAACACATCAAGAAAAATAATCTAACCTTATAATCATACAAACTATGTGCTATTTACGATTTGACAAAACGCAGATGACAAACCTGCAAGACTCCCTTTTCAAGGAGCTCTTGATTACAAATGAGTCAGGTGCGTATTGCTCCACCACCTTGGTGGGTTGCAACATCCGCAAATACCACGGTCTTCTGGTTTGTCCCATCCCTGAAATTGACGAGGAGAACCACGTGTTGCTCTCCTCGCTCGACGAAACGGTGGTACAGCACGGAGCCGAATTCAATTTGGGTCTGCACAAATATCAAGGCGACAACTACAGTCCCAAGGGGCATAAGTACATCGTCAGCTTCGAATGGGAAAAAGTTCCCACATGGATTTATCGCATCGGCGGCGTTCTGCTGAAAAAGGAAATGGTGTTCCGCACAGACCGCTATCGCCTCTTCATCCGCTACACCTTGTTGGAAGCCCATTCACCCACCACGCTGCGCCTCAAGCCCTTCTTGGCATTCCGCAGCGTGCGCCAATGGACACACGAAAACTCCGTGGCCAACACCGGATATACACCCGTGAAAAACGGTATCAAGATGTGTCTGTATGACGGATACCCCGATTTGTACATGCAAACCACTGCCAAAAACGAGTTCCACTATCAACCCGATTGGTATCGCGGCCTTGACTATCCCAAAGAGCGCGAACGTGGTTATGATTCCACTGAAGACCTGCTCGTTCCGGGTTACTTCGAAATGCCCATCAAGAAGGGAGAAAGCATCATCTTCACGGCATCACTCAAGGAAAAGGAACCGAAAGATTACGAACCCATCATGGAGGCCGAAATCGAGAGTCTGGACCGTCGCGACAGCCTGTATCACTGCTTGGTGAATGCAGCTCACCAATTCCACGTGCAGAAGGACAACAACGAATATGTGCTGGCCGGTTATCCCTGGTTCAAGCCGCGTGCTCGCGACACCTTCATCTCCCTGCCGGGACTCACTTTGGCCATCGGCGAAACCGAACAATACGAGCGCTACATGGCTACGGCCATCACCGCCATTCGCGACTACATCAACAAGCGTCCCATCTCCGTGGGCATCTATGAGATGGAACAGCCCGACACGCTGCTCTGGGCCGTTTGGTGTCTGCAACAATATGGCAAATACGTGTCACGCAAAAAGTGCTACGAGCTTTATGGCGAGATCATCACCGAGATTATGGACTTCATCCGCCAAGGCAAACACAACAACCTCTTTGTTCACGAAAACGGACTCCTCTACAGCAACGGTCGCGACAAAGCCATCACATGGATGAACTCCACTGCCAACGGCCGCCCCATCATCCCGAGAAGCGGATATATCGTTGAGTTTAACGCCCTGTGGTATAACGCACTTAAATTCTACGAGCAAATCCTCACCGAAGCCGGTGGCGAAGCCAACCTTGCAAAGGCAGAAGTTTGCAACGCCGAAGCCGAAAAGACAGGCTATTCGTTCAAAGATGTGTTCCTCAACGAACACGGCTATCTGCTCGACTATGTGGACGGACAAATGATGGACTGGAGCGTACGCCCCAACCAGCTGTTTGCCATCGCACTCGACTTCTCTCCGCTGGACGTTCGTCAACGCAAAGGCGTGCTCGACATTTGCACCAAAGAACTTGTTACGCCCAAGGGAATACGCTCACTCTCACCCAAAAGCGGTGGCTACAATCCCATGTACATCGGACAGCAAGTGCAGCGCGACTACGCCTACCATCAAGGTACGGCATGGCCCTGGCTCACAGGCTTCTATCTCGAAGCATACCTGCGCGTGTACAAAATGAGTGGCGTTAACTACATCGAACGACAGCTCATCGGATTTGAGGAAGAACTGTTCTATCACTGTGTGGGCACCATTCCCGAACTCTTCGACGGCAACCCACGCTTCAGCGGTCGCGG
>JAEIGA010013868.1_pt1 | contig 12255 bp, 11 predicted proteins | sample 9270691 | NCBI WGS metagenome assembly JAEIGA01 (sample SAMN17057246, study PRJNA624740) | gut metagenome | biome: biome; isolation source: fecal sample | host: Bos grunniens | place: China: Xizang | collected 2019
AAAACGATATCGCCAAGCTGTGACTGAGCATAATCAGTAATGCCGATAACAGCAACATCACCCTCTACACGGCACCACTCGTGGTCGTTAGAGTACTTCAAATTAGCAGGTACATTTGCCATAATTCAAGTTGTATTTAAAGTTATTGTATTGTTTCGCAACCACAAATATATGCAACATTTCGCTGAAAAACAAAAAATAAACCAACTTTTTACGCATTTTTAGCCTTCAGCACAAACTCAACCTCCTTGAACGCATACTCACGAACAATGCCATCCTCATGTTCCAAGCACAGGTGACCCGCAGGGCGAACACCGCGTATCGTCGCTACAAAGCGCTCACCCGAGGGTAGTGCATAGATATGCGGCTCACCAAGATGGTACATGCGCTCGCGGTACGCCATCTCAATAGCACCACTCTCACCCGCCTCAAGGCGCGAATACCATAGCTCAAGATGGCGCACAAAGCATTCCAGGACTGCCCGCCTATCACACTCAACGCCACGCTCAATAACCATAGAGGTGGGATTAGGGAGATCATCGGGGAACGATGACTGGTTTACATTTAGCCCTACACCTACGATAGTGCGCGCAATGGTATCGCCCGACAACGACTGCTCGATAAGCACACCCGCAATTTTATTGTCACCAGCGTAGATGTCGTTAGTCCACTTTATACGACACGCAACGCCATATTCCTCCAAGGCATCAACAAGAGCTAAGGCAACAACCTCAGAGAGCATAAACTGCTCAACAACAGGCAAAAACGATGGTGTAAGAACAACCGAGAAGGTCAAATTATCCCCCTCACGACTATGCCACGTATGGCCACGCTGACCACGGCCCGCACTCTGGCGACCAGCCCACACAACATCCATATGACCATACTCCACACCACGAGCCTCATCGTTCGTAGAGGTGGTAAAATCCATGTAATGAATCATAGTTTAACATTATTTTGGTTCAAAGATAGCGTTTTTACTCGAAAAAAACTATCTTTGCGGAACTCTATTATATATAAATATATGTATATGACGACAACAAAGATGATAGCATCACTCTCCGTAGCCATAGCAACACTACTCATGGCGTGCGGAGGAGGAGGTAAACAAAATAGCTCCAACGAACAACAGTCCCAGGAGATAAGCGTGGCGGCTACACAGTACGACTTCCGCATCGTACAACAGCATAAACATGCCTCGACAAGCTACACTCAGGGATTGCAGTATGTCGAGGGCATAATGTGGGAGGGTACAGGCCGCGAGGGCATGTCACACCTACAGCGCATAGACCTCGCAACAGGCGAGTGCGACATAGTAGCCTCACTACCAAAAAATGAGTTTGGCGAGGGCATAACACACCACAACGGCCGCATATATCAGCTAACGTGGGAGGAGGAGATAGCTCATGTCTACGACACTCAGGGTAACGAACTCAAGACAATACCATACAAGGGAGAAGGATGGGGCATTACGTCGGATGGCCAACGCCTATATATGTCGGATGGCTCGGCAGCAATACGCATTGTCAACGAGGATAATTTTGCAACTGAGGGAGTTATCAATGTAACATTCAACAACATGACTCTCGACCTCATCAACGAGCTGGAGTGGATAGAGGGCTCAATATGGGCTAACATATACCTAACCGACCTGATTGTCGAGATAGACCCTAAGAATGGTAAAGTGGTGGGATATGTAGACCTCGAGCCACTGCGCTCACTGCTAAGAAATAACCCCGAGGCCGAAGCCTTAAATGGCATCGCCTACAACCCAACAACCAAACACCTATACGTCACAGGAAAGGACTGGAACACTCTCTTTGAGATAGAGATTTACAAATAGCAAACTGAATATGAGCAATATACACAACCGCATCAAGGAGCTGATGCAGCGACATATCCTCGTTAAGGATGCAGCGATAGGCACAACACTCACAGGCTCTCGCCGCGACATAGTGCCCGACACACTATCCATTAGCGACTACGACCGTGTGGTGGCGATATACGAGGCATCGATCAAGGCTGGAGCAACAATAATCACCACCAACACCTTCATGTCCGACCCCCTGATGCTCGCATCGTGTGGTGTATCAAACTCGACAGATGAGTTGGTGGCAGCATCATTGCGTGCAGCACGCGAGGCACGCGAGAAGAGTGGCAAAGAGGTGTTCATTGCTGGATCGATAGGCCCATCTACGCGCAACATAACTCTCGCCATAGACCTCACAGAGGAGGAGCTGCGCGACTCATACCGCACACTTATCACAGCGCTTAAGCGCGAGGGTGCCGATATACTCCTTATAGAGAGCGTAACAGATGTACGCAATGCCGAGATAGCCGCAGAGTTGTGTCGCGAGATAGCCCCAGAGTTACCCATAATAATCTCTGCAACACTCTCAAAGATAGGCGGTTTGCTCGTATCGGGCAGACCAATAGAGAAGTTCGTAGAGGATGTAGCGAAGTATGAGCCCCTGGCAATAGGCTTCAACTGCTCGTATGGTGTGAAGAACGTTGTAGACAACATAGAGCTACTTACACGCTTCACCACTATACCCACATACGCTGCGCCATCAGCAGGCATTCCCGACGCCAAGGGTCGCCATCCCGAAACTGCAAAGAAGCACACCGAAACACTGCGCACAGCAGCCGAGCGTGGCATATTGAGCATAGTGGGTGGCTGCTGCGGAACAACAGCAGAGTATACACGCAGCGTAGCTCAGATGGCACGACACTACAAACCACGTAAAACTGAGTAGCCACTATGAGGATGTTAGATTTTCGCAGAAGACTGCATAAGTACCCCGAACTGTCGTTCGAGGAGCACGACACTCAGCAGTTCATAATAGAGGTACTACGCAGCGAAGGAATACCCTATCGCACCATTACTGGCACAGGCGTACTGGCAATAATAGAGGGTAAACGAGGCAACCATGAACGCGCCGTGGTGTTGCGTGCCGATATTGATGCACTACCCATCGAGGAGTTAAACAGCGTGGAGTATCGCTCTGAGAACAAAGGTGTTATGCATGCCTGTGGTCACGACATGCACGCAGCCATTCTCTTTGGCGTACTACAAAACCTTAATCGCGAGCGCGACTTCGAGGGCACGCTATTTGGCATCTTCCAGCCTGGCGAGGAGCTAAATCCTGGAGGTGCATCGTTAGTACTCAAGGAGGAGCCATTCAAAGGCTACAACGTTGCTGCCGTCATTGGAGAGCACGTAGACGCGTCGCTCGAGGTGGGGGAGATAGGCATCTGCCCTGGTCGCTTCATGGCATCGAACGATGAGTTACGCTTCAAGGTTTCGGGTCGCGGAGGACACGCCGCACGCCGCAAGGAGATAGACGACACCGTAACAGCAATGGCAGATATGGTTATCCGCACTACAGCACTCAACTCACCAGATGGCGTGGTATCGGTGGGTCGTGTAATTGCCGAGGGTGCCACAAATGTAATCCCAAGCATCGTAACAGCAGAGGGAACAATGCGAACCTTCGACAAAGAGGAGCGTGAGCGCATATATACCCACATACATGGCAATGCCCACATCGTAGCCGAGAAGTATGGCGTGGAGGTAGACGTGGATATCAACCGCGGATACCCCTGCGTGGTGAACGATGTAATGTTGTCGTACGAGGCGATGATCATAGCCTCAGACGAGGGTATAACAGTGAGGGAGCTACAGCCACTGACCACAGCTGAGGACTTCGGCTACTACACCGAATGTTATCCCTCGCTATTCTACCGCTTGGGTGTCGGTCGCAATGCAGGAGGCTCGCACACTGCCACATTCTGCCCCGACGAGGCAGCACTCGAGGTGGGAGAGCGCATGATGCGACGCATGGCACTTCACATCCTCAATAAATAACTCAATAAGAATAGATGGGAAAGAAGAATAAAAATAGACGTGGAAACAATCGCGACGAGCGTGCCTCATTCATCGTGGGCATGTTCCGCGAGTTCCCCGACAATAAGTTTTCACTCAAACACCTCGCCGCAGCATCAGGTGGCGCCGATCGTGACGGTCGCACCATGACCTTCGCCATAGTTCGCCAACTTATGGAGGATGGCTTTGTGGAGGAGGTGTCGCGTAGTAAGTATCGCCTTGCACGTGCTGCCATGCCACGCTATGAGGGTGTGGTGGCATCAATGACGCCAAACTCGCTGTATGTAGAGGTGGAGGCTCTTGAGAGCGATGTATTCGTATCACGCCGCAATGGCGCAGGGGCACTCACAGGTGACCGCGTGATGATTGCCGTGGCACGCCGCTCACGCGATGGTGAACTTGAGGGTACAATCACTGAGGTCATAGAGCGCAGCCGCAGACCCTACATTGGCACTGCAGAGGTTACGACAAACAACATCTTCGTGTCGACAGATGCACGCCGCCTGGGCGTGGACATACGCATACCACGCAAACGCCATCCCGAGGTGGAGAGTGGCGACAAGGTGGCTGTGCGCATCGTCGACTGGGCTGAGGGTGAGCGACTACCCGAGGGTGAGCTTGTTGAGCGCCTCGGTAAGGCGGGTGATAACGACACCGAGATGCACGCCATCCTTGCCGAGTTCGACCTACCCTACCACTTCGAGAAGGAGGTTATCGCGGCAGCCAATCGCATAGATGGTGTGATTACTAATGAGGAGATTGCTCGTCGTCGCGATATGCGCGACCGCACGACGTTCACCATAGACCCTGCCGATGCCAAGGACTTCGACGATGCACTATCTATTGTACGCATCAGTGATGGACTTTGGGAGGTGGGTGTACATATTGCCGACGTAAAACACTATGTAACACCTGGTTCCGAAATAGACAATGAGGCAATTGAGCGCTCCACATCGGAATATCTGGTAGACCGTACCGTGCCAATGCTCCCTGAACGTCTATGCAACGACCTATGTTCGCTACGCCCACACGAGGATAAACTCAGCTTCTCGGCCGTGTTCACACTCAACGAGAATGGCGAGATATTGGACGAGTGGCTGGGTCGCACCATCATACACTCCAACCGCCGCTTTGCATACGAGGAGGCTCAGCAGGTGATTGAATCGGGCGTGGGCGACTACGCCGAGGAGATACTTACACTCAACCGCCTTGCTCAAAAGCTACGTAGCGACAGATTTAAGCATGGCGCCATAGCCTTCGCGCGCGATGAGGTGCGCTTCATGCTGGACGACAAGGGCCGCCCAACGGGTGTCTACACCAAGGTGCAGAAGGAGGCAAATCAGCTCATCGAGGAGTTTATGCTGCTTGCCAACAGACGTGTAGCAGAGTTCTGCGCCTACCGCCTATCTAATGGTCGTCGCGTAGCCCGCCCTATGGTCTTCCGCGTGCACGATGAGCCCTCGGAGGATAAGCTTGAGCGTTTCCGCGACTTTGCCTTGCGCTTTGGCCACTACTTCAAGGCGCAAAAGGGCCGTGCCGTGGCCAAGGAGATGAACAAGTTGCTCAACACCATAGCCGGTAGCGCCGAGGCAAATGCCATCACCACACTCGCCGTGCGAAGCATGGCAAAGGCGGTATATACGACTGATAACATAGGCCACTATGGTCTTGCCTTCCCCTTCTACACGCACTTCACCTCACCCATCCGTCGCTACCCAGACATGATGGTACACCGTCTGCTTGCAGCATACTTGGATGGCGACAAGCGCGCTGATAAGAAGCAGCTTGAGGAGCTATGTGTGCACTCTACCGAGCGCGAAATTGTTGCCTCGGAGGCCGAACGCGCAAGCATCAAGTATAAGATGGCGGAGTTTATGCGCGACCGCATAGGCGAAGAGTTCGATGGCGTGGTATCGGGAATGACTGAATGGGGTGTTTACGTCGAGCTTAACGACACCCACGTTGAGGGCATGGCCTTCCTACGCGATATTGACGACGATGACTACTACCGCTTCGATGAGGCGCGATACGAGATTGTAGGCCGATCGTCTGGCATACGCCTAACACTCGGATCGCCAGTACGTGTTCGTGTCAAGAGCGTTGACCTCAACCGCCGAACACTCGACTTCAAGTTACTTCTAAACTCTAAATAGCAGATTATGGCCACGTTAGACACCATTATAGAGCGCGCACTGATGCGCGAACCTCTCACTCGCAGTGAGGCATATACACTCTACGACGAGGCGCCACTGCAAACACTCTGTGATGTGGCAGACACGCTGCGTAAGAGCGCAGTAAAGGATCCCTCTGTGGTTACATGGCAGATTGACCGCAACGTGAACATTACAAATGTATGTAAGTCGGGATGTCGCTTCTGCAACTTCCACTGCAAGCCTCACGAGAGCGAGAAGGCATACATAACCACAATGGCGGAGTATCGCAAAAAAATTGACGAGGCTCTCGCCCTGGGTGCTGATCAGTTGCTCCTACAGGGTGGCATGCACCCTAAACTCGGCATAGAGTTCTACGAGACGCTATTTAGTCAACTTAAGAAGGAGTATCCAACGCTCAAGCTCAATGCCCTCGGAGCCCCCGAGGTGGCACACATAGCACAGATAAGCAACATAACAACATGGGAGGCACTCGAGCGCCTACGTCGTGCAGGTCTTGACACTCTCCCTGGTGCAGGTGCCGAGATACTTTCAGATGAGGTACGCAAGCGCATATCCCCAGCCAAGCCCACAGCAGCTGAGTGGGTGCGTGTGATGCACGAGGCACATAAAATGGGTATTCCCTCTACTGCAACAATGATGTATGGACATGTGGAGACTCCCCACCAGAGAGTAGACCACCTCATCACCATTCGAGAGTTGCAGGCTGCCAAGCCTAAGGATTCACGTGGCTTCACAGCATTTATACCATGGGTGTTCTGTCCTAAGGGCACACAGTTGGAACGCGAAGGCATATCGCCACAGTTCTCGGCTACGGAGTACCTACGCATAATAGCAATGAGCCGCATCATACTTCACAACATCACCAACATTCAGGCATCATGGCTCACCGTGGGCAAGGAGGTTGCAGAGATAGCCCTAAAGAGCGGTGCTAACGACATGGGCTCGATAATGATCGAGGAGAACGTTGTATCGTCAGCGGGTGCAACAACACGCTTTGACCGCGAGGCGATGAAGGCAACTATACGCCGTGCGGGATTTACACCACAGCTACGCGACCAACTATACAACTACCGCGACGAAGAGTCGATATTTAACCGATAGCAGCACACACTAAAGCTATATAAACAGAGAATGGATGCCCGACCATATGTTGGACATCCATTCCTTTTTTTATTATGTGCAATTGTTACCTGTCTTGCGTCGCCATTATGCGCTGCAACGAATCGCTAAAAGCCCTACACGACACATCGTTAGCCTCTATCAGCTCAGCACGGCGAGCACTATCGCGCTCAGATAAAGCCTCAGCACGCTCGGCACACAACTGGTTGTAGCGCTCATCCATCGCCCTATACAGCGAGTCGAAGTTCACACTCTCGGACTCCACTAAAGCAGTTTCACACTCAGCTTCATGTTGCGTGGCATTGCCACCACACGACACCATGCCGATAGCCAACAACACGATAGTATAGAGCCGGCGCATCATAGCGGACTACTCCTCTACGACACACTCTTCAGCGGGCACCTCGGGCACTTTGAGCACCAACTCCTCACCACGCTGCAAGCGGTAAGCCAACATAATGATACTACTGCTGTGCTCATACTCAGCTATGCTGTTATTACACTCAACAATAGCCTTCTCGACACGACCAATCTCCTCAAGACACTTCTCATCGAGCTTACCACCAGCGCCACTCCACGCCTGAGCACCAAGTTCCTGCTTTCTCAACTCCAAAGCTACGATCTCAGCTTGCAACTCAGCAATACGCTCCTCGTTAGCCAAGACAAGTGCCACACCATCATCCGTTGTGCCGAGAGTCATGCACCATGCAGCATCGATATCTGCAAGCTTAGACTTGAACTGATACTGCGCATTACGAAGGATATCCTCCTCTGCACGAATGGCGTCACGGCGGTCACCCGCAGCGATGATAACAGGCTCTACAAGACTCTTGAAATAGAGTGCCTTAGCTCCATTATAATGGTGTTTATAAGCAATCTCATACTCATAGGCGAGCTTCTCGAGGTTACGCAAATCATTCTCCGTGCGGATGGTCTCTGCCTTAAGCGACAACATCAGTGCATCCTGCTCGGGTGTAGTAGTCTTGGGTGATGGGGTGTGGATGTGCGCCAATGTCAAGATACCAACAACAAAAGCGGCACCTACGGCTACAACAACCATTCTGCTTCGTTTCTCTCTATTCATAGTTGTTCCTCCTCTTTTTTACAACTCCTCCATAATATAGTTACACTCCTCAAGGAAAATGAGATAGGCCTCACCACCAACCTGTGTACTAAAAGCCTCCTCATATCTCTCAATCTCAGCGCGCGCCTTGGTGAACTCCTCGTAGTTCTGCGCCTCGACAACCTTATAAGCCAACTCACCACTAAGGTTATACGCCTCATTAACCGGACTCTGGTCGTTAATTTTAATCTCCGAGCCCTTATCAGCACAGCTGATCATAGCAACTGCTGCAAGCAGCATGACAAACATTCGTTTCATATCTACTATTATCTTATGTTCCAATGTTTTATAGTGTCTACTCCACATAAACAACCAAGCCCTTGAGGTACTCACCCTCGGGATGGTAGATGTTGATAGGATGGTCAGCAGGCTGCGTTAGCTGGCCAATGATACGCACCTTACGCTTAGCAATAGCTGCCGAGGTGAAGATGGTAGTACGGAAAAGGTCGCGGCTGACGGCCTGCGAACACGAGAAAGTGAAGAGAATACCACCAGGACGTATCTTCTCCATCGCGCGTGCATTAATCTTCTTGTAACCCTGAAGAGCATTACCCAACACCTTGTGATGCTTAGCAAATGCAGGTGGGTCGAGGATGATAAGATCGTAGCTATCATCAATATCCTTGAGGTACTCAACGGCATTGCAAGCTATAGCCTCGTGTGGCGCATCATCGCCAAAGTTAAGGCGCACGTTCTCATCAGCCAACTTGACTGCACGCTCCGACAGGTCGATGCTAACCACCTCGCGGGCACCTCCAGCAAGGGCTGCAACCGAGAAACCTCCAGTGTAGCAGAAGGTATTGAGCACCTTACGACCACGCGAGTACTGGCGCACAAGGTCACGATTCTCTCGCTGGTCAATGAAAAAGCCTGTCTTCTGACCCTCCTCCCAGTTGACCTTGAACTTTAGACCATTTTCCAATACCACATTGTCGCTCTCCTTGGCTCTACCCCACAAGTAGCCATCTATGGCTCCAAGGTCGGCCTTGAATGGCAATGTCTGCGAGCTCTTGTCGTAGATAGCCTCGATCTCCTCACCATATACCGCACGAATAGCCTCAGCAATCTCCATACGTGAGAGGTACATACCAACCGAGTGGCACTGCACTACCGCTGTACGCTCATACACATCAACAACAAGGCCTGGCAACAGATCTCCCTCACCATGCACAAGACGATAGCATGTTGTTTCTCTATTATGCGCAATGCCCAACGCCTCGCGCAGACTCTTAGCCGAAGCTATGCGCCTATGCCACCACGCTGCATCAATCTCCTCGCGTTCAAACGTTAGTACGCGAACGGCAATAGAACCTATCTGATAGTGGCCACGAGCGATGAAGTCGCCCGACTTTGTTACCACATCTACAACATCACCCTCCTTAAGCGGGGCAATGCCTTCGCTGATTTTCTCGATGGCTCCAGAGAAGATCCATGGGTGGCGACGCTCCAACGACTCCTCCTTACCACGTCGCAGATGTATAGTGCTTAGTACTTGCTTGTTGCTCATATATCGTTTTTTATTCGTTTACCTTAGATTGTGCTCGCCTGGTTCTGCGTGGGCGCTTAGCACTTCTCTTCTGCATATCCTGCGTACCACGGCAAGCGATAATTGTCGATGGCTCCACCTTTGGCTCAGTGTTCTCAAGGTGCTCCAAGATACGTGGACATATCCACGCATCTGTTGCGGCATACTCCTGCTGCTGTGGCGTGAGCTGTTCAGCCTCCCAGTTGCTCAGGCGCTGTGCCTTGGACACACGTTCACCCAACACTATAGCCGAGAGTTTACGCAGACTTTTCTCTTCAATACCCCAGCGTATCGCTTCGTGCTGCAGGTCGACAAAGCCATCGGCCTTGAAGTCGCGCAGGGCATGCAACGAGCGTATATCACCCATTATATCTGCGCCAACCTTGACAATCTCGCGCGACCCTAAAATTTTTAGGATGCGGTTATCAAGGCGTATATGCGATAAGCGAAAGAGGTAGCATGTGTCTGGCGTGGAGAGTTGCAGCAGAGACACCTTGTATGACACACCTGCACGGAAAGATGGGCGTGTCTCGGTATCGAAGCCAATAACCTTATAACGGCGCAAATCGCCACATGCCACGCCCACCTTATCTTCCTTGTCTACAACGACAATACGACCAGGGAAGCGAGCTGCAGGGAGTGCCGCTACGGTTTCGTTATCTATGGTTGCTGCAAACGCCATATTAGCTATTTGGGTGTTTCACGAGTTAACGCGCAAAGTTACTTAATAATTTTCAGTTTCCCTCTCTCCGAGAGTGAAATTTTACCCTGGCGCACCATTTTATCGACTATTTTCACTATTATATCGCCATCAATGCCTAAGGCTGTGACCAACTCCTTGATATCCAACTCACGACTGCGCAACATCTCTTCGACACGGATCTCATGCTCTTCGGCACCCTTATCCATGCGCTTAGCACGCAAGCACACATCACACACACCACATGGCTCAGCACTCTCGTCGCCAAAGTATCGTTGGATAACCACACTGCGACACTCATCCTCACCCGTGACATACTCCAGCATACCATCGAAGCGCGCAAGCGTCATGTCATATCGATGACGGTATGTCTCTGGCGCTATGAAGACATCGGCGATGGGCAGACGTTCCGAGTCAAGATATATCATCGGTGTGCGAGATGCGGGTATGTAGCGTATGATGTGCATCCTCCACAGCATGCGGAGTAGCTCATGGACTCGTTCACTATTTAGACCCGAGAAAGCTGCAATCTGCAACTCATCTATGGAGCGGAAATGGCTGAATACGCCATTGTAAAGACGTAGTATCGAACGCAACAAGAGGTCCATATCGTTACCCCCGGCATTAAGCTTATACAACGAGTCACGGCTACAAGTAAACATCAGCTTTGCAGGGTTATCTTGCTCATCAACAAGAGTCAACAACCCATTCTGCTCCAATATCTTAAGAGCCCCCACAACGTTATTTATCGAGAGGTGGGCATTATGACAAAATTCGTATATATTAAATGGGAACGAGCCACCCTCACCATCGCCTATCGCCACCTGCAGATAGTTCATCACAAGCTCATAGACATGCTTTATATCTGCCAACGGCGGGAACTCCGCCTTGAAAAGACGCACAATCCTATCGGAGTCATCCTGCGAGGCGAGAAGCAGTGCATAGCTACGCTTGCCATCACGACCTGCACGACCCGCCTCTTGGTAGTATGCCTCAAGCGAATCGCACATCGAATAGTGAATGACAAAGCGGACATCTGCCTTATCGATACCCATACCAAAGGCGTTGGTTGCCACCATTATACGCACCCTACCATCAACCCATTCATCCTGACGTAGCGAACGTTCCATGGAGGGTAATCCTGCATGGTAGAAGTTCACGCTCTCGCCCTCCGCACGTAGCTGCTCACACAACTGCTCACACCCCTCACGTGTGCGAACGTAGATGATGCCCGATCCTTCGACGCTGCTAAGCACGCGCTGCACATGTTCCAACTTATTCTCGACATGTCTAACTACATATGAGAGGTTGGGACGTGCAAAACTCGTGCGTATGATATTTGGATGAGCAAAGCCCAGATGGTGCATAATATCGCGTGCTACGATATCGGTTGCCGAGGCTGTAAGCGCCAGAATGGTAGCATTGGGCTGAAAGGTTCTCAGCTCGGCAATACGTAGATATGATGGGCGAAAATCGTAGCCCCACTGCGAGATACAGTGAGCCTCATCAACGGCTATAATGGCGACACTCATATTGCGCAACCTCACACGAAAAGCCTCAGTTGCAAGACGTTCAGGGGCTATGTATAGGAGTTTTACATCGCCATACGCGCAGTTATCAAGCGCAATCTCTATTTTACGGGAGTCCATTCCAGAGTGTACAGCCACAGCAGGAATACCCAACCTACGCAGCCTATCCACCTGGTCCTTCATCAGTGCTATGAGTGGC
>JAEIGA010013869.1_pt1 | contig 12255 bp, 9 predicted proteins | sample 9270691 | NCBI WGS metagenome assembly JAEIGA01 (sample SAMN17057246, study PRJNA624740) | gut metagenome | biome: biome; isolation source: fecal sample | host: Bos grunniens | place: China: Xizang | collected 2019
ACGGCCGCAACAGCCAAACCAGTTGCGATTGCCCACTCATGCAAACCGAATGCAGCTGGGATTGAGAACACCTCTCGAGCTCCCGGTAAAATGGTAATCGTATATAACACTAAGCAAAACGCGACTGCTCCGAGTACATATTTATTACTGAATAAACCAACTTCAAAAATAGTTTGCTTATTGGAACGCGCTGCAAACGTCTGTAATGTCCTTGCTAGAATCAATGTTGTAAAGGCCATTGCCACACTGATTTCCGCGGATTGCTGGAGACCGATATATTGTGAAATAATAACCGCAATACCAATTAAGGTACCCCTTATCAATACATCCTGCATCGTTCCTCCAGCAAAGATTCCTTCCTGGATATTTCGCGGCTTACGGTTCATTACATCTGGTTCGGATTTTTCCATACCAAGCGCTATTGCAGGCAGTGAATCGTTGACCAAATTGATGAAGAGTAATTGCAAGGCTGTAAATGGATTGACCCAGCCGATGATCAAGGCAAATAAAATGGCGATAATCGATCCGACATTTCCTGCAAACAAGTAAGCAATCGCCTTTTTAATATTATCAAATACTGTTCTGCCGACAGCTACAGCTTTTACGATAGAAACAAAGTTATCGTCTGTCAGAATCATGGCAGCTGCATCTTTGGCAACATCAGTGCCGCTTCCCATCGCTACACCGATATCTGCCTGCTTAAGGGCTGGAGCATCATTTACGCCATCGCCTGTCATGCTCGTGATTTGGCCTTTTCTTTGCCATGCCCGTACAATTCGAATTTTATTTTCAGGGGAAACACGTGCATATACAGAAATTTGTGCAAGCTTCTGATCAAGTTCTTCCTCAGACATTGCGTCAAGCTCCTGACCCGTTACAGCAATATCGCCTTCCTCCATTAAGCCGATTTCTCGGCCAATCGCTTGTGCCGTTGTTTTATGGTCACCCGTAATCATTACTGTACGAATACCGGCTTTCTTCGCTTCTTCAATTGAGCCATAAACCTCTTCGCGCGGAGGGTCGATCATGGCTGTTAACCCGACTAGGACTAAATCGTGCTCATCATGAGTGCCAGCCTCTGTCTTATCTGTTGCAATTTCTTTATATCCATAAGCCAGTACGCGCAGAGCATTTTTGGAAAAATCTTCGTTCGCATCCTGAAAACGCCCAAGTATTTCATCTGTAAGCGGCTGTTTCTTTCCATCAATTAAAACGAAGCTGCAGCGTTCAAACATCACATCAGGTCCGCCTTTAACAAGCATTGCCTTCTGATGATTAAATGTATGGATGGTTGTCATCAGCTTGCGGTCAGAGTCAAATGGAATTTCTGCTTCTCGAGGGAAACGATCGCGAATATCCTGATAAGGTTTATTGACTTTATTGCTGAATGCAATTAAGGCAACTTCTGTAGGATCGCCAAGCTCCTTGCCCTCTTCATTTATATGCGAGTCATTACATAAGACAGCTATATGTATTAAGGCTTTTTCGCTATCTGACCATGTATCTGGGTCGCTTGGAAATGACTCTTTTGTTCCCTTCGGCAAATAATAATCTACCACTGTCATTTTATTTTGCGTTAAGGTGCCCGTCTTGTCTGTGCAAATTACGCTCGTTGAACCAAGCGTTTCAACGGCAGGAAGCTTTCTAATGATCGCATGCTGCTTTGCCATTTTACTCGTACCAACAGACAGTACAATCGTAACAATGGAGGATAATGCTTCAGGTATAGCGGCAACAGCGACTGCAACAGCAAACATTAAGGCATTCAAGATACCAACAGTCATATCCGCAGTAGTATCTGAAAGCCATAGTCTCCCTGTTTCAACGCCAAATATGACGATACATAGCAATAATATGGCTATTCCAAGCTTTTTGCTGAATACCTCGAGCTTGCGCTGCAATGGCGTTGCCTTCTCCTCAGCGCTCTCAATCAAGCCCGCAATCTTACCGATTTCCGTTTCACTGCCGGTTCCGGTTATGACCACGGTTCCGCGTCCATATACAACCATAGCTCCGCTGTATACCATGTTAAAGCGGTCGCCAAGTGGTACGTTACCTTCTATAATATCCGAATATTTCTCAACAGCCTCTGATTCTCCTGTCAGCATACCTTCTTCAAGCTTCAAGCTGCCTGACTCTAATACACGCCCATCTGCTGGCACATAGTCACCAGCCTCCAATAAAACAATATCGCCCTTAACCAGTTCGCGAGCCGGAAGTGTCTGCCTCACACCATCCCGTAAAACCTTTGCTTCAGGTGCTGACAATTGCCTTAATGCATCAAGCGAGCTTTCAGCTTTTCTCGTTTGAATAACACTGATAATCGCATTAATCATTAAAACGGCAAAAATAATGATTGACTCCATTATTTCGCCTAAAGCGATTTGCACGATAGCTGCAATTAGTAAAACAATAACCATTGGATCTTTGAAGTTTTCAAGAAATAACTTCCATATAGGATCCTTTTCTTTAGCAGCAAGCTCATTATAACCATCGCGGTCCAGCCGGTTCACTACCTCGGCTGAGGATAATCCTTTCTCGGTGCTATCTACCGCCTGTAATACATCTTCTATGCTACTACTATGAAATTCCAAAAAAACATCTCCCTCCATACACAAAAAACATTTGATAGCAATCAAACTTTTTTACTCAAGGTTCGAATACCCAACAAGACAACGCCTCAATCCTTATTTGCTTTCGGTTATTCGTCTTGTCACTATTGCTATATAAGAACTCGTAAGCTAATTGCTATACATATATTCTAGCAAAAAAGTAGTTATTAGAATGAAACTTCTAAAAATTACTTCTAATAAAAAAATACATATCCGCTACGGATTAACAGAATCAATCAAGATTTAGATAGGGAGATTAGTGTTAAAAAGGTAAAATAGCAAAAAATACCCCGGGCATTTGCCCGGGGGTAAGATTATGAAGTGTGTGTGATTAGGTCCATGATTTGCTCCCAGTTTCGGTCATCTGGGGAAATATTCAATCGGTTATCGGTCATTTTCGTTTCTTTGATACCGAGACCGCCTACGAGGTATTTCAAGGAAGGATTTATCTTGCTGACAGAGTCTATATAGCTCTCGACAAGGCTTTGGTCTGCCTGGCGGGAGGTGGAGATGGCGAGAATATTGATATCCTTCTCCTTTATTAGATCAGCTAGGCCCTCAAGCGGTGTGTCAGCCCCAATATAATAGACTGGATAATGCTTTTCACGCAGAAACAGGGTGAAGAGAATCAAGCCAAGCTGATGCTGCTCTCCCTTTGGACAAATGGCCATAATTCTCGGCAAGCTGGGAGAGGTCTCAAACACGCTGAAGAATCTGATAGAACGATGGAGGATGATATTGCTGATCATATGCTCCTTCACGACATGGAGATTGCCTTTCTCCCATTCCTCTCCGACCTTGTACATGAGAGGTACGATGATGGAGTAGAAGACGGTATGGTAATTGAACTGGGAGAAATATAAATCAAGCAGACGGTTGCATTTATCGGCTTCGAGTTCAAGCACAGCTGCGTACAATTCATCGATTTGTTTCTTGAAACGCTCATCAGGGTCATCATCGCCTGAGTCCGGCAGAAGCTCCATCGTCATCTCCTCAGCCCTCTTCGCCTTGAGCAGGTTCACTGCCTGACTGATGTTCAAGCCATTCTCGTTGATTTGCTTCTTGAGCCACTTCAAATCATTCAAGTTCTCTTCGGTGTACACCCTGTGCCCGGATTCCGTTCGCTCCGGGGTGATGGCTTGATAACGCGTTTCCCAGGAACGAATCGTCACGGTTGGCATGTCTAATAGTTTGGAAACAGCTTTAATATTGTACATCGTCGAACCCTCTTTTATAAAAGTTATAAAATAGTTATATATTTACAATATACCCATTTAGATAAAAAGACAAATATATATTGCGGGAAATACTCCGAAGGATGATTCCTGCTCATGATTTCTTTCGGGAAATATTCCATACAGCAAGCCCAAAGAAAATAATTGTAACCCCGACCAAGACAAGGATATGGGTGCCTGCTTGGAGTGTCTGGTCCCCGAATCTTAGAATAATACCCAATTCTTCCTTGAAAGAATCCCCGACATTTGCAGGTAAATCACCGAAGGCTGTCTCCAGCGGCTCAGCCATGAATACTTGCCTGAATAGGACCCCGGCATGAGTGACTGGGAAAATCTTCACGATAAACTGGACGGCATCAGGAAGATTGCCTATCGGGATATAAATACCGGTCAGGAAACCGATTAATGTGCCGACGATTGTGCTCCCTGTAGAAAAGGCATTTATACTTGAAAAAAAGCTGACAAGAAAGAAAACCATTGCACTTGATGAAAGAGCAGACAGTAGAATGATTCCCGCTACTTTCACCATGCTCAGCATAGGAAGCAATTCCCCGCCGTTAGCGATTATGTATATCTCAGCAAGAATAAATGTAATCATGCACATGATGATGCTTACCATGAATGAGCTGATGACATATCCGCCCGCAATCTGATACCTCTTTAAAGGGGAGGCATAAAAATCCTTTGAATGGCCATTTGCCCGGTCTACTACCATTGTTCCGAAAGCCCCCATAGTTGTCGTGACAGAGGTGACGGCGAGAAGTCCTCCCATGATCCAGCTATCCATCAGGAATCTAGCATCTTTGATTTCATTCATGTCCTTCGCAATTGTATCGCCAAGGAAGAGGACATATAGACCTATGATGATAAAGACGGCTAATAGGGAGAAGAAGACAGTGCTTTTATCCCGGAAGAACAGCTTCAAATTTCGCTGTGCTAGATTAAACATCGGCTCGAATCTCCTTTCCTGTAATGTTAATAAACACATCATCCATCGTGCCGTGCTGGACTTCGAAGCGGTGGATCAATGGCTCCGTAAGCTTAAGGATGGAAAACGCCTCCTCGGTACCTGAAAGTTTAATGGTAATTAGCTCATTCTTCTCTGTATAAGGAATATCATGCTCCTGAAGAAGGCTGATCAGAGCTGTACGGTCCGAAGGTTCAATTTTGAGCGCATCTGAGCTGTATGTATTGCGCAAGGCAAATGGTGTGCCCTTTGCGACAATACGGCCATCGTCAATAATGACGATATAGTCAGCTGAAGCGGCTTCTTCCATATAATGTGTCGTCAGAAAGACCGTCAGTCCGCTTTCCTTTTGAAGATGGGCGATGGTTTCCCAGACACTGCGCCTTGTCTGCGGGTCAAGCCCTGTCGTTGGTTCATCAAGAAAAAGAATCTTCGGTGTATTCACCAAGGCGCGTGCGATATCTGCCCGGCGTCTCTGGCCGCCGGATAATTTGCCATATGGACGGTCGATGAAATCCATGACATCGGCTGAAATGGCTGCCTTCTCCACACGTCCTTTTAGCTCGGATTTCGGAATTTTATAGAACCTGGCACGTGTGAGCAAGTTCTCGCGTACGGTCAGAAGGGGGTCAAGAAGGCTCTCCTGGAATACAACTCCAATAGATTCGCGGATATCCTGGTCCTCTGTGCCTAATCCGAAGCCATTAATGAATGCCTTCCCTGAGTCTGGTTTCAATAAGGTACAAATCATATCGATGGTGGTACTTTTGCCGGCGCCATTTGGACCGAGAAATGCGAACAGCTTTCCGCTTTCTACATAAAAATCAATGCCCTTGACCGCTTGGAGGTCTCCAAATGTCTTTGAGAGACCATGTACCTCAATAATCTTATTCATGAAGATACCTCGATTCATTTTGGATTATTAGATAAAAATATATTCATAGTTAATTATATACTGAGCAAGTCGTTCATGATGTACCGCTAAAGAGATAATATCGGAATTGTCTTGGTATTCATGCCAAAAAATTAAATTTCTGTGTGCATAAAAACATATATGGACGTTATTTACAAATTAAGGTAAACTGAACTCAGAATATATAAACAAATAAAGAGCGCACCGGATTTTTCTTGGGTCTCTGTTATATTACGTTGTTGATATCGGCTGTATTTTTGTACAAGGATAGTTTCTAAAGCCTGTTCTTAAGGTTTTCGGACTTTCTTGCTCGGTCAAATTGTAGAGGTTAATTTCTCTTCCTATCAACAACGGTATAATAGGGCCCTTTTTTATTTTCCATAAGGGGGAGGAAGAAGGATGAAAAAAACAAGGATGTCTGGCATTATTCTATCTTTATCTTTGGCAATGGGAGTCTTGGCCGGGTGCGGCGGGGAGGAAACCGGGGGGACGGGTGCAGGCACAATTAAGATTGGTGCCAATCTTGAATTATCCGGAGGCGCGGCATCCTACGGGCAGTCCATCATGGAGGGAATGGAGCTCGCGGTTGATGAGATCAATAAGGATGGCATCAATGGTCAGAAGCTAGAGATTGAGAAGTATGATAATAAATCTGATGCGGCAGAGGCCACGACAGGTGCTTTAAAGCTTATTACACAGGAAAAAGCGGATGTCATTGTGGGAGCTGCAACGAGTACAAATACGCTCGCACAGGTGGATATCGCCAATGATAATAAGGTCCCTTTAATTACGCCGACCGGAACGAATGAAACAATCACGGTGAAGGATGGCAAGGTAAATGAGTATATCTTCCGCACATGTTTCATCGATCCATTCCAGGGAACGGTTGCCGCAAACTTTGCCAAGACTCAGTTCAAGGCGGAGACGGCTGCTATTTATATTGATAGCTCCAGTGATTATTCGAAAGGACTTGCTGCTGCGTTCAAGAAGGCCTTTACGGATAAAGGCGGAAAGATTGTCGCAGAGGAAGCTTTTGTTCAAAAGGATACGGATTTTCAATCAACCTTGACGCGCATCAAGAAGGCGAATCCTGATTTTGTATTCGTTCCTGCCTTTTATGAGGAAGTCGGTTTGATTCTGAAGCAAGGACGTGAGATTGGTCTTAATGTGCCATTCATGGGCGGAGATGGGTGGGATTCTCCAAAACTGATTGAGATAGCAGGAGCGAAATCCTTGGAGAATACGTTTATCACGAATCATTATTCCGCAGGAGACCCGGCAGAAAAGATCCAGAAGTTCGTCAGCGCCTTCCAAGAGAAATATAATGACAAGTCCCCTGATGCCTTTGCCGCTCTTGGCTATGATACTGCTTATTACATTGCGGATGCCGTCAAGAGAGCAGGAGATGACCCTACCCCTCAGAAAATTAAAGAAGCTCTGGCTGACACTGATGGACTCGATCTTGTGTCAGGCAAGCTGACCATTGATGAGAATCACAACCCAATCAAAGCGGCTGCCATCTTGAAGTATGAAAATGGCAAACAAGTCTTTGAAACAAATATAAAACCATAATCAGACCGATAGGGGGCAGAAATGAGTCCCCTATTTCTCTACCATTCTAGTAACCAGGGGGTCACATATGGAATTTATCCAGCAGCTTGTGAACGGTTTATCGCTCGGAAGTATTTATGCGCTCATTGCGCTTGGTTATACGATGGTTTATGGAATCGTCAAATTGATTAATTTCGCTCATGGCGATGTCTTTATGGTAGGGTCTTTTGTCGGGTTTTACGCGATTACTTTTCTTGAGCTATCCTTTCTGCCAGCATTGCTTCTATCCATGACCGCTTGTGCGGTATTAGGCGTGCTGATTGAACGAATCGCCTATAAACCGCTTCGAAATGCTACCCGGATTGCGGCGCTTATTACAGCGATCGGTGTCTCGCTCTTCATTGAATATGGAATGATTTACATTAGGGGTGCACAGATTGAGGCTTATCCTAATGATGTCGTTCCATCTGCGAACATCGACATCTTTGGCGTGACAGTCAAAAGCCAGTCCATCTTAATCCTTGGTGTGGCTATTTTGCTGATGGTACTTCTGCAAATCATTGTTCATCGCACCAAAATCGGGAAGGCCATGCGGGCGGTATCATTTGATGCCGATGCGGCTAAATTGATGGGAATCAGCGTCAATAATACGATATCAGTGACCTTTGCCATTGGCTCGGCCCTTGCCGGGGCAGCAGGCGTTATCTTTGGAGTGTATTATACACGGATTGAACCATTGATGGGCATCCTTCCTGGACTGAAAGCATTTGTTGCAGCCGTACTTGGCGGTATTGGCATCATTCCGGGAGCGATGGTTGGCGGTCTTTTGCTTGGCATGATTGAAGCACTGGTCAGTGCCGCGGGCTTCTCATTATGGAGGGATGCGGCTGCCTTTGTTGTGCTCATCCTGATTCTCCTTTTCATGCCTCAAGGGTTATTCGGAAAAAATAAGAAAGAAAAAGTATAGGGGATGGGGCAATGGCGATTTTCAGAAGAATGAATGGCTTTTTTGGAATGATGATCCTTGCACTTCTATTTTTCTTCATTATGCAATACATCATCACCGCGGGGATAGTAGGCAGCTTTTATACAAATATGATTATCACGATGGGAATCAATATCATCATAGCTGTCAGCCTCCATTTGATTTTGGGCATAACCGGACAATTCTCCATAGGACAAGCCGGCTTTCTGGCAGTGGGAGCTTTTGTATCAGCAATCATGACGATGAAGCTGGAACTCCCGTTTCTTTTGTCGATTATCATAGGCGGAGTGATTGCGGCGGCAGTTGGAATGCTTATAGGAATCCCGAGTTTGCGTTTGAAGGGGGATTATTTAGCAATTGCCACGCTTGGATTTGGCGAAATCGTGCGCATAATTTTCTTGAATATGGATTATGTCGGGGGAGCCTCCGGTATGATGGTCACCCATAAAACGACATGGGGCTGGCTGTTCCTGTGGATGATGATTACCATCCTTGTCGTGAGGAACTTCACCAACTCGACTCATGGCAGGGCCTGCATCTCGATTCGAGAGGACGAAACGGCCTCTGATGCGATGGGCATCAACACGACTTATTATAAGGTGGCTGCCTTTGTGATTGGCGCCTTCTTCACCGGGATTGCCGGTGCGTTGTATTCCCATAATTTTTATTTCATCCAGCCGGCCAATTTTAACTTCCTCAAATCCTTCGATATATTGATTTTTGTTGTGTTGGGGGGACTTGGAAGTCTTTCAGGAACAGTGATTGCAGCCGTGCTGCTGACCTTTGTGACGACATTCTTATCTGATTATCCAGAGACAAGAATGCTCCTTTACAGCTTGGTATTAATCGTAATGATGATTTATCGTCCGCAAGGGCTGCTGGGGACAAGGGAGATCTCGAGCTTATTTTCAAGAAAAACAAAGGGGGGACCGAAGGATGGAAACCAGCAAACCATTGCTTAGCGTAGACAAATTATCCATACAGTTCGGCGGGCTAAAGGCAGTGAGTGATGTCTGTATGGAGCTTGCATCTGGCGACCTCTGCGGATTGATTGGACCGAACGGGGCAGGAAAAACAACACTCTTTAATTTGCTGACAGGTGTTTATGTTCCGACAGAGGGGACGGTAACCTTTAACGGTCATAGGCTAAATAAGCTTGCTCCATACAAAATCACCCGCAAAGGGCTTTGTCGGACCTTCCAAAACATACGCCTCTTTGGAGAATTGTCGGTTGTGGATAATGTCAAAGTGGCCTATCACTCTCAAGCCTCGCATTCCATGCTGAGTTCCATTTTACGGCTGCCGGGCCATTTCAAGGGGGAGAGAATCATCGAGGAGAAGGCGCTTGAACTATTGGAGATATTCCAGCTGCAGCTGTATAAGGATGAAAAAGCAAAAAACCTTCCTTATGGCATGCAGCGGCGGCTTGAAATAGCGCGGGCGCTAGCCGGCAAGCCCCGTCTGTTATTGCTTGATGAACCGGCAGCGGGCATGAACCCGAAGGAAACAGGGGAGTTAATGGAATTGATTGGGCAAATAAAGGAGCGTTTTAGTCTGACTGTTCTTTTGATAGAGCATGATATGCATCTTGTCATGGGCGTGTGTGAACGCATTTATGTGCTAGACCATGGCCAGCTGATCGCGCATGGCACGCCGGAGGAGATCCGCAACAATCCTCTCGTGATAGAGGCTTATCTGGGAGAGGAGGTAAGTTGATGCTGCAGGTTGAGAATATTACCGTCTATTATGGAAACATCCAAGCCATCAAAGGGGTGACCCTGGATATTCAGGAAGGAGAAATTGTTACCTTAATTGGAGCAAATGGTGCCGGAAAAAGCACCTTGCTTAAGACGGTTTCCGGTCTCTTGAAGCCGAAAGAAGGACAAATTCTTTATGAAGGTAAGCCAATTGGGGGAAAGGCTGCCCAAGCAATTGTGAAGCAAGGGATTTCCCATGTGCCTGAAGGGAGACGCATATTCGCCAATATGACGGTTGAAGAAAATTTGCAGCTGGGTGCCTATCTTCGCCGAGATCGTGCTGGCATTAAGAAGGATATGGAGCAAGTATATGAATTATTCCCCCGGCTATTGGAGCGGCTGAAGCAGCAGGCGGGCACCTTGTCTGGCGGGGAGCAGCAAATGCTTGCTATGGGAAGGGCTCTAATGGCAAAACCAAAGCTTTTGCTGCTTGATGAGCCTTCAATGGGACTTGCCCCGCTGCTTGTTAAGACAATTTTTCGCATCATCGAAGAGATTAAGGCAACTGGAACGACGATTTTACTTGTTGAGCAGAATGCACACCTAGCTTTGTCAATCGCAGACAGAGCTTACGTTATGGAAACGGGTCGTATTGTATTGTCGGGTACAGCGAATGAGCTGACCGAAAGCGAGCAGGTGAAGATGGCTTATTTAGGCGGTTAATATATGAGAAAAGGGTTGCACCAAGCAGTCACCGAGGTGATGGCTGCATGGGGGCAGCCTTTTTTGCTCTCTAAAATGGCTAGAGCTTTATCATTATCTAGTGCGTGAAACACGGGTCGTCATTGGAAAGAAAGCGGGAGTGTCTGTTATTTCATTTATACACCTGTCTCGTATATAAAAAGGGACTGCTCTTGTAACAGCCCTCGTTGGCTCTATCTTGCCTAACCATCTTACTCGAATTGTTAAGCAAACTATCATTCTTGGTATAAACCAAATATCTCAGGGCAGTTAACCGTATTTTCTCTTGTGTCTGGTGAATGCTTACCCTTATTCGATAAGTTTCTCTTATGTCTCTCCTTTATAAATGGGTCATTTTCTTTATAATGTGTCACACATATGCTTAAGGGGGAGGCGATTTAAAATGGAGTACGTCATTCTTTGTCTTATCGGATTTATAGCCACGACTGTCGGCACATTGGCAGGCGGCGGAGGGCTGATTAGTTTTCCTTCCATGCTGCTTTTGGGAGTGCCGGTTCACTCGGCAATCGGGGCGAATAAAGTGTCGAATACCGTGAGTTCATTTACGAGCTTTTGGCATTTATATAGGAAGGGAGAAGTGAACTGGGATGAGTCCGCCTGGCTTATGCCAGTAAGTATAATGGGCGGTGTCGCCGGAGGGATGATTGCGGCATTTATGTCGGCATCCATGCTGACTGTCGTGGCGAGTCTATTCTTAGGTGTTGGTTACATTATTTCATTTTTGGGTAAAGGAAACTTCAAGAATCAGGATAAAGAGCTGCCCCTAAATAAATATAGCCTTTCCGGTCTTTTTGGGATTGGCATGTTTGATGGGATGTTTGGCCCTGGCCAGGGTACCTTGTTGTTTAACCTATTTGGTTATCTTAATCTTTCTTATATAAAAGCAGTTGCGCTCGTTCGCCTTGCTACCGTTTCAAGCTGTATGGGAGCGGCCGTGACCTACATAGCTTCCGGAAAGATCATCTGGCCGGTTACATTGTGCCTGATGCTAGGTTCCATCACCGGTGCCCAGCTTGGCGTTCGTATTGCCGAGAAATTAAACCCGGAATATGTTAAGCCGATTTTGCGTGTCATGACGCTTCTGTTGCTTATTCAGCTATGGATGAAACAATTTATCTTATGATTATTAATTTTCAAAATAATTGTTTCCTTATCGATATTATTATATCAAAATAATATATAGATGCTTTCGATTGTATGTTTAGTTAATGTTTCTCTATTTGGCAAGCGTCAATTAAGTATATGATTCAAGTGTTCAGCATCCGGTTTCATACAAACTAGAGGAGGATTTTCGATGGAAAACTCGATTTACTCATTATTGCCGCCATTAATTGCGATTCTTATGGTGCTTCTGACAAGAAAGATTCTGTTATCGCTTGGGGTTGGCATTTTAGCGTCCGCTTTTATGCTGGCAGATTTCAAATTTGGGGAAACGGCCGCCATCACATGGGATGCAGCCAAAGGAATTTTTATAGCAGATGGCGCGTTGAATCTTTCCAATATTTATATTATTGCATTTATTATCCTCCTAGG
>JAEIGA010013870.1_pt1 | contig 12255 bp, 5 predicted proteins | sample 9270691 | NCBI WGS metagenome assembly JAEIGA01 (sample SAMN17057246, study PRJNA624740) | gut metagenome | biome: biome; isolation source: fecal sample | host: Bos grunniens | place: China: Xizang | collected 2019
ACTCCAATTGTCGCCAAACAAAAAACTAATGATACGGAAGACACCATACACAAATTAGCGGAATTAACGTTTTTACCATTATTCACTAATTTGTGCAAAAAAAATCAAAAGAGTACAAAGCACCTTATAAAAATAAGGCGTTCTCCTTAAAATCATTATTCGTTTTTTGTTTGGCACAATTATTATATCACAATTTTCGAGGTTTGTAAATATAATTTTTGAAATTTATAAGATTACCTTCCGGGAGGTAATTCTATAAAATTCAATAAATATATTTACAAACCGCAAAAATGGTGATATAATAATGGTGCCAAACGAACTTAATATTCGCACCGATAGGTATATTTTTCTTTATGGGATAATTATACCCTTTTTCGTCATACTATTAAACGAATGAATCCATTTGGTAAAAATGCGACTCCCGTTTGATAGTATGAAAATACCTATCTGTGTATAAGTTCGTTTGGCGACAACTTGGAGTTCGCGTTTTTCGGTGCGCTAACTTCGATTGGCGCACTTTTTATTTTTGGAGGGATAACTATGTTTTGCTCAAAATGCGGAAAAGAAATTGACAATGAAGCGGTAATTTGTGTACATTGTGGCTGTCCAACGCAAAATTATAAGGACGATAAACAGGCAAAAGATCAACCAATAATTATTAACAACAACAATTCGGCATCATCTTCTGCCGCAGCCGCTGCTGCTGCGGGTGGGAGAGTTAGGCGCAGATATTCATTGCTTTTTGATATCTTTATGATATGTATTACAGGTGGACTTTGGATCATTTGGATGATCTTAAGACCAAAATACTATTAATACGTATACAAAACGAAAAGGAACCGCATTGCACCGAAACGGTTCCTTTTTATATTGCTGACACGAATTTTTAAGGAAAAGTTTCAAAAACTGTCCTTAAGAGTACATCTCATTTGAGTCGCTTTTTCTTTTCGGGCATAGCACCGGTTCGAAATTTTATCATAACCTGTACGCTCCTTAACAGGAGGAGAAAAGCCCCCTAGTCGCAAGCGGCAACACACTCCCGTCAGCGCACAAATAAAAGGCTTACACCAAAACAATTCCCTTTATGAAGTTCTTTTTGGTTCTTTCCTTTCAAGAAAAGAACAGGAAAAATCGTTTATAATTCTTCCCACACCTCATTGACAAGGGTACCAAAAAGATGTATAATCAAATTGAAAAGAGTAAAAAGGAGCTCACAATGAGAGATATGCGTATAAATATAGCCGAAGCCGAGGCGGCGCTGACTCAACGACCGCTTTTTTCAGTATCGGCAGAGCGTGTTTTTATACTTGACGAAATAAAATCCAAATATAACGGGCTTCCCCAGCCCCTGCGCTTTTCAAGGACTCTTGGCGAGCTTCTGTGCCGCGTGTCCACTCCCGTAGAGCCCCACGACCTCATTGCGGGGCGGGCTGTATTCAGAGAGCTTGATCCGCAGGAGGAGGCGCTTTTTGAGAGCTTTATAGCCTCCCCCGACTATCCTCCAAACGACACCTTTTTAGGCTCGGGACACTGCACCTATTCATGGGAAACGGTGGTCGAGGAGGGCATTACGGGACTCCGAGCAAGAGCGCAAGGCACTCTTGCCGCTCTCCCGCCCGAGGACAGCGACCGCAAAATTTTTCTTCAGGCTACCTTAGAGCTTTACGATGCCATCACCGCCTATGCCCTGAGATATGCCGAGGAAGCGGATAGACAGGAGCTTCCCGTTCTGGCTCAAAATCTGAGAGACGCGGTCCTGTCCGCTCCCTCCCACTTCGCCTCGGCGCTTCAGCTGCTTTGGCTCATCACTCTTATAAACTGTGCCTACATCACCGAAAATCCGACCCTCACCGTGGGCCGTCTTGACAAGCTCCTCTATCCTCTGTACCGCGCCGACGTAGACAGCGGAATACTTACCGAGGACGGTGCGTCAGAGCTTATAACCGACTACTACTGCAAGCACAACCTCATAATGGGAAGAGGTGAGCATCAGCTGGGCGACGAAACGAACAGCACCACCTTCAAGCGCATACTGAATTTTGACGCCCCTCAATATCTGCTTCTGGGCGGAGTAGACTCGAGTGGCAGCATAGTAGAAAACGAGCTCACGGAGCTTTTTGCCCAAAATATAGTTCCCTCCTTCAAAAATCCCGTAATCGTGGTAAGATACGTAAAGGATATGGACAAACGCGCCCCTCGTCTGTGGAGCATACTGTCGGGCAAGGCAGTAGACAGCTCTGCCCTTATGTTCTATAATGACGAAGGCGTTACAGCCGCCTTTGAAAAAATAGGACTTGACCCCTCGGAAGCGCGTGAGTACGCCCATTTCGGCTGCAATTGGTGCTCCACGGGAGCAAACGGAGCGTGGATGGTCGGCGGTCCGGGAGCGGATAAATTTAACAAGAGCCTCCCCAAGGACCAGCGGTACGTGTACAACCGAGTATACGCGCCCCACGGCTGGGCAGAGGATTTTATGATCTCTCTGCGCGCTCTTTCTCAGCTGCCTCCCGAGCGCATCTCTATTGATGAGCTGTATGACATATTCTTCTCCCGCATGGAGAGGTGCGTCGTCGAAAAGCTTGAAAACACCTCGCGGGAGCTGGCTCACAGACGGGCACGCCCCTCGGCGGTGCTCACCTTTACCGACCTTTTCCTGCCCGACTCCCTCGCACGCGCCGAATGCTTTTCGGCAAGCGCGAAATATCACTTCGAGATACAAGCCTTCCAGATGTTCGGCACTACCGTCGATTGCTTTATCGCCGTTGACAAGCTTGTAATGAGAGAAAAACGCCTGTCACTGGAAAGGCTTATAGAGGCGGCGGAGGCAAATTTCGAGGGCTACGGCTATGTCCTTGCCCTCTGTCGGAAAGCCGATAAATACGGTATGGATACCGCTCTGTCAAATATGCACGCCGCAAGGGTAGCGCAGCGCGCCTCGGAGCTTATAATAGAAAAAAGCCGCCCCTATTTTGAGCGCGAGGGTCTGTTCCTTATGCCCAGCATACAGAGCGATACCTGGCATCTGAAATACGGCGAGGAGTACGGAGCTACCGCCGACGGCAGACTGGCGGGCAGAGCCTTTTCCCAGAATACCAACCCCTCGGCGGGCGCGGCTGTCAACGGAATTACGGCTATGCTCAATTCTGTCCGCTGTATTCCCAAGGGAGGCTTTGTTTCGGGAGCTCTCAATCTGGATATAAACAAAAGTGAATTTGACAGCGAAAACGGCAGAAGGCTCTTTGGAGCTCTCCTGTCAACACATCTTAATCTGGGCGGACTGCACGCTCAGGTCAGTGCCGCGGGTGCCGAGACTCTCAGGGCGGCACAGGAGGACCCCCAGAGCTACCGCCATCTGAGAGTAAGAGTCACGGGATACAGCGGTGTCTTCGTAGACATCTGTAAGCGTCTTCAGGACGATATTATACAAAGATTTGAATGATAGGAGAAGCGTAAAATGAAAAAGATACTTCTGCCAAACGGGCTCTCTGTCACAGAGGCGGCTCTGGGAGCTATGAACTTCGGCACCACCGTGTCGAAGGAGGAATCTTACAGAGCCCTTGACCTATATATGGATATGGGAGGCAATTTTATAGATACCTCCAACAACTACGCCCATTGGGCGGGAACGGGTGACGAGAGCGAGACACTTCTGGGGGAATGGCTGCGTGACAGAGGCTGCCGCCACCGCGTTGTCCTTGCCACAAAGGTGGGCTTTGACCGACACGGCAAGGGAGCGGGGCTCAAGCGTGAGCAGATAGAATATTGGATAGACGAAAGCCTTAGAAAGCTGGGCACAGACTATATAGACCTCTACTACGCTCATACCGACGACCCGAGCACACCTATGGAGGAGACCCTAGAGGCATTCGACCGCTTGGTCAAAAAGGGCAAGGTCAGAGCTCTGGGCGCAAGTAATTTCGATACCTGGCGTCTCGCCGAGGCAAATATTACAGCTCAAAACAAGGGATATACCCCCTATACCGTAATGCAGCAGAGAATGACATACCTTAATCCGAAGTGGGGATTTGCTCCCAAATACGTCTTTAACGAGTCGGTAAACAGAGAAAGAATGCGCTTTCTCTGCCATAAGGATATGCCTCTGGTGGCGTACTCCTGCCTCTGTAAGGGCGCGTACGAGGATATCTCACGCCTTCCCGAGGAATACGAAACGGGTGACAGAGCACGCAAGGTCCTGGAAATGGCAGCCCAAAAGGGTGTCACTCCCTCGGCAATCGTGGTAGCCTGGCTTACCTCACTGTGCCGACTTGAGGGATATCCCAGAATCATCCCCTTTTTCTCGGCAAGAGCCGAGCATCTGGCAGAAAACCTCAAGGGGCTTGATATTGCCCTCAGTGACGACGAGCTGAAAGCTATGAACGCGACAAAATGAGCGAAAATACCGAGCTGACGAGGGGCGTCTGCGGAAATTTCGCCTGCGTCGAATATTTTTGCTCACGGCTCTGGTTATACGTCGATAGCGACACGGGAATCGAAACCTCGTCGCAAGCTCCTCGGCGGCAAGATTTGTTAAACAAATCTTTCACCCTCCCGACTTTGTCGGGGGTTAAATGACCGACGAGTCACCAAAAAAGAAGGCACTGCATTGCAGTACCTTCTTTTTTGGTGACCCGTACGGGAATCGAACCCATGTTTCCAGCGTGAGAGGCTAGCGTCTTAGCCGCTTGACCAACGGGCCGTTTTATTCACAGCTTTGTTATTATATCACACTTTTTTCTAAATTGCAATACCTTTTTGAAAAATTTTTTCTTTATTTTTTATTCTTTCTCCAAAAAGCTCATATCTCCCGCTCTTTGCCACTAAAATATGAAAAGCTATTGCTTTTTTTCCCCGTTGGTGGTATAATTTATCATAGATGGGTATGCTTTCCGCTATCCTTGCATATCCAAAAATCTTACAGGAGGTCGCCGAGGCGCGTTCGCAATTTGTTTATGACTATCTTCGACAGAATACGCGAGAAGAATAAGCTGATTTCGCTTATAGTTAAAATACAGAATACCGCCTTCTTCCCCGCTCTTTTCGCCCTTATCTGCGTAATATCGGCTACCGGCGACAAGGATATATATATCCCCTGCGCGTGGATCCTCACCGCAATTACCGTCTTTACGGGTCTTTTCACCGACGACCTTAAAATATTTATGGTCCCCGCCTTTCTGGCGTACTACGTCGTGGGAATGGACCTTCCCGAAAATCACTATACCCTTTATGCCGCTACTCCCTCATTCGTACCCTCCGCTATGTGGCATTTCGCGGCGTGCATACTCATTATCGTTGCCGTTCTTATATACAGACTTATCTCCTCGGGGCTTATTCGTGAGATGCTCGGGAAGCGCGGCATACTGTTCTGGGGCATAATCCTTCTTGACATTGCCCTTATCACAAACGGACTTTTCAGCCCTCAGTGGACCGTAAGCACCCTTCTCTTCGGCGTTATGCTCGCCCTTGTGCTAACCGTCTTTTATATGCTGTTCGTCACGGTTCTGGCACATTCGAGAGATGGCATAGCATACGCCTGCAAGACCCTTGTCGCCATGGGCTTCGCGGTCATATGTCAGGTGGCTGTCATTGCCTACCGTCTGAATCTGTGCGACAATCTCATTATCAGAAAATGGGGCTTTACGCAAATAAACAGAGGTATGCTCTCATTAGCGTGGGGACCTCCCACTATCAGCGGTGGCGTAGTCGTTCTCTCCATAGCCGCTGCCATATATCTTATGCACAGCAGAAAATGGCCTATGCTGTCATTCCTCTCGGCTGTTTCCTTCTGGGTATTCACCGTACTTATTGACACCCGCTCGGCTATCGTTTTAGGCGGCTTGGCTCTCGGCTTTGGCGTTCTTCTCTGCTGCTTCAGCGGAAGAAACAAAAAGATAAACCGACTGAGCCTTGCCCTCCTATGCCTTATGGCAGTATCGGCTTTGGTCTATATTATAGTCAAATTCCCCGAGGATTACAAAAACATCTTTGAAAAGATACTGGATTTCCTCCGTTTTGATATCGACCTTGACTCTCTTGACAGTATCCACGGATTTTTCACCTCCCGCCTGATTATATGGAAGGACGGAATTATGGACTTCCTCTCCGCCCCCATCTTCGGCACGGGCTTCTCCCTTGGGTACTTCACCCCCGAGACCGCCTCGAAAAATCTGTTTGTCAATATGTATCACAACGTAGCCGTACAGCTTTTGGCTTCTATGGGTATCGTGGGCGTTATCATGTTCCTTATCCATATAAAGCAGATAGCTGAGCTGCTTCTGCGCCGCTTCTCTGTTGATAAGCTGCTGCTTATTATGACTCCTCTGTGCATTCTCGGCATGTCTACGGTGGATAATTTCTTCTTCTATCCTAATTTCATTATAGTCTATACCGCTATGCTTGCCGCCGCCGAGGTGGCTCTGGAGCAAAAGCGTCAGGCGCGTCTTGACGACCTCAAGCGCCTTGACCCCCAACGCAAGCCACGCGTGGTATTCACCTACGTTGAGGCGGGAAAGGGTCATATAATACCCACAAGGACTGTGTGCGACGAGTTCCGTAAATATTACGGTGACAGGTGCGAGATAGTAGAGTCCAAATTCTTTACCGAAACGGGAGATAAAAACCTTGAGAAGACCGAGGTGCTCTTCCGCAGAGCGGTGCAAAATCAGAACCGTTCTCCCCTTCTCAGCTTCCTTTGCAAGCTGGGCAATCTTATCGCGGGAGATACCTTCGCTCTCTTTGTGCTTCTGCGTATGTCCTTCAGCGGCATCAAAACAAATCCCCGTGCCGTAAAGCACGTAGCGGAGCTGGACGCCGACGTGGTGTACAGCGCTCACTGGTCAACTCCCTTTTATATCAATCAGCTTAAGACCCCAAGACCCTATACGATCTGCTTCTGCCCCGACGTTTACTCCAACGGCGCGTTTAACGTGGATTGCAATAATTTCCTTATATCAAGCGACGTGGGATACGAGCAGGTCTTGCGCACACGTATGTACGCGGGCGGTAATATAACCCAGATTCCGTTCCCTATGCGCCCCGAGGCTGAGAAATACAAGGGCGAGGAAGCCCGAGCAGAGTGCAGAGCCAAGCTGGGTATCCCCGAGGATGCCTTCGTCGTCGCTCTTTGCGACGGCGGATACGGTATGGCAAGGCTTGAGGGCACAGTGAAGCATCTTATGCGCGCCGCAGAGCCTATGACTATAATCGCCCTTTGCGGTATGAACCACCAGCTTTTCTTAAAGCTTGACGAGCTTTCAAGGAATACGCCTAAGCATATACGCCTCATAGCCGTGGATTTCACCGACAGGATGCTTGATTATCTTGTCTGCGCTGACCTCTTCGCGGGAAAGAGCGGAGCAAACGCTATTGCAGAGCCCGCCGCTTTGGGTATTCCCATAATCGTTACGAAGTGTATTACCTACATCGAGCGCGGTATAAAGAATTATCACGTGCGTAAGCTTAAGGGTGCTATCTATATCCCAAGCTGCCGCTTCGCCGCTAAGAAAATACGTAAATTCGCCAAAAATCCCAAGCTTCTTAAGCCTATGCGCGATAATCTCATAAACAACCACCGCCAAACCTATGACGCTAAGGCGTCCGCTGACCTTATATGGCAGTGCGTGTGTGAGATGAGAGAAAGAAGTTAGAATTATAAACGTTTTTTTCGTACCTTTCTTTCGAGAAAGGTACCCAAAGAACTTGAAAAGGGGTTATTATAAAAGATAACTCAAAGTTTGTGCGCTAACGGAAGCGTATCGCAAAATTTGTGCGTTATTCGTACATTTGTGCTACGCTGTCACGCGCGGATTTGTGGGACGGCGCGCCCTGTGGGCGATGAAGCCGTCACTCAAATAGGAAAAAACAAGGAGTATAGGACACGGCAGTGTCATAGACGACTATGTTTTTGACCGTATGAATTTGTCGGACCCTACGTCCCGCCAAATTCTGTAATTTATTAAATAAAATTAAAAGCCGTCGGTAGCGAAGCTGTCCGACGGCTTTTTTCCTTATGAGGATAATTACGCACCGCACATCCGTCAGCCGTAATATCATTTCCTTTTTCAAGTTCTTTGCGCCACTTTCTCGAAAGAAAGTGGCATAAACTCGTTTATAATTCTATCTATCTCCCCTTCAGTAATAGAAATCGTGATTAGCTATACGGAAGGCGAAGGGGCGGTTTTTGGAAATCCAGTTGTTGGTGGCTATACGTGGGTTCATAAAGAACAAAATAGCTGTATCCACCGAATAGCCCTCAAGGCATATTTTAGCCGCCATAATGCTCTCGGCAGTGGGCGCTTTATAGATAGTACCCGTTACCGCGGGGGTAAACTGAGTGCCGCCCTTGCGGTCAAAAATAACGCCGTAGATAGTATTGGGATACGACCTGCTTTCCTTACGGTTAAGCACCACGTTTCCCACGGCTATCTTGCCTATAAGAGGCTCGCCAGCCGACTCCGCGCTGATTATGCGTGAGAGCCAGTAAAGGTCGTTGGAATCGTAAAATTCCGACGCGCCGATGAGAGCCTTGCCCGTATCGGTAAGCACTACCGTCCTTCTCTGAGAATCCCATTCAACGTCAACACAAAGAGCCTTGGCGATTATGCGAATAGGCACAAAAAGCCTGTCGTCAATATTTTTCGTAGGCGTTGAGGAATAGAAATACCTGCCCTCTGCCTCGATATAATACGTATTGCTCTTAATATTTATGTCAGTAGCACCCTTTTTCACGGTTGCCGTATTGGTATGTCCGTTCCAGCTTATGCTGTCGGCGTGGAAAAGCTCCGAGAAGCTTCTGAGCGGAACGTATGTAACCGAATCAAGAATGGCAGCCTCGCCCTCGAGCACCTTAACTCCGTCTATCTCAATGGTGACGTGAGCGGCGTCGGCGGGAAAATTATATTTCCACTCTCCCGAATGCTCCTCAGCGCTGACCTCTGCGGCAGATATGGGAAGAGCAAACAGGGCACAGCCGAGAAGAAGGGCAGCGAGTCCTCGCAATGCAAATTTTTTTACCTTCATTTTTTCACTCCTTTTCTGAAAAATTTGATTTTTGATTTTTTTACCTCCTTTTCTTTTTGTCACTTAATTATACACGATTTTACACCGAGTTTCAACAAGTAAATCTTGGAAACGAATATTGTAGTTAGAATTATAAACGATTTTTTTCCACCTTTCGGTCAAAAACATAGTCGTCTTGGGTACTGCCGCACCCAATACTCCTTGTTTTTTCCTATTTGAGTGACGGCTTCATCGCCCACTGGGCGCGCCGTCCCACGAATCTTTCGAGAAAGTTACCCAAAAAAGAAAGCCTTCCCCAGCGGGGAAGGTGTCACGACGCAAGGAGTGACGGATGAGGAGAGTTTTGGGGGTGATGTGTATTGCTTGCTGTATGGGAGCTTCAATTTTCTCCAATAAGTGATTGCAACCACATCCCTTTCCCGCGCTCTCCTCATCCACCACTACCGTGGTCCCCCTTCTCCGCTGGAGAAGGCTAATTTCTACGTGCTTTACAATAACCCCTTCAGGAAGTTCTTTGTGCTACTTTCTTTCAAGAAAGTAGCGAAAAACCTCGTTTATAATTCTAACTACACAACCTTATAACCCGCGGCTACAACAGCAGCCTTTACAACGTCCTCGGACACGCTTTCCTTTGCGGTGACAGTGACAGTTTTAGTATCGAGCACCGCTTCCGCGCTCTTGACTCCCTTAACGCCGAGAGCCGCCTTCTCAACGTGTGCCTTGCAATTATTGCACATCATTCCCTCTACTGTAAACGCTATTGTTTTTGTCTTGCCGAACATATCACTGTCCTCCTCTTTTCTTATATATATTTTCTTATATCTGAGTCTGATCGAGTTGAGCACCACGCACACCGACGACACCGACATAGCTGCCGAGGCGAGCATTGGTGAAAGGGTAAAGCCTATGGGGCTGAGCACTCCTGCCGCTATGGGAATACATATTGCGTTGTAAATAAGCGCCCAGAAAAGATTTTGCTTTATTGTGGTCATAGTAGCCCTTGAAAGACTTATTGCGGTCACAGCGTCGCACAGTGAGCTTCTTGAAAGCACCGCGTCAGCCGAGTCTATGGCTACCTCCGTACCCGCACCTATTGCTATTCCCACGTCAGCCGAGGCAAGAGCGGGAGCGTCGTTTATTCCGTCGCCCACCATAGCTGTCCTTCCCTTTTTGGAAAATTCCCTTATAAGACGCTCCTTGTCCTCGGGCAGAAGCCTTGCGTAGCACTCCTCAATACCGCAGGCATCTCCAACTGCACGGGCTGAGCGCTCGTTGTCACCCGTGAGCATTACGGGCGTTATTCCCATCCTCTTAAGCTCGCTTATAGCCTCGGCACTGTCGGGCGCAGGGGCATCGGCTATGCCTATTATACCCAGCACTCTATCTCCGAGCGCTACGCACACGGAGCTCTTTCCCTCAGCCTCCAAGGCGCTTAGCTTTGCTTGATTTTCACTTGATAATTTTGTGTTGTTTTCTGCAAGAAGCGCCAAGCTTCCAACTAAGCAAGGAGCGCTCTCGCCATCCACCGTAAGGGTCAGCCTGATTCCCTTTCCTATTAGCGTTTCAAGCTCTCCCGCCTCTATTCCCGACAGTTCGGAAAATCCTTCCTCCTCTGCCATTTTACAGACCGCGTCGGCTAAAGGATGCACCGATCTTGACTCCGCGGCGTAGGCGATCCTCAAGATCTCCTCTCTGCCCGCGTCTATCTCAATAAGGTCTGTTACACGGGGCTTTCCCTCGGTGAGAGTTCCCGTTTTATCTGTGAGGAAAAATCTAATTGAACCGAGATTTTCCAGCGCCTCGGCACTCTTTATGAGTATGCCCAGCCTTGCTCCTCTGCCTGTGCCTACTGTTATAGCTGTGGGAGTGGCAAGTCCCAGAGCGCAGGGGCAGGAAATCACAAGCACCGATACCGCGCAATTAAACGCCGCGGATTGGTCTGAGGTTGCTATTATCCACACTATTGCGGTAATTACCGACACCGCCATTACAGCGGGCACGAACACGGCGCTTACCCTGTCGGCAACTCTCGCTATGGGCGCTTTTGAAGCGGCAGCATCCTCAAGAAGCCCGATTATCTTTGAAAGTGAGGTATCCTTGCCCACCTGCTCGGCTCTTATTCTGAGATATCCGCTCTGCAACGTGCAAACGGCTCTTACCTTATCCCCCGCCGACTTTTCAACGGGTATGCTCTCGCCACTTATGGCAGATTCGTTCATGGCTCCGCTTCCCTCTATGACCTCGCCGTCAACGGCGGCGGTTTCTCCCGCCTTTATCTCAATTATATCACCCACAGCTATTTCGGATATAGGTATCTCGCAAAATTCACCGTCACGAAGGACAGATGCGCTGTCGGGAAGCATTGCGGCAAGCTTGCTCACCGCCCCCGCGGCGTTGGCTCTCGCTCTGCCCTCACGAGTTTTGCCCAGAGTGACCAGAGTGAGTATCATTGCCGCTCCCTCAAAATAAAGGTTGTGGAAGTAGCTGTGGACCAGTGCCATATCCCCCACGAGCTCTCCGTAAAGCATAAAGCCTATGGCTACGCCGCCGTATATGACCGACGCCGACGCTCCTATGGCTATGAGGGTATCCATATTTGGCGCTCCGCGGAAGAGCGCGGAAAAGCCGTTTTTGAAAAATCTGAAATTTATGATTATGACAGGCAGAGTCAGGACAAGCTGCAAGAGCCCGAACAAATATCCGTGCTCAAGAAACACGGGGGGCATAGGTATTCCTATCATATGACCCATTGCCACTATCATAAGAATGACTGTTATAACAGCCGATATTATAAGCCTTCGCAGCCCCGAGCGGAATTCCTCGTCGGCGATATCTCTTTTTCTCTCACCATCTTCTCTCTCCAGCGTGTAGCCCGCGCTCCCAAGAGCCTTTTTAAGCGAAAGATAGAGCCTTTCCTCGTCTGTTCCATCCTCAAATGTAACGGTCAAGGAGTTAGTCATAAGGCTCACAGATATATTTTCACTTTTGCAAACGCTTTCTGCCGCGTGCTCTACGTGCGCTACACACGCCGCACAGCTCATTCCGCGTACGCTGTATCTTTTTTTCATATTTCTCCTGTGTGGTTAGAATTATAAACGATTTTTTTCGTACTTTTCTTTCGGAGAAAAGTACCAAAAGAACTTGAAAAGGGGTTTTATTGAATGGGTTTGTGCGTTGACATAAGTGTATGCCTTCCCCAGCGGGGAAGGGGGACCACGATAGTGGTGGATGAGGAGAGCT
>JAEIGA010013871.1_pt1 | contig 12254 bp, 7 predicted proteins | sample 9270691 | NCBI WGS metagenome assembly JAEIGA01 (sample SAMN17057246, study PRJNA624740) | gut metagenome | biome: biome; isolation source: fecal sample | host: Bos grunniens | place: China: Xizang | collected 2019
CGGATACGGATAGTAGGCTCTGAACCGAGTGAACCTGAACCCTGAGAAGTCTGAAGACCAGCAACCTTACCAGTAAGCGCATTTGCTACTGAAGAAGACTGAGTCTTAACAAGCTCATCAGACTTGATTGTTGAAGCAGAACCTGTGAAGGCCTCCTTCTTTGCGGTACCGAACGCCTGTACGACAACCTCCTCGATCTGCTCTGAGTCAGGAACGAGAGTTACGTCCACAACTGTGCGGCCTGCAACAGCAACTGTCTGAGTCTGGTAGCCCAAGTAAGAGACAACCAAGTTAGCATCAGAAGATGCCGCAATCTCAAAATAACCGGCAAGGTCAGTTGATGTGCCTCGAGTAGTACCCTCGACAATAACTGCTGCTCCGATGACTGGAGAACCAGTCTCATCGGTCACTGTACCGGTAACACGCTGACCTTGAGCAAATGCGCCGAAGCAGCCCAAGAGCAGAGTTGCAACCATTGATAGTACAACTTTTTTAACCATAAGCATTAGTTTTTAATGAAAAAAATTTGTATAAAGTTTTAAAGTTTTTTCTTCTACTCCACGTTTCAAGCATGCCATCCTTAGATGCCCAATCGGCGCAAGGGCGACCCGAGTAGACACACTCTCTGCGTAAAGTTAATGCACAAAGATAAACCAATTAATTGAAATAGCAAAAATAATCTTACTTTTTTATTACGAAATATGTATAAAAAATATCGACACAGCCGACTTCGAAAGTTGAATTAAGAACAATCAGTGGTCAATATCTCAACCAGACCCGAAAATCACTCAACAAAAAACTATATCGAAAAAACAACAAAATAAATGGGTATGTAACACGATTTTTTTCTGCATCAGGTGACAATAAAAAAATTGTGTGAAAAAATTAACAGAGCTATTGCAGATAGATTTTTTTTACTATATTTGCACTCGATATTGCACCAAATGTGTGCAGCCTATACTCTAACCTGAGACATAAATAGTCTCCCTAAATCCCAAATTATGAAGCGATTGCTTTTAACGGTCGCACTGCTTCTTGTCGTGGCAGTGGCGGGCGCACAGATTACCACCTCATCATTGCGCGGCGTGGTAACAGACAACGACAACAACCCTATCGTAGGCGCAGCAGTAGTTGCGCGACACGAGCCATCTGGCTCCTTATACGGCGTATGCACAAACGCCGATGGTCACTACGCAATAAATGGCATGCGCGTAGGAGGACCATACAGTATCGATATTAGTTATCTTGGTTACAAAAATCAGCAACACACCGTCGCAGAGATGCATGTCGGTGAAACTCTCTATATCGACGCAAAACTCAAGGAGGAGACTGAACTCATTACTGAGATTTGGGTTGTGCATACCAAGCACGATGCACGCAGCGAGAATTTCAACGATTTGGAGATGGCGGCTATACCAACTATCGATCGCTCGATATACGACCTCACAAAACTTATGTCCTCGGCAGTAAGTCCCGCCTCAGGAGGTATTGTCCTTGGCGGACAGAGCACACGCTACAACGCATTTACAATCGACGGCACATCCTCTGCCGACATCTACGGCCTCGGCACTACGGGCATGACGGGCTCGCTCACAAGCGCTAACCCTATCCCCATCGACGCCATCCGCGAGGTTGAGATCTCGACAAATACCGTTGACTTGCGCGAGAGTGGCTTTACGGGCGGTAGCATCAACGCCGTGACACGCTCGGGCAACAACGAGTTCAGCGGCTCGGCATACACCTACTTCAACAACGAATCATTCTGGGGAACAACGCCTGGCAAAGATGTCGCAAACCGCGCCAAACTCTCGGAGCAGATTACAAATATCTTTGGCGTAACTCTTGGAGGACCAATCATTAAGGATAAACTACACTTCTTCGTGGCTGGCGAGTTCAATCGTGGTCTTACCCCATCATCGAACTACCCAGGTAGTGGTGTATCTACCCTCACTCTCGACGAAGCACGCCAAATCTCGGAGCGTTACAAGGAGCTTACGGGCTACGACGGCGGTGGCTACGGCGAGAACAGAATTCTCGAAATCACGGGCTCGGCTGTTGCGCGCCTCGACTGGAACATCAACCAAAGCAACCACCTTTCGTTGCGTTACAACATGCTCCACGCTGATGCTGACGCGGGTTCAAATACTGCGCAGTCGTTCTACTTCACAGGCTCGGAGTACACCAATATCAACCGCACACACTCGGTCGTTGCGGAGCTTAACACATCGAAGGATTGGGGCTCGAATGCTCTGCGCATTGGCTACACACGATTGGCGGATGGACGCCTCACACCCGAGAGCCTACCCGCTGTGATTATCAACGGATTGGGTGAGAAGGGTAACGGCACTGCTACCATCGGCACAAGCCCATATTCGGGTCGCAATATGCTTAAGCAGGATGTCTTCATCTTTGGCGACGATGTGACACTAAACCTCGGTAAGCACATGCTTACGTTCGGCACCTCGAACGAGGTATATCGCGCCGACAACCTATATCTCGCAAACGCGCGCGGTACATATACCTACGCATCGCTCGAGGACTTCCTTGCGGACAATGCTACGCAGTATGCCTACGGATACTTCGCAAGCGGCGAGAAGAACCCTCCGATGACCATGGGACAGTTCGCTCTCTATGCGCAGGATGAGTATAAAATCACACGCGACCTTACGCTGACATACGGCCTACGCGCCGACATCCCCGTGATGTTCGACACCCCCGAAGCTAATGAGACATTCAACATCGGTTACTTCGCAAAGCACAACACAAAGACTGGCGATATTCCTCGTGCACAGATACTTATATCTCCCCGCGTGGGCATAGAGTGGTTTAACAGAACATGGAATGTGCACGGTAGCGCAGGCATCTACACCGGTCGCATACCCTTCGTATGGCTCTCGAACTGCTATCAGAACAATGGTCTTCGCTCCGTTGGCGTGACGGTGACAAACCCCGCTGAGACCCCCGATTTCAGCCTCAACCCCGAGAGCGTGGGCATAGCAAGCAACCCCTCTATCGACCTCGTTGACAGCAACTTCCGCTATCCTCAGGTCTTCCGCGTTGCCGCTGGCGCAACATACCGCTACGACCTATTAAAGTTGTCATTTGATGCTGACTACTCAAAGGGGCTCAACAACATATTTGTTGAAAACCTCGTGGCGGAGGATAACGGCAAGCGTCTCTACGTGGGTGGCGAGGGAAGCCGCACATCGGCAACATATTACGATGCCGTAACTAAGGACTACGCAGCGGTATATCGCCTTAGCAACACACAGCGCGGCTACTCATGGTCGGCAACAGCACGCGCCGAGTACGATTTTGCCTACCCTCTTGCTGGCGTTCGTGTAGCAGCGGCATACACCTTCTCGCAGTCGAAGAGCATCAACGATGGCGTATCGGCACAGGCATCATCGAATTGGGGACGTAACTACGCCGTAGATAGCAACGCCCCCGAGTTGAGCAATTCACTCTACGAGTTCCCGCATAAGGTTGTAGCGACAATCTCATACAGTAATAAGTATGGACTCTTTGGCACCAATGTAATGTTGCTTTACAACGGCTACTCTGGCGAGCACTACTCACTCACCTACGCCAAGGGCAAGGTAGATGTAAATGGCGACAGCTATCGTGGCAACTCACTGATTTACATTCCTACTGAAGCGGAGATGAGTACAATGCTTTGGGCGGATGAGACATCGGCATCGGCGTTTAACGACTACATCAAGGCAGACAAATATCTTCAATCTCACCGAGGCAAATTTGCCGAGCGCAACTCGCACTCTCTCCCCTTTGTCAACCGCCTCGACCTGCATATTGCGCAGGCGTTCTACTTCAAGAAGAACACCATGACCAGAAGCAACTACGACAAGCGCGTGGAGCTCACGCTCGACGTAATAAACCTCAGCAACCTCATCTGCCGTTCATGGGGCATGTCATACCGCGTGTCGAACTGGGCACTCTCGCCCGTGACAGTAACGGAGCTTCGCGAGGTGGAGGGTGGCTACCGCCCTGTATATAAGTTTAATGGCGCGAACTACACCGTCAACGACCTCGCATCACGCTGGCACATGCAGTTAGGTATCAGAGTGGTATTCTAAGAGTTATGGAGACAAAGGTTATCATATTCGACTTTGACGGCACGCTCTGCGACACACGCCGCAACATCATCATCGCCTTTCGTGCCACGATGGAACGCCTCGGCCTCGAAATGCGCGACGAGGAGACTTGTGGCGCAACCATAGGCCTCACGCTGCGCGACGGCTTCAAGAGCATGTACCCAGAATTTGACGACGCGACAATCGACAACTGCGTGGAGACCTACCGCCAGATATTTGCTGAGCGCCGCAAGGAGCTTATGCCCGACCTCTTCCAAGGCGTAAAGGAGACGCTCGCGGAGTTGCACAAACGCGGGCATAGGATGACCATAGCGACATCGCGCCTTACGGACTCTCTGATGCTCTTTATGCGCCACCACGGCATAGACCACTACTTTGAGTATGCCGTAGGCTCCGACAGCGTAACACACCACAAACCCCACCCCGAGCCAGCACTCAAAACCCTTGCTGCGCTCAATATAGAGCCCTCTGAGGCGATTATGGTGGGTGACATGCCTGTAGACATAGCCATGGCACATAACGCGGGTATAATGGCTATAGGCGTCGATTATGGCAATGCCACACACGAGGAACTCGAAGAGGCCAAGGCAGACTGGATTGTGGACGACATAACGAAACTGCTCGGTATCATAAAATAGGTAAAGATGCAAAAAGCGCTGCTTTTTGCATCTTTACTTTAATCTGAAATATAGAACAATTGACCTTATAACAATCCGAGCAGTGAGGCCATAAGCACACCGAAATGGTTACCCAAGGCGTATCCCACAATGCCAGCACCGAGGCCCACGATAAGAGTCTTCTTGTTTTTGAGCACAGCAACCATCATAGGCACAAAGGGAGGCGAGTTGATGAACGACACCGACGACACGACCATCGAATCGGCATCTACGCGCATGACGCGGCAGAAGATAGCGTGCAAAAGCAGCGAGCCAAAGACTGTAATCGTGAGGAAAAGTATCTGGTTGAGTCCATCGGCGAGCTTAAGATTTGAGAAGTCTGCCATGGATGCCATAGCAATACTGAAGATGTAGATAAGATACATGCCTATATCAAAACTTCGCTCCAATTTCTGTACAGGCTTGAAGAATGAGAACACAACGCCAAGCGTGCTGAGCACAAGAATGAATATCACCATGAACCATGCATCGTCAAAAGGCAGTGTGGATGCCGCTGCAAGTGCCACTACAACAATGGTATAACCCACAATCTTTGCAAGCTCCTTCATTCCCGACTTGCTCCATAGACCCGCATAGGGGTTGCGCTTAGCCTCCGCAAGCTGTCTGTCAAGCTCTGCCTGCTCGCTCTCAGATAGTACTGCACTACCCTTCTCACCATACAGACGGCGGAAGATCTTGTAGCCAACAGCCACGACAAATATGAGATATAGGAACGAGATAACGATGTCGTAGGAGCACATCATAATATAGTTCTGCTCCTCGACCTTGAATATCGCTTGTATGGCCGCGGCGTTAAGCATGCCACCGGTGTACATTCCCGACATGATACCTCCAATCTTATCACCCTCGGGAACCAGTTTACCAAAGAGCATATATCCCACAACCACAGCAATGGCGACTGACAAAAAACCGCTGATGATAACCTTGAGCTGCGTACCTGCATCACTGCGCGTGAAACGACAGCAGAAGAGCATCATGGGGATAGCCAACGGTATAGAGGCACTCGTAGCAATATCCTGAACAACAGGCATTTCGGGAATATCCAACGGAAGATTACCTATAATCATACCTAAAGCATATAGTATCATTATAGGTCCAATATTATCAAGCAATGGAAAGCGACGACAAAGCCATATTACTCCTGCAGGCGCAAAGCAAAATATCGTCCCTAACACAACATAATTTAGTATTGACATAACATCTTGGTTTGTATAATCAATACAAAGATACGAATTTTTATCAAAACGATAATAAAAACTAAACGGGAAGTTCAACCCGAAGGTAAAACTTCTCATATTTAAGTTGAAACATTATAAATACAACCACCCGATTCAGCAGTTATATCATCGTTATTAGGGTTTATCTTCAGTGTTTTTTTCAAGACTCTGAGGAGCTCCCAAGATATCCTCAATAAAATTCTCCAACGAATATTCAGTAGCCATACCGATCTTCTGGCGGAAACGGTGGCGAAGCATCAAAACACTTCGTGGGGCTATCGCCAATAGCTCGGCTATTGCTCTGTTATCCTGCTTTAGAACAATAAGCATCGAGAGAAGCTCCTCACGTCGTGTTATGGCTGGCACCTTTTCACGCAAGCGAGGCAGAAATAGCGGATACAACAGTTCAAAGTACTGACGAAACTTTGTCTCTCCACTCTCCTTTAGAATAAATGGCGTCAGCGTCTCCAATTCATATCTGTTATCATTATTCTTCAAGAACTCCTTGACCTCCTGTGTCATCTGCTCCTTTTCGGAGTTCGATCTATTAAGTTCCTGAGCCAGCGAAGATACTATCTCCTCCGCTCTTCTCATCTGAGAGGTATAATGCTTCTTCTGGTGCAAAAGACGATATAAAATAACAGATACAAGGGCTATGCATACTCCGAAACAGATTAAGGACAAAAGATGCTGATGCTTCTGCTTTAGTTGAATAATATTTAATTCCTGTCGCGCTTGTTCCGTCTGCAAATTAACAATGCCATCTACAAGATTGTGATTCAACTTCTTTCCCTTGTAAATTTGCTGTTCCTGGAGCATCAACTTAACATATTTTTCAACCCTATCCTGATTTCCAGTTCTCAGATAATGATCTAAGATATGCTCATAATCAAGGTGAATAAAAACTGGCGAATCACTCTGTTTCAACAACACATACATACTATCCAACTCCACTTCTGCCTGGTCAGCCTCTCCATTATTCAAGTGGGCATGAGCCAATTGGTGATAGGCTCTGACACGATTAACAGCCGTACCCAGTCTCGTCACCTGCTGCAATTCCTGAATACCTAAAAGCAAAGAATCACCACTCTTCTCCGTTAAAACACTACCATGCAAAAGATCTACATCGACCATGCCGCTATTATAGGGTAACGACTGACATAGCCTACGAGCCTGCGCAATGTAGAATAGTACCGAATCAGCCTTTTCAAGCTGATACAATGCACGTCCTTTATTAATATAGGTTTGTGCTGAGACCATTGGATTTTCCATCTTCATAGTTTTCTCAACACGCACTGCTTCTGATGCATACATATTGGCATACTCAGGGATATCCCAATAAAGGAACAGATCAACCAACGAGTGCAGACTATTGAGTACGCCCAGATCATCATTACGCGATAGCGCCTCCTCCTTACTTTGTTGAAACAACTCAATAGCCTTATCCAATTGCCCATTTTTCTTATACAGAGATCCAAGCATTGCCTTGACCCACTGAACACCAGAGGTATTCTTACATAATTGAGCCTGCACAATAGCTTCGTGGCACCATTCAACAACCTCCTTCTGGAAATTGGGATTACTGTAAAACACAGCCGCAGCATAAGCATAGTCTCTAAAATAACGCTCAGGAGTAGCATGATGCAGCGGCAAAGTAAAGACTTTCATCATAGCCTCCTCTGCCCCCTTCATATCCTCCGTACGAGACAACGCATAACCCAGAACCGAATAATAATCTCTCAAGCAAAATTTCTGCAAAACGGGAGATACCACAAAGATATTCTTCAAGGTTGATACACACTCCTCGGGCGCTCCTTTACTCTGAAATGTATTCATCAACTGCACCAGAGACTCTGTATAGAAGAATAGCTCATCTTCTGTGATTTCACTTTCATCTATGGGTTGCAACAAGTAGTTTGTATAAACCTCGATAGCCTCATCAAACCTACCTTCTCGTTGTAGCGCTCGAGCTTGCTGAAAGAGTCCCTCATTGGCAAAACTCACACAACAGCTAAATACCAGTATGAGAAATATAAATATCTTTTTGGACAAATTGGACAATCGCATTTTACATATCTTTTTAGTTACTGTTCTTCTATTTATTTACCCTCGTAAATCAATTTGGCCTGACGTATCTCAGTATTGCAAAATTATGTAAATAATATGTATATACCAAAATCTACATGTTTACAAATGTGTTTACATTTGCCATTTTCAGCCTATAAACACTTTGTGTATAGCAAAAAGTAGGATTTCACTATTTGGAGGTTCTTTAATATTAAAGCACCTTTGTATGTCAAAAAATATACAGCTACGTAACAACCGGAATACATTCCCAACTATGAAACCCAAATATAGTTTTTGTCTGCTAATCCTCTTCCTTGTCATTGGAAGCAGTACGTCGCAAGTCCAAGCGCAAGATTGGGCAATTAAGACCAATGCCATTTACGATGCCACAGCAACTGCCAACATCGGCATTGAGGTGGGCTTGGCTCCCAGGTGGACGCTCGACCTCTCAGGCAACCTGAACGGCTGGAGCAAGAACGATCAAACAAAGTGGAAGCACTGGATGGTGCAGCCCGAGGCTCGCTACTGGTTTTGTGACCGCTTCTCGCGTCACTTTATCGGAGCACATGCCATTGGTGGAGCTTTCAATTTTGGCGGCATCAACAATAATCTGTCGTTTCTCGGAACAGATTTTTCTGTATTGAAGGAGCAGCGCTACCAGGGCTATGCTTATGGAGGTGGAGTCGCATACGGTTTTGCCTTTATGCTTTCGGAGCATGTTAACCTCGAGCTTGAGGCTGGATTTGGTTATATGTATCTCGACTATGAGGTCTTCGATTGTGGCAATTGCGGACGAAGAGTTGGCGAAGGCAGCCACCACTATATTGGTCCCACTAAGGCCGCAGTAAACCTAGTATTTCTCTTCTAAAACACGATGCAATGAGAACTTTATTCATAACAGTGGTTGCCGCTCTGTCTATCGCGGTTGGCTATGCACAAGATATTCATGAAGATGTAGTCATCAAGGACTTTACTATAGAGTTGAAGGACAACGGTTATTTGAACGTTGACATCGACTTGGATTTAACCAATCTGGACATCAAGACTACCCAGGTTGTTGTTCTGACCCCTGTCATCATCAATGGTGAAAATTTGCAGGAGTTAAAGTCTGTTGCTGTATATGGCCGCAACAGACGCATATACTATTTGCGCAACGAGGATAAGCGTCCTACGACATCTGAAGATATTATTCTCACCCCATCGAAGTCGCGCGGTGTTGTCAAGTATAACACGTCACTCTACTTTGCAGATTGGATGAATGGTTGTAGCGTGAGACTTCTTCGTGCCGACTTTGGTTGCTGCGGCATGCCGTCGATGCTCCACCTCACAGAGTTCGTCAACGAATTTCCCATTAAGCCATACTATCCCGAGTTGATATATCTACGCCCCGAGCACGAGAGCGTCAAGACACGTCAGATTAGTGGTTCGGCATTCGTTGACTTCCCCGTTAGCAAGATTGCCATCTACCCCACATATCGCAACAACACTGTCGAGCTTGCCAAGATTACGGGCACTATCGACTCCGTCAAGAGCGATAAGGATGTGACCATCAAGTCTATCTTCATCAAGGGTTTTGCATCTCCCGAGAGCCCCTATAGCAACAATACATATCTGGCAAAGGGTCGTACCGAGTCATTGAAGAAGTATGTAGAGGGCCTCTACCACTTTGGTGATGATTTCATCAAGACGGACTATGAGCCTGAGGACTGGGCGGGTCTCGAGGAGTATGTTGTTGCGTCGTCGCTGCCACATAAGAATGAGATATTGAAGGTCATACGCTCCGATAAGGATCCCGACGTTAAGGAGTGGCTTATCAAGTCTACATGGAAGGATGAGTATCGTCACCTATTGGATAAGTGCTATCCAGCGTTGCGTCACTCGGATTATACCATCGAGTATGAGATTCGCAGTTATAGCAACCCTGCGGAGATTGAGCAGATTCTCCACACTGCGCCACAGAACCTGTCGTTAGAGGAGTTTTACATTCTTGCACAGACCTACGAGCCTGGCAGCGATAAGTTCAACGACCTGTACGAGACCGCGGTGCGTATGTATCCTAACGACCCTGTTGCAAACCTCAATGCTGCTAATGCGGCAATTTTGAAGGGTGACTTCAAGAGTGCACTTCGCTACCTCGATAAGGCGGGCGATATGGCCGAGGCTGTCTATGCGCGCGGAGCTATGGAGGTATATATGGGTAACAACGCTACGGCGAAGCCCTATTTCGAGGAGGCGCACAAGCGCGGCGTTGCGCAGGCGGAGACAGCACTTGCTGAGATTGCTAAGAACCGAAATGTAGTCACAAAGACAAACAATAACAAATAAACAAAATAACAAAAACAAACAATTTAATTTATTAATTTAATTTTCAGTTTCATGAAAAAGTATCTATTTATTGCACTTGCAGCATTGGGTTTTGCTGCATGCGCTGAGAATGGCGAGCAGAATGTTCCCGTTCAGAATGGTGAGTTGGAGCAGTCATACGTGGCTGTAACTTTCACTGCTGATGACATCACACGTGCCGATGATGGCAAGTACGAGGAGGGTCTTGCTGATGAGCGTAAGGTTGAGTCTGCTTACGTATTCTTCTTTAAGGATGGTGCAGCTTTCCCAGTAGCTTTCGATGGCACTACTTCTACAAATGCAGGTCCTAACAACTACTTGCAGGTTACTTTGACTGGTAACACAGATAAGATGGATAACGTATCTGATGTTAAGGATGCTGTTCTTGTTCTTCAGAACTACAAGGGCGAGTATCCTAACAAGATTGTAGCTGTTCTTAACTGGACTCCTACCAAGTCTTCATACACACTCTCTGAGCTTAAGACTCAGATTTCTGCTTTGGGCAATGCTACAGATGGTTTCGTTATGAGCAACGCTGTTTATGCTGATGGCGCAGGTCAGGTTGTTGACGCTGTTGACCTCACTATCGCAAACATTGGCAAGACTGAGGCTGAGGCTTTGGCTAACCCTGTAACAATCCACGTTGAGCGTATTGCTGCAAAGGTTGTTTACACTGCTGATAATAATGGTAGATTTGCTGTTGAGAAGGAGATTGAGGGCAAGCCTGTTTACGCTCAGATTAAAGACTTCGTACTTTACAACGACTATCAGGAGTCATGGTTTATCAAGCGTATTGATCCTACATGGGCTGGTATCGGTTTTTCATGGAACGATGCAGACTGGTTCCGTTCATACTGGGCACAGTCACTCGGCAAGGCATTCGAGAATAACACCTTCGCATGGAACACTGAAAATACTAAGATTGGCGAGTGGGACTATCTTGGTGAGAACACACGTGCATGGACTGAGGAGGCTGATGTTCGCACAAAGGTTGTAGTTAAGGCTCAGCTTGTTGACGCTGATGGCAACCCATTTGAGGTTGTTAACTGGTACGGTAAGGACTATATCGGTGAGGATGATCTTTTGACAGTTGTTGCTAACACTCTTAAGAACACTTACTTCTCATCTGCAGATAATTCTACATTTACTGGTCTTACCCCTGCTGACATCAAGTGTGTAGCTCGTGAGGTAACTGATGCTAAGGCTTACGAGGTTTACTTCCAGCTCTCAACTGAGGGTGCTAACAAGACATGGTATAAGTATGAGGGTGGCAACTACAATTATATCAATGTTCCATCATTGAATGACGCTCTTGCAGCAGTTCAGCCAGCTCTTGTTTACAACGATGGTATGACTTACTATTGGTTGGATATCAAGCACCTTGGTAACGCTGGTTCAACTACTGAGTATGGTATCGTTCGTAACCACGTTTACAAGGTAAATATTTCTGACATCACTGGTTACGGTACTCCAGTTTATGATGGTACATCAGACTTCATCAACCTTGAGAAGCCTGAGGATATCGTAACTTACGTATCTGCTCAGATCAACATCCTCTCTTGGCGAGTTGTTGAGAACGACTACGAGCTCAACTAATTAAGATTTTAACTCTTTAACATCACTGATGAAAAGATACCTATTCATAACCCTTGCAGCACTTGGACTGTTGGGATGTACTGAAAATATGACCGAGCCCGATTCCCCCGTCAAGGGGGAGTTGGAGAGGTCATATATCTCTGTTACTCTCATGACTGACGATGCTGCAACTCGCGCCGATGATGTCGATTTTGAGTATGGTGATGCCGCAGAGCGTTATGTCGAGAATGTGCACTTCTTCC
>JAEIGA010013872.1_pt1 | contig 12254 bp, 23 predicted proteins | sample 9270691 | NCBI WGS metagenome assembly JAEIGA01 (sample SAMN17057246, study PRJNA624740) | gut metagenome | biome: biome; isolation source: fecal sample | host: Bos grunniens | place: China: Xizang | collected 2019
CCCTCCCAGAAAGACTGCTCGGTGACAGCAATCAGTCTTGCTGCCTCCTCGCTGATCTTTCCGCAGGGGAAGGTCGCTGCGCAGTCACCGTGGAAGCCGTCGATGTAGGCGCCGACGTCTACACTCACGATGTCACCCTCTTTCAGGACCAGATTACTCGGGATCCCGTGGATGACCTCGTCGTTCACCGAGATGCAGGCGGAGCCGGGGAATCCCCCGTAGCCCAGGAAAGAGGGCTTGGCACCCTGACTCTCGATGAACTTACGAACTGCGGTATCTATCTCAAGAGTGGTTACGCCAGGACGTACCATTTTGCCCGCTAACTCGCGAGCCGCCGCGGTAATTTGTCCTGCTCGGCGCATCCCCTCAATATCTCTGGGAGACTTTAAGGTAATCATACATTAAAGACCCAGGACATGCAGAATTGCAGTGGTGTTCTCAGCCACAGTGGGCTGATTCCGAACGGTTTTCAGCAGGTTTCTTTCTGCGTAGAAATCCTTCAGAGGTGCGGTCTCCTTGTGGTAGATGGCCAGTCGATCGCGAACGACCTCAGGCTTATCATCAGCACGTGCTTCCAGATGACCGCCACAGCTATCGCAAATACCGTCCTGCTCGGGGGGCACACTTACCAGATGGAAGGGTCTGCCGCAAGAGCCGCAGACTCGACGTCCGCTCATGCGCTCCACGATCTCTTCGTCAGTGATCTCAATGGAAATCACTGCGCTGAATGCGATGCCTGCCTTCTCCAGAGCCTCAGCCTGGGGAATGGTACGAGGCACGCCATCCAGGATAAAACCCTTCTGGCAGTCTGCTTCAGCCAGACGCTCAGAAATCACACCAATGATGACTTCATCGGGCACCAGCTGGCCTGCGTCCATGTACTCCTTAGCCTTCAGGCCGATGGGAGTACCGTTTTTTACGGCAGCGCGCAGGATGTTGCCGGTGGAAATGGTGGGAATGTCGAGCTTTTGGCAGAGAACCTCAGCCTGAGTGCCTTTGCCAGCACCAGGAGGGCCTAACAGAATCAGTTTCATGATAAATTACCCCTTATTACTCCAAGAAACCCTTGTAATGCCGCATGAGCATCTGATTCTCGATCATCTTGACAGTCTCCAGAGCAACGCCGCAGACAATGATGACGGAGGTACCGCCAACGGAGATGTTGACGATGCCGGTGATGTTCTCGACAATGATGGGCATAATGGCCACAATGCCCAGATAAATTGCACCGAAGAAGGTCAGACGGTTCAGGACCTTGCCGAGGAACTCAGCAGTGGGTCGACCAGGACGGAAGCCGGGAACAAAGCCGCCGTTCTTCTTCAGGTTATTGGCCACCTCAATGGGATTGAACTGAATGGTGGCATAGAAGTAGCTGAAGCCGATGATCAGGATGAAGTAGATCACAGCATACAGCACACTGCTGGAATCAAACACAGTCAGGAAGGTGTTCCAGCCGCTGCCCTCAACGGTAGAAGAGGGAACGAACATGCCGATGGTCGCAGGAATCATAGCGATGGACTGCGCGAAGATGATGGGCAGAACGCCGCTGAGGTTGACCTTGATGGGGATGTGAGTGGACTGACCACCGTACATCTTCCGGCCCACCACGCGCTTAGCGTACTGAACAGGGATCTTACGCTCGGCATTGCTGACGAACACGATGAAAACAACCAGAGCGAGCATACCGACAATCAGCAGGGCTGCAACCAGGGGATGCATTGCCTGTGCATTGTACAGTTCAATGGCCTCTTCGGTCCAGTCGGTCATGTCGGGAGTGCTCAGGTACTTTTGGATGCCGGAGACGATGGTAGTGATCATCGCAGGGCCACGGGAAACGATACCAGTGAACAGGATGATGGAGATACCATTGCCGACACCGAACTCCGTAATCTGCTCGCCCAGCCACATCAGGAAGACAGCGCCTGCAGTGAAGGAAACCACGATGACCAGAGCGGGCCAGACACCTTCAGAGGTAACCAGACCGTAGCTCTTGATCAGGGTGTAGTAACCAAAGCCCTGCAGCAGGCCAATACCAACGGTGGTGTACCGGGTAATGGACTGAATCTTCTTCTTGCCCTCTTCGCCGCCGTCCTTAGCCAGTCTTTCCAGAGCGGGAATCGCAATGGTCAGCAGCTGGATGATAATGGAGGCGTTGATATAGGGCTGGATGGACAGTGCAAACAGAGTCGCATTGGAAAGTGCGGAACCACTCAGGGTGTTGAGCAGTCCGAAGATAGTCCCGGAGTTTGCAGAGATGGTCTGCTGAAGGATATCCGTGTTAATGTAGGGAACCGGGATTGCGGCGCCCAGACGGAAGACCAGCAGAGCAAAGACCACAAACAGGAGCTTGCTGCGCAGATCGGGAAGCTTCCATGCGTTACGGATGGTCTTTAACATTAGACCACCTCGGCCTTCCCGCCTGCCTCTTCGATCTTAGCCTTTGCGGACTCAGAGAAAGCGTTAGCCTTGACAGTCAGCTTCTTGGTGATGGAGCCGTTGCCCAGGATCTTCACGCCATACTCGCACTTGGAGAGGATACCCTTCTCCAGCAGCTCTTCGACAGTGACGACTGCACCGTCTTCGAACTTTTCCAGAGCGGAAACATTGACAGCTTCCAGAGGCTTAGCAAAGATGTTGTTGAAGCCTCTCTTGGGGAGACGACGAACCAGAGGCATCTGGCCGCCTTCGAAACCGACGCGGACGCCGCCACCGGAACGGGACCACTGGCCCTTCTGGCCGCGACCTGCGGTCTTACCATTGCCGGAACCATTGCCGCGGCCCTTACGGAATGCCTTGGGGTTGGAGCCGGGAACGGGAGAAAGTTCATGCAGTTTCATGTTGCGCACCTCCTTACTTTTCCTCGGTGACCTGAATCAGGTAACCGATGTGGGCAATCTTGCCACGGGTGGCAGCATTGTCAGGCTGCACGGTGGTGTCGCCGATCTTGCGCAGGCCCAGGGCCTCTGCGGTGGCCTTATGCTTAGCAATACGGCCGTTCAGGCTCTTGACGAGCTTAATGTTCAGGTTAGCCATTTCTTAAGCCCTCCTTAGCCTACGATTTCTTCCACGCTCTTACCGCGGATACGAGCGACGGTCTCGGGGCTACGCAGGGACTTCAGGCCCTCCATGGTAGCGGAGACGACGTTCTGGGGGTTGTTAGAGCGCAGGCACTTGGTACGGATATCCTTGATGCCAGCAGCTTCCAGGACGGCACGAACGGGGCCGCCAGCGATAACGCCGGTACCGGGAGCAGCGGGCTTCATCAGAACGCGGCCAGCACCGAACTCACCGATAACTTCGTGAGGAATGGTGGTGCCGGACATAGCGATGGTGAACATGTTCTTCTTGGCAGCTTCCAGACCCTTGCGGATAGCTTCGGGAACTTCTGCAGCCTTACCCAGGCCGAAACCGACCTTGCCCTTCTCGTCGCCGACGACGACCAGAGCGGAGAACTTCATCACGCGGCCGCCCTTGACGGTCTTGGAGACGCGGTTCAGGGAAACGACTTTTTCGACAAACTCGCTGGGTTCTCTTTCAAATCTAGCCATTATTCGTTTCCTCCTCCCTTAGAATTCCAGGCCGGCAGCGCGTGCGCCTTCTGCCAGAGCCTTCACGCGGCCGTGATACAGGTAGCCGCCACGGTCGAAGACGACAGTGTCGATGCCCTTATCCTTTGCGCGCTGAGCAATTGCTTCGCCAACCTTGGTAGCAGCCTCGCAGTTGTTGCCGCGGCCTTCGAAGCCCTTCTCCAGGGAAGATGCAGCGACCAGAGTCACGCCCTTAGTATCATCAATGATCTGAGCGTAGATGTTGGTACCGCTGCGGAAAACGTTCAGACGGGGTCTCTCGGATGTGCCGGAGACTTTACCGCGAACGCGCTTATGACGCTTATGACGCTGAGCGTTAGTATCGGGTCTCTTAATCATTTAGGCACACCTCTTTCTTACTTCTTTACGCCGGTCTTGCCTTCCTTGCGGCGGATGACCTCGTCAGTATACTTGATACCCTTGCCCTTGTAGGGTTCCGGGGGTCTCTTGCCTCTGACCTCAGCAGCGAACTGACCGACCTTCTGCTTGTCGGTGCCGTTGATGATGATCTTGTTGGGAGAGGGAACTTCGATGGTGATGCCTTCGGGCTCTTCCATGATGACGGGGTGGGAGTAGCCGATGTTCATGTTCAGCTTGTTGCCTTCCTTAGCCACACGGTAGCCGACGCCATTGACGTCCAGTTCCTTCTTGAAGCCCTCGGTGACGCCGACCACCATGTTGCTCAGCAGGGTGCGGGTCAGGCCATGCAGGGAACGGTTTTCTTTCTCATCGTTAGGACGGGTGACAACGATCACGCCGTCTTCGCGGGTCAGGGTCATCTTCTCACTCAGCTTCTGGGTCAGGGTGCCCTTGGGGCCCTTCACGGTGATCAGATTGCCTTCGCCCATAGTCACTTCCACACCAGCGGGGATGGAGATGGGCATTTTACCGATTCTAGACATAGTAAAATTCTCCTCCTTACCAGATGAATGCCAGGACTTCGCCGCCGACGTGTGCTGCGCGAGCAGCCTTATCGGTCATGACGCCCTTGGAAGTGGACACGATTGCAACACCCAGGCCACGCAGGACGCGGGGCAGCTCGTCAGCACCAGCGTAGACACGCAGGCCGGGCTTGGAGACGCGGCGCAGGCCAGAGATGACCTTTTCCTTGCCGGGGTTGTTGTACTTCAGGGTAACGTGAATAACGCCCTGGTTGCCGTTCTCGACCAGCTGGAAGGACTTGATGTAGCCTTCGTCCAGCAGGATCTGAGCGATAGCCTTCTTCATGTTGGAAGCAGGAATGTCAACGGTGTCATGCTTGGCGTTGTTCGCGTTGCGGATACGAGTCAGCATATCCGCAATGGGATCGGTGATGTGCATAGGTATATACCTCCTATAAGATTACAGACTCTGTCTGTATCAACGGCAAGGTATCGATCCTCACCGGAATCGACCTTTTGCCGTTGGCTGGGGAAAAGTTTTATGGGAAACCCGACCGGATGGCTTCCATCCGGTCAGGCTTAGCCATACAAATTACCAGGAAGCCTTCCGGACGCCGGGGATCTGGCCCTTGTGTGCCAGCTCGCGGAAGCAGATACGGCAGATGCCATAGTCACGCAGGTAAGCGTGGGGACGGCCGCAGATCTTGCAACGGTTGTAACGGCGGGTGGAAAACTTAGGCTCAGCCTGCTGCTTGAGCTTCATGGATAACTTAGCCATTTCTCGTTCTCCTCCTAATTACTTTGCAAAGGGAGCGCCAACCAGGGTCAGCAGCTCTCTGGCTTCTTCGTCGGACTGTGCAGTGGTGCAGATGACGACGTCCATACCGCGGATCTTGTCGATCTTGTCGTACTCGATCTCGGGGAAGATCAGCTGCTCCTTGATGCCCAGAGCATAGTTGCCGCGGCCGTCGAAAGCGTTGGCGTTGATGCCGCGGAAGTCACGGACACGGGGCAGAGCCACGTTGAACAGACGATCCATGAACTCCCACATCTTGTCGTGGCGCAGGGTGACCTTAGCGCCGATGGGCATGCCCTCACGCAGCTTGAAGTTAGCGACGGACTTCTTAGCCTTGGTCACGATAGCCTTCTGGCCGGTGATGATGCCCAGGTCACGGACGACGTTGTCCAGAACCTTGGGATTCTCACGAGCTTCGCTGCAGCCGACATTGATGACGATCTTCTCAATGCGGGGGATCTGCATGGTGCTCTTGTAGTTGAACTTCTGCATGAGAGCAGGAGCAACTTCTTCGTTATACTTAGTCTTCAGGTTAGGCATAGTATTCAACTCCTCCTCTCTTAGATTTCAGCGCCGCACTTCTTGCAGACGCGGACCTTCTTGCCGTCCACGATCTTGCTTGCGGGGCGGGTAGCCTTGTCGCACTTGGGGCAGACGCGCATGACCTTGCATGCGTACAGGGGGGCTTCCTTCTTGATGATGCCGCCCTCTTCACCCTGCTTGCGGGGGCGAGTGTGACGGGACACCATGTTGATGCCTTCGACGACAACCTTGCCGTCCTTGGGCATCACAGCAATGACCTTGCCGCGCTGGCCCTTGTCCTTGCCGGTGATAACGACGACCTGGTCGTCCTTCTTAATGCTCATTTTGTTCATCATCTTTGTACCCTCCCTTACAGAACTTCGGGAGCCAGGGACAGGATCTTCATGTAGTCCTTGTCGCGCAGCTCACGTGCCACAGGGCCAAAGATACGGGTGCCTCTGGGGTTCTTGTCTTCCTTGATGATGACAGCTGCGTTGTCGTCGAAACGGACATAGCTGCCGTCAGCGCGGCGAACGCCCTTGGAGGTACGAACCACAACAGCGCGAACAACGTCGCCCTTCTTGACGGTACCGCCGGGAGCTGCCTTGCGGACAGAAGCGACGATCACGTCGCCGATGCTGGCGTACTTGCGGGAAGAACCGCCCAGCACGCGGATAGCCTTAATTTCCTTGGCGCCGGTATTGTCAGCAACCTTCAGATGAGTTTCCTGCTGGATCATTTACGGCACCTCCTTACTTAGCCTTCTCGATGATCTCGACCACGCGCCATCTCTTGTCCTTGGACAGGGGACGGGTCTCCATGACCTTGACGCGGTCGCCAACACCACAGGTGTTGTTCTCGTCATGAGCCTTCAGCTTGTAGGTTCTCTTGACGATCTTCTTGTACAGGGGGTGTGCCACACGGTCGGCAATGGCAACAACCACGGTCTTATCCATCTTATCCGAGACCACCAGGCCGACTCTGGTCTTACGGGAAGAAGTTCTGTTTTCACTCATGATTCAGTTCCTCCTTACTGGCCAGCGATCTGCTGCTCACGAATAATGGTCTTGACTCTGGCAATGTCACGCTTCACTTCGGTGATGCGGACAGGGTTTTCCAGCTGATTGGTGGCATGCTGGAGACGGAGCTGGAACAGATCCTTTTTCAGCTCAACCAGCTTCTTTTCCAGATCAGCGGAAGACATCTTGCGTACTTCGTTTGCCTTCATCATGCTTCACCACCATTCTCGCCCTCAGCGGCAGTTTCTTCTTTAATCACGAACTTAGTCTTGACGGGCAGCTTGTGGCTTGCCAGACGCATAGCCTCACGGGCAACCTCTTCGGAGACACCGGCGATCTCAAACATGATACGGCCGGGCTTGACCACTGCAACCCAGTACTCGGGAGAACCCTTACCGGAACCCATTCGGGTCTCAGCGGGCTTCTCGGTGATGGGCTTGTCGGGGAAGATCTTGATCCAGACCTTACCACCACGCTTGGTGTAACGGGTCATTGCGATACGAGCAGCCTCGATCTGGCGGCTGGTGATCCATGCGGGCTCCAGAGCCTGCAGACCAAACTGACCGTAAGTCACGGTGTTGCCGCGGGTAGCCTTGCCCTTCAGGCGGCCACGGTGAACGCGGCGATATTTAACTCTCTTAGGCAGCAGCATTAGGCGTTGCCTCCTTCCTTGGCACCGGCTGCGGGCCGGGGACCACGGTTGTTGTTGTAACCACCCTGACGGTTGCCGTAACCGGGCTTACGGTCACGGTTGAAGCCACCCTCACGACGGTCGCCGCGGCGGCGAGGACGATCGGAGCGCTCCTTGAAGTTCTTGGTGTCCAGGGTGCGGGGGGTGGTGCGCAGGGTCTGGCTCAGGACTTCGCCCTTGTAGATCCAAACCTTGATGCCGATACGACCGTAGGTGGTTGCTGCCTCAGCAAAACCGTAGTCGATGTCAGCACGGATGGTCTGCAGGGGGATGGTGCCGTCGTGATAGCACTCGGAACGAGCGATCTCGGCGCCGCCCAGACGGCCGGAGCACATGACCTTGATGCCGCGAGCGCCCATGCGCATTGCACGGCCCATGCAGTTCTTCATTGCACGGCGGAAAGCGATACGCTTCTCCAGCTGCTGAGCGATGTTCTCAGCGACCAGCTGTGCATCGATGTCGGGGGTCTTGACCTCGACGATGTTCAGAGCGACGGGCTTGCCCAGCTTCTTTTCCAGCTCCAGGCGCAGACGCTCGATCTCGGTGCCGCCCTTGCCGATAACGACGCCGGGACGTGCACAGTGCAGGTAGATCTTGACCTTAGCGTTGTCACGCTCGATCTCGATCTTGGGGATGCCTGCGGAGTACAGGGTCTTCTTCAGATACTTACGCAGGTTGTAGTCTTCGACGACCAGGTCGCCCACCTTCTCGTTGCGAGCATACCAGCGGGAGTCCCAGTCCTTGATGACACCCACGCGAAGACCGTGGGGATTAATTTTCTGGCCCATGTTCTGACTCCTCCCTTATGCCTTCTCAGCCACGCTGATGGTGACGTGAGAGGTTCTCTTGTTGATGCGGTAAGCACGGCCCTGTGCGCGGGGCATGATGCGCTTCAGGATGGGGCCGGGAGTTGCAAAGACCTCTGCAACATACAGCTTCTCGGGGTCCATGCCGTGGTTGTTCTCGGCATTGGCTGCTGCGCTGTTCATCAGCTTCAGCAGGGGCTCGGAAGCAGCCTTGGGAGTGGTCATCAGGATTGCGGTTGCCTGGGGCAGGCTCTTGCCGCGAATCAGGTCTGCAACGATCTTCACCTTACGGGGAGAGATGCGAATATACTTTGCGTGAGCTTTTGCTACCATTTTATCTCTCCTCCTTACTTACCAGTCTTGCTGCCAGCGTGACCGCGGTAGGTACGGGTGGGAGCAAACTCACCCAGCTTGTGGCCGACCATGTCCTCGGTGACATAGACGGGCACGTGCTTGCGGCCATCGTGAACTGCGATGGTGTGGCCGACGAAAGCGGGGAAGATGGTGGAGGCTCTGCTCCAGGTCTTCAGCACCTTCTTATCGCCGGACTCGTTCATTTCCTTAACCCGCTTCAGGAGCTCGGGGGCGCAAAACGGGCCTTTCTTGATGCTTCTGCTCATTGTTTTACTGCCTCCTTACTTCGCATTGCGGCGCTTGACAATAAACTTGTCAGTGCGGTTCTTGGTCTTACGAGTCTTGTAACCCAGAGCAGGCTTGCCCCAAGGAGTGACAGGACCGGGACGACCAACGGGGGACTTACCCTCACCACCACCGTGGGGATGGTCGTTGGGGTTCATGACGGAGCCGCGGACGGTGGGTCTCCAACCCATGTGACGCTTACGGCCAGCCTTACCGATGGTGATGTTCTCATGCTCGATGTTGCCGACCTGGCCAATGGTTGCCTTGCAGTCCAGACGGATGATGCGGACCTCGCCGGAGGGCATACGGATCTGAGCAACGCCATTCTCCTTAGCCATCAGCTGAGCGAAGGTACCTGCGGAACGGACCAGCTGGCCGCCCTTGCCGGGGTACATCTCAATGTTGTGGATGACGGTACCGGTGGGGATGTTAGCCAGGGGCAGGCAGTTACCGGGCTTGATGTCAGCGCCGGTGGAGGAGATGACCTGGTCGCCAGCCTTCAGGCCAACGGGAGCCAGGATGTATCTCTTTTCGCCGTCCTCGTACTGCAGCAGTGCGATGTAGGCGGAACGGTTGGGGTCATACTCCAGGCGCAGGACAGTTGCGGACATGTCCAGCTTGTTGCGCTTGAAGTCGATGATACGATACTTACGCTTGTTGCCGCCGCCGCGATGACGGACGGTGATGCGGCCGTAGCTGTTGCGGCCTGCGTGCTTCTTCAGGGTCTCAGTCAGGCTGCGCTCGGGCTTTGCCTTCTTATCGATGCCCTCGAAGCCAGACACGGTCATATGACGGCGCGCAGGAGTTACGGGCTTAAAGCTCTTAGTTGCCATTTTCCTTTAACCTCCTTATGCCATGCCTTCGAAGAACTCGATGGTCTTGGAATCTGCAGTCAGGGTGACGACTGCCTTCTTCCAGCTTGCCTGACGGCCAGCGGGGAAACGACCGGTGCGCTTCATCTTACCGGTAACGTTCAGGGTGTTGACCTTGGAGACCTTAACGCCGAAGATCTCTTCAACAGCCTTTGCAATGTCGATCTTGGTAGCGGACTTAGCGACCTCGAAGACGTACTTCTTCATCTCGGTGTCAGCCATGGACTGCTCGGTGATCACAGGGCGTCTGATGATGTCGTATGCGGTCTTCATGCGAACACCTCCTCAATGATTGCCAGTGCCTTCTGGTCGATGACCAGCTTCTCAGCGTTGACGATGTCGTAAACGCTCAGGATCTTGGCGGTGGTGGTGGAGACGCCGGGGATGTTGCGAGCGGACTTGTAAACAGCCTCGTTGACCTCGGGGGTAACGAAGATGGTCTTGCCAGCATTCACAGCGTCCAGGAAGCTCTTGATGCTCTTGGTCTTGATAGCGTCCAGAGCCAGGTTGTCAACGACCAGCAGGTTGCCGGAAGCAGCCTTGTCGGACAGGACGGACTTCAGTGCCAGTCTCTTCAGCTTGCGGTTCAGACGATAGCTGTAATCGCGGGGCTTGGGAGCGAACACGATACCGCCGTGGGTCCACTGGGGAGCACGGGTGCTGCCCTGACGAGCGTGGCCGGTGCCCTTCTGTCTCCAGGGCTTCTTGCCGCCGCCGGAAACCTCTGCGCGGGTCAGAGCGGACTGAGTGCCCTGACGGCAGTTTGCCAGGTGGTTGACCACGACTGCGTGCACAGCGGGCTCATTGGGCTCTACGCCGAAAACGCCAGCGGAGAGTTCCACTTCGCCGATCTGCTGACCGGCCATGTTGTACATATTAGCTTTAGGCATTTCTCAAACTCTCCTTTCTTTAGCGGTTTCTTGCAGATGCCTTCTGGGGGTTGGCACGTGCGGAAGCCTTCTGCGGGTTGGAGCTGATGCCTGCATCGCCCTTCTTCTCGCGGATGGTCTTAGCGGTGGACTTCAGGTAGACGATGCCGCCCTTGGGGCCGGGGATGGCGCCGCAGACTGCGATCAGGTTGAACTCGGGATCAACGGAAACGACGTCCAGGTTCATGACGGTAACCTGCTCGTTACCCATCTGGCCAGCGCCGATCTTGCCCTTGAAGATACGAGAGGGATCGGTACCGGAACCCATGGAACCTGCATGACGGTGGACGGGGCCGCCACCGTGAGTCATACGACCACGGCCAGCGTTCCAGCGCTTGATAACGCCCTGGAAGCCCTTACCCTTGCTGATGCCGGTCACGTCGATGTGATCGCCCTTAGCAAAAACGTCTGCCTTGATTTCGTCACCCACGTTCATCTCAGCGGCCTTGTCGAGCTTGAACTCCTTCAGGACCTTCTTCATGGGGACTTCTGCCTTCTTCAGGTGGCCCTGTTCGGGCTTGGTCAGCTTCTTCTCTTCCACGTCCTGGAAGCCCAGCTGCACGGCGTTGTAGCCGTCCTTCTCCTCGGTCTTCTTCTGGACAACGACGCAGGGACCTGCTTCGATGACAGTGACCGGGATGACCTTACCGGCTTCGTCGAAGATCTGGGACATACCGATCTTTCTGCCGATGATGGCCTTTTCCATGTTGGTTTTCCTCCTTAGTAGGTTATTGGTTGGCAAACTTGACCATTGGACTGTCATTGGTTTGTCAACATGACCCGCCTGTCTCTATATTAAATGCGACAGGCAGCGGGTACACTTAGTTGGGTTGGCTGTCTGGTTCGTTCAGCTCTTACAGCTTGATCTCGATCTCCACACCAGCGGGCAGATCCAGGCTCATCAGCGCTTCCACAGTCTTGGGGGTGGTGTTGGTGATGTCGATCAGGCGCTTGTGAGTGCGACGCTCAAACTGCTCACGGCTGTCCTTGTACTTGTGGACTGCACGCAGGATGGTGACGATCTCCTTCTTGGTGGGCAGGGGGATGGGACCGGAGACGGAAGCGCCGGTGCGCTTAGCGGTCTCAACGATCTTCTCTGCGCTCTGGTCGATAAGCTGATGGTCGTAAGCCTTCAGTCTGATACGAATCATTTCATTCTGTGCCATGTTGATGTCTTCCTCCTAAGAAACATACGAAGTGTCATTGTCTTTGCCACGCTCCGTACGGTGGGGAACCCGATACACTTATCCGTGCGTATCACTCCATAAGCATGAAGAAAACCGGCAAAATACGCCGGCTTTTTGGCCTCCTGTCATGGCGATATACGCCATGCAGCAAGTTCCCCAGCCGCCCGATTCACGGACATACTCCACGGAAGTTACCTCCTTTCGGAGCAATCTCCCGTATCATCGCAGACTGCGCTCTTTCACGCGCTCCATAATAATACAACAAAAGGGCCTTTCTGTCAACGATTTTTACAACGAAAGTCAACCTAAAAACCCACAAAAAACG
>JAEIGA010013873.1_pt1 | contig 12254 bp, 10 predicted proteins | sample 9270691 | NCBI WGS metagenome assembly JAEIGA01 (sample SAMN17057246, study PRJNA624740) | gut metagenome | biome: biome; isolation source: fecal sample | host: Bos grunniens | place: China: Xizang | collected 2019
CCTTCGGGCGCTTTGCGGACTAGTTCATTCAATGATAGCCCTTCGTATTTTGAGCCATCCACTAGTTGATTGAGATTATCCACGTAGGTACGAAAATGCTTACCGTAGTGGAAAGAGAGTGTTTGTTGGCTCATCATAGGAGCCAAATCTCCGAGTTGGTATCCCAACTCAGGAAGTTCAAAATGAAATTTGATCATAGTTGTTTAGGTTTAATTGACAAGATGCCATTGTTTATATAAATAAAGTGCAGCACCCTCGTGCTACACTTTACTATAGTCAAATAGTATGCCAAATGCCTATCTTGTTCTCGAACCACCATAAGAACCTGTTCTGCTACTAGACGCTCCGCTAGAGGAGCGTATAGATGAACCAGCACTAGACGATCGCACAGAAGAACCTACACTGGACGAACGCATAGTCGAACTGCTGGAAGAGCGCATGGAAGAGGTCGTACTAGAAGAACGCACAGGAGTACTTGTTGCTCGTGATACAGATGGTGTTGTAGTGCGTGAAGGACTTGTAGCAGTAGAAGTGCGAACAGTAGTGTTTGTAGAACGCACAGGTGCTACAGTAGATGTATTAGTACGGGTTGTCGCAGTTCGAGTAGCAGTAGAAGTTGTAGCCGAACGTGTTGCATTGGTTGTTGAAGTACCACGAACATTAGTACTACCAAAAGTACGATTCATAGTAGCATCTCGACGTATACCCGTCGCTGACTGACGAGAGCCAACAGATTGAGCACTTACGCGGGTGCGCGAAGTATTAACGGTATTGGCTTGACGCATTGATGTTCTTCTACTTTGCTCTATACTACGTGCATTAATAATATTGCGCGACGCATTGCGAGTAGCAAAGGAGCGCTCAGGATGGCGCATAGCAAAATCTTGTCTACCCACCTTGTGGTGCATAGGTCGGAAATGATGATGTAGGTGATGACCTGTACGATAGGAGCAGATTGGATAGTGATAATGGTGCCAATAGCAGTGATCCCAATAGAAAAAAGGATCTACACAATAGTATGGTCTCCACCAATGAGGATAGTATCCCCAGTAATAAGGCGAATGCCAGCACACCCACGAAGTTCCCCAAAACCAATCGTAAATAAGAGGTCTATGAATATAAACAGGCTCAATTATATAGTTAACCCCATAGATATACTCATCACCTATCACCTGCACTGTAACAGATTGTGTTTCTTCGTCTTTATCCACAAAGATAGACGCAACATCTTGGTAAATATCCTTTGCTAATACAGCTTGAACAACCACCAAATGGCGGTCATTATCAGCAGTCTCGATTACTCGAAGATAATCAACCTCTCCGTCACCATTGAGATCCAGATTTGAGAATGCAGAATCAGGATTATTGAGCATTTGCTCAAATTGTTCTAGATCTTTAGCTTGACCAAAGAGTGTTGCTACAGTTTTTAAATCAAGATTCTCGGAAATATCAGACGATGTTGCGGTCACAGTAACCGTCTCATCTGCATAAGACAAGATTGGGAGCAATAGCCCAAACCCAATAGCTAACAGTAAGAATAGTACCCTTTTCATAATTAGACTAAATTTAGATTGTGATGCATTTTCTCCTTTTTAGTTCGCATATAGCGTAAGTTATATGGATTAGGAGTGATTTCTATTGGTATATTCTCTACAATTTCTATGCCAAAACTCTCTAAACCAACTCGTTTAACAGGATTATTGGTCATCAAACGAAGTTTGGATGCACCCATTTGTTGTAGGATCTGAGCCCCTACTCCATAGTCACGTTCATCAGGTTGGAAGCCCAAATGGATGTTTGCCTCTACAGTATCTTCTCCTTCTTCTTGAAGTTTGTAAGCACGTATTTTATTCATCAATCCGATGCCTCTTCCTTCTTGATTGAGATAAATGATTATACCCTTTCCTTCCTTCTCTACCATTTGCATTGCTTTATGGAGTTGTTCGCCACACTCACAGCGTTTAGATCCAAAGATATCACCAGTCATGCAAGATGAGTGTACACGACACAATATAGGTTCGTCGGTTTGCCATTCACCTTTCACTAGTACCACATGCTCCAATCCATTGCTCAGTTGACGAAATGGAGTGAGCATAAAATCACCATACTCCGTTGGAAGCTGAACGGTTTCACCGCGCTCAACAAGAGCGGTTGAGAGTTGAGAGTTGAGAGTTGAGAGTTGAGAGTTAGTATCCTCCTTTTCTTTCATTCTATAGGCTATAAGATCCTTGATTGATACCAGACTCAGACCATATTTCTCTGACACCTTCTCCAAATCAGGCATACGTGCCATGGTGCCGTCCTCATTCATAATCTCAATAAGTGCTGCCACAGGTTGCAAACCAGCCAATCGCGCTAAATCTACCGCTGCTTCAGTATGTCCAGCACGTTTCAGCACACCACGTTCTTGAGCATACAATGGATTGATATGACCTGGGCGACCAAATGTTTCTGGTTTGGATGTAGGATCAGCCAAAGCACGAATTGTAGCGGCACGATCCTCTGCACTCACACCAGTAGAACAACCCTCCAGCTTATCAACAGTCACAGTAAATGGCGTACCTAACATTGATGTATTATTAGATACCTGGTGCATCAATCCCAAATCTGCACAACGACTCTCTGGCAGTGGTACACAAAGCACACCACGACCATGTTGGAGCATGAAATTGACTTTTTCTGGGGTTATCTTTTCAGCGGCAATAATGAAATCACCCTCATTCTCACGATCCTCATCATCTACAACAATCACGAATTTACCTTCGCGAATATCTTCAATTGCTTTTTCAATAGTATCCATATATATAGTATTATTTTTTTCAAACGATGTACATATTTAACCCATGCTTCTGGATTGAATAGAGCAGAGTCAGACGCCGCTTTATACGTTAGGAATATTCCTACAGGGAGAAGCACTAGCGAACTCAGCCACATACCAGCCCAACATGGCCATAAGGCCTCACGTGCCATCTTGTAACCTGTATTGTCAATGATGTAATACACGATAAACATTACCACGGATATTACCACAGGAGCACCTAATCCACCTTTACGAGTAATCGCTCCCAAGGGAGCGCCAATAAAAAAGAATATCAAACAGGCAAAAGCCAAAGTAAACTTACGATATAATTCTATCTCATGTTTTCTTATATATCGCTGATAATCATTCAGCATCAGCGCATTGTAATCTATCTTATCTTTCTTCTCCTTGGCTTTATCTATCGCAGCTTGCGCAGCTCGATAACGTTCATCATCCGTAAAATTAGCTATGAGCGTATCAACATCATATTGTTTATACATATCTTTAGCTCCTTCCCATATATCTACGTTACGATCTTCTAGCCGTTCACGACCAAAATAATGTTTTGTAATAATCACTGTACTTTGCTCTTTACTACGTTGATGTTCTAGCACTTGAACAGAATCTATTGACTGCACCAGGCGAGCCACGTCCTTGGCAACATGTTGATCTTGGAGCGTTCCTTCACTAAATCGATGAAAATCTTCACTAAAAGGAATAAGGAGTTGCTTATGTGCAAACGATTCTCTTCGGTAAGGGATATTATTTTTGGATAAGCTGGAGCGTTGTTGCTTACGATCTAGATTCTCAAACGACTCGCCATAATAAAGTTGTAACAATAGATATTGGTTATCATCTGTAAAATATATTCGCCCAGAATCTGCGACCATCACTTTGGCATTCTTAAATCCCGCCGAATAATCATAAATCATCATATCATACAACATTCCTGTTTGGGGATTCTTGCCCCTTACTAAAAAATTGTACTTATCTATTCCATCATAGAATTCACCTACAGGAATATCCAATTCGGGAGATTTTTGCTTGAGTGAAAAAATAAGAGCCCATAGTTTAACTTGTGATTTAGGTAGAACATTATTAGAGAAAAAGAATGCCCCCACGCACACGAAAGCGATAGCTATAGCCAAAGGCCGCATGATTCGAAACAAACTCACTCCCGCAGCTTTCATGGCTGTAAGTTCAAACTTCTCTCCTAGATTACCAAAACTCATCAACGAAGCCAGCAAAATTGCCAATGGCAAAGCGAGAGGAACAACCGAAGTTACAGCATAGAGAAAAAACTCAGCTAGAACGCTAATTCCCACACCTTTACCTACTAGATCCTTAACATGCAGCCAAACAAACTGCATGAGTAGGACAAACACACAGATCAAAAAGGTAACAACCAACAACCCAAGAAAATTCTTGAGTAAATAAACATCTATTTTTTTTAGTCTAATCCTCACCACCTAATAGATATTCACCCCAAATTCTCACTCGTAAAACATACAGGAAGAAGATCCTTTGCACTCTCAAACACATAGCACTCTCTTTCACCATACAAGAGCACCTTCATAGGTTTGCCATAACGAGACTCTGTTTCGAGCATCACCTGTCGACACGCTCCGCACGGACTAGCAGGATCCGCCGTAAAATGTCCATTGGTATAACAAGCCACAGCCAATGCTTCCACAGCAGTCTGTGGGTTATTAGCATTAGCAGCAAAGAGAGTCGTGCGCTCGGCACATAAACCACTTGGGTATGCCGCATTCTCTTGATTAGCACCGGTTATCACCTGTCCATCTACCAATAATGCTGCAGCCCCCACATGATAGTGCGAATAAGGGCAATAAGCATCCTTCGTTTTATCTTTAGCCACCTGAACTAGCTCACGCAACGGAGCTGGCAATTCTTCCTGAGAGCAAACCGTAACCTTGGTTTTAATTTCTAATTCCTTCATATTTATTTTCATTTTTAGCGCACATTACCTTCACTCATGCGCACACCTATGCATATTACGACGCAAAGGTACTATTTTTTTTCTACATATGCAAATCATCAACAACAAAAACGCCACATCAAAAGACAAAACTATTATTTTTCTCAAAATAATACCCAATAAAGTTGCGTATATGTATTTTTTTTCGTAATTTTGCGGCGTATTTTGTGCATATGCGTATGTATAAGCCTAGTGATAAGATTTATGAATTAATGTGTGGAGGTCGAGTTGCCGAACATGGTCAGTCGTTGATGGAAGAGCAGGTACTTCAATTGATGAACCGTTTTGGCATATCACTTGGTGTGGGAGATAAGACTATCGCCATGGTTTGTGAAGAGCATCAAGTAGATTGTAATACAGTACTAGCCATCATCCATTACGCCTTACACAAGGAAATTCCACAACAAGTGGATATCCATATTCCTACCTTACATCGTTATTTAGAGAATGCGCACAACTATTTCTTAAAGTTTCAGTTGCCACGCATCCGTCAGGAACTTTTAGAAGCCGTTAATTTAGCACACAATAATAGCCAAGTTCCGCTGATGATTATTCAGTTCTTTGACGCATATGCTCAAGAAATCAAAGCCCACATAGATCATGAAAACGAATATTCGTATGAGCAGCATGCACGCGACGATGAGCACATCGCCAACAAGGCACACGAACTAAAGACCCTCATAATCAAATATTATCCATTGGATAAAACCAATAGTAATGCTGAGCAGATGCGCTTGTTATACGCCGCACTGCACGACCTAAGACACTTTGAGAACGAATTAGCATTACACTGCGCTATAGAAGACGACGTAATGTTACCAGCCTTGAAAAAAGAAGGCGACGAGGCGATAAAACGAGAAACAAGAGGCGACAAGCGTGAAAGTGAGGAACTATTGTCAGCACGAGAAGTGGAGGTCATTAAATATGTAGCCCAAGGATTGAGCAACAAGGAAATAGCTGACGTCATGTGCCTATCAGCTCATACAATTATGTCGCACAGAAAGAATATTTCACGAAAACTAGACATCCACTCTACTGCAGGATTGACTATTTATGCAGTTGTTAACGGCATAGTAGAGTTATCATAGGCAAGATGCTACGCAGAGTACAGAAATACATACGAGATAAAAAATTGCTAAAACAAGGCGATAGGGTGCTAGTATGCGTCAGTGGAGGAGCCGATAGCATCGCTTTGCTAGATGTATTGCAACGAGCAGGTTACGATTGCGTTGTTGCCCATTGTAATTTTCATCTGCGAGGAGAAGAAAGCGATCGAGATGAAGCGTTCGTGACTAATCTAGCAGAAAGAGTAAAAGTATTAGTAAAGCATTTTGACACTACCACATATGCCAAAGAGCAAGGTTTGAGTATTGAGATGGCAGCTAGAAAATTGCGCTACGAATGGTTTGCACAAATGGCTCAAAAAGAAGCCTGCCAAGCAATAGCTGTAGCACATCATCAAAACGACCAAGCAGAAACTGTACTACTCAACCTCAAACGAGGTACAGGAATCCGAGGACTATGTGGCATGCGAGCTAAGAGTCCTAATCCAGAAGGAGGGGATGCACCTGTAATACGACCCTTACTTTGTACAACTCGCAATTATATCGAACATTATCTGCGAGATATACGACACCTTCCTTGGGTGGATGATAGCACAAACAAGGACACCACTATCTCTCGCAATGCAATACGCCATCAACTTGCCTCCTATAGCAAAGCTGAGATTGAGCATATAGCAACAACAGCAGAATATATGCAAGGGTATGTGGATTGGCTAGAAGGTAATGATACAAAGGAAGCTGGACGTGCAAAATTGCATGAAGAACTCAAAGAGTATGGTTTCGCAGAAATTCATAAGATATATGATGCTTTGCAACGAGGTATAGGAGGTAAAACATTTCGCTCTGCATCCCACCAAGCTACCGTTAAAAAAGGCAAACTTATTATAGAGCCTTTACAAATTTGAAATATATAAAACATTGAGACACTACGGTATAATAGGCAACCCTCTAGGACATTCGTATTCCGAGGGGTATTTCACGGATAAGTTTATTCGTGAGCATATTGATGCTTCCTATACTCCACATGTTTTGGAGCATATTGACGAGGTGATGCAGTTGCTAGAAAAACTAGATGGTTTCAATGTCACTTACCCATACAAAGAAGCAATCCTCCCTTACCTAACTAACATTGATCCTATCGCACAAGAAATTGGAGCTATCAATGTAGTAAGTCACGGCATAGGTTACAACACCGATTGGATAGGGTTTAGAGATAGTCTTCGTCCATTACAGATAGCTAGTACTACCCAAGCATTGCTATTAGGAACAGGAGGTGTAAGCAAAGCCATACAACATGCACTCAGGGATCTAGGCATTGCGTATACGCTAGTCAGCAGACAATCAGGCAAAGAGATAAAAGGGCAACTAAGCTATGAACAGATTAATGAGCAAGTGATGCTAGAGCATACGCTTATCATCAATTGCACGCCACTCGGCATGACACCCTATCAAGACCTAAAGCCCAATATACCCTACCACCTACTAAGCAAAAAGCACATATTATACGATTGTATCTATAACCCAGAAAAGACACTATTCCTGCAAGAAGGAGAGAGACAGGGATGCTATATTAAAAATGGATTAGAGATGCTCCATCTCCAAGCTGACGAAGCATGGAAGATCTGGGAGAAAAATTAGGTAAAGAGTTAAAGATTAGAATATGAAACGAATGAACATACTATTGGTCATGCTACTATGGGTAGCCAGCCAAATGCAAGCACAATTAGTGCAAGAAAACGAAACGGCAATAGTGTACTATATGCCTAAGACAGAATTGGTTATCACACTCTCCTACGATCGTGTCGAGCAAGAACCTGGCATCTTCTACCAATACGCTCAACGCTATTTGGGCGCAAAAAATATCGTCACAGAAAAGAAGACCAACAACCATCTAAACGACATAACACTATGCACCCAAGCTAGTGCAGATACAGATCGTGCTTACAAAGTCCATTCACAAAAGGGCTACAACACACAATTGTTATCGCTCACCACAGACGGCAGATTGGCTGGGTACAATTTAAGCGATAACGTGAAAAGCAAGGAGATAAAAGGCGAAAGACTAGAGACAAATACCGAAAAGCAAGAAGAACTGATGCCATTATTGGAAGAACAATTTATGGCAGGTTCAGTAGCAAAAATGGCCGAAGGAGCTGCTAAACAAATCTATCGTATTCGTGAAACACGCCTCAATATTCTAGGGGGAGATGTAGAACATGTACCTGCAGATGGGCAAGCTATGCAATTGGTATTAGACGAGCTAGATCAACAAGAGCAAGCCATAGTGGCACTATTTGTAGGAACAACCAAGGTGACACACCACAAGCACACTTTCTATTACCACCCAGCTGATGATGTAGAGAAGGAAGTTGTGTGTCGCTTCTCTAAATATACGGGTATCGTTGATAAGAATGACTTGAGTGGAGAGCCTATATATCTTACACTCAAGACCCACAAGCAATCGTTGCAAACCGCCTATATGATAGACCCTAAAGCAACTATACCTTCACAATTATACTACAACCTTCCTGGTACAGCCGACATTTTGCTTCAATATCAAGCACTAAGCATATCCAAAAGCATTACGGTAGCACAATATGGTGTATCAATACCGTTGGCTTTGGATCTATTTAAAAACAAACAAGAATATAGTATATACATACATCCTGAGACAGGAAATATATTATCTATTAAACAATGAAAAAACTTGTAATCATCCTATCCCTTTTTCTAGTAGGGACAAGTATATGGGGACAAGAACTCAAATGTACTGTTTCAATCAATTCGGATCAAGTTCAAGGTACCAACAAAGAAGTATTCAACACGCTTCAGCGCAGTATTGAAGAGTTTGTTAATACTTTACGTTGGACTAACATGACATTCCAAGAGAAAGAGCGTATTGACTGCAGTATGCTATTGGTAGTCAAAAGCGTACAAGATAACTTGTACACTTGTGAGTTTACTTGCCAAAGTCGTCGACCTGTGTGGGGTACAAGTTACTTTACTCCGCTACTCAATATCAAGGATAAATATTTTATCTTTACCTATCAAGAGTACGATCGTTTGGACTATCAACAGACCACTTTCACTACCAACCTAACCGCCCTTTTAGCATACTATTGCTACTTGATTATTGGTCATGATATGGACTCATTTTCTAAGTTAGGCGGTACACCTTGCTTCCAAGTATGTGAGAGTATTGTCAATACTGCACAATCAGCTTCGCTAGAGACATCAGAAGCTGCAGGATGGAAAGCGTTTGAGAGTAACCGAAACCGCTATGCGCTCATTAGTAATATTATGGACGAGGCGTTTAAGAAATACCGCCTATTCTACTACGAGTACCACCGCCATGGATTGGACGAGATGGTTAATAATGTAGCAAATGGTCGCATGCGTATTGCTAAAGAAATGACCGTGCTCAAAGAAGCCTACAATGCACGCCCAGGAACCTATATCATTAATACATTCCTAGATGCTAAATGCGATGAAGTAGCCAATATCTTTGAGCAAGGAACAACCGAAGAAAAGAAACAAGTTTATGACTTGCTTATGCTCATTGATCCTACTCGCCAAACTACTTACGATAAGATTATTAAATAAACTATATGGAAAGAAAAGTACGTGTTCGTTTTGCTCCTAGTCCAACCGGAGCATTGCATATTGGCGGTGTGCGCACTGCCTTATTTAACTACCTCTTTGCTCGCCAACATGGTGGCGACATGTTGCTTCGTATCGAAGACACAGACTCTACTCGCTTTGTACCAGGAGCAGAGGAATATATCACCGAATCTTTAGCATGGTTAGGCATTGAGATTGACGAAGGCATCTGCCAAGATGCGCCAAATGGCAAAGGCAATCATGGTCCATACCGCCAAAGTGAACGTCGTGAGATCTACCACAAATATGTAGATCAACTCCTCGCTTCAGATCATGCATATATCGCATTCGATACCCCAGAACAATTGGAGGCTAAGCGTGCTGAAATCGCAAACTTCCAATACGATGCCTGCACCCGTGAACAGATGTGCAACTCATTGACACTCAGCAAAGAGGAGGTAGATGCTCGTATCGCTAATAACGAGAAGTATGTAGTCCGCTTCAAAGTGGAGCCCAATATCGATGTACACGTGCACGACCTTATCCGTGGCGAAGTGGTGATCAATTCCAATATCCTCGATGACAAGGTACTCTATAAGTCAGCAGATGATCTGCCAACCTACCACCTCGCCAATATCGTGGATGACCATTTGATGGAAATCAGCCATGTCATCCGTGGAGAAGAATGGTTGCCATCTGCCCCACTCCACGTCTTATTATATAAAGCTTTTGGCTGGGAGGAAACGATGCCACAGTTTGCTCACTTACCACTCTTGCTCAAACCCGACGGAAATGGCAAGCTCTCAAAGCGTGATGGCGATCGTTTAGGCTTCCCTGTGTTCCCATTGGAGTTCCACAACCAGAAAGATGGATCTGTATCATCCGGATACCGAGAAGAGGGTTACTATCCAGAGGCAGTGATAAACTTCTTGGCATTGCTAGGATGGCATGCTACAGGTGACCAAGAGATGTACACGATGCAAGAACTCATTGAGCAGTTCTCTCTGGAGCGTGTGAGCAAATCTGGTGCAAAATTCGACTACGAGAAGGGCAAATGGTTCAACCACCAATATTTACAACTCAAGTCCAACGAGGAATTAGCAGAACAATTTCTCCCTATCCTCAAGAGCAACCTTACAACTAGCACTATTCCATCACTTGAAGTTGTAGCCAAAGTAATAGGTCTTACCAAGGACCGTGTGAATTTTGTAAGTGAGTTATGGGATCAAGTTAACTTCTTCTTTGTAGCTCCTGAGGAATACGATGAAAAATCATTGAAAAAACGTTGGAAAGAGGATTCTCCTAAGCATATGACTGAGATGCTAACACTACTTGAGGCACACGAAGATTGGTCTGCTGAGGGCTTAGATAACTTGATTATGCCATGGATAGCCGAGAAGGAGTATGGAGTTGGCATTGTAATGAATGCTTTCCGTATTTGTTTGGTAGGTGCTGCTCGTGGTCCACATATCTGGAATATTACCGACGTACTAGGCAAAAAAGAAACACTACAACGCGTGCGAACAGCCTTAGAGAAACTCGCTTAATCGCAAGAATCAAAAGGAGCACAAATAAAACAAGGACGCAATCACTTGCGTCCTTGTTTATTATAATCTTATAGCCAGTCTCTGAATTATCCGCCACAACGGCTATATCCACATTCGCGGCAGTGCATGCAACCCTCTTCGAAGATGAGCACATTACCACAGTTAGGGCATGATTGACCTTGAACTACAGTGCCATCTTGGATATATTTCTTGAGCGCACGCTCTACGCCGACTTTCCAAGAGTTGATAGACTCCGAATCCATTTGGAGTGAACTAATCATCTTGATTACTTGATCAATAGGCATACCATAACGCAAGACACCTGAGATCAACTTAGCGTAGTTCCAGAATTCCTTGTCGAACTTATAACTCAATCCCTCCATAGTAGTCTTGAAACCACGAGAGTTAACAAATTGGAAATCATAACGTTTAGTACCATCCTCCTGAACCACACGGATAATCTTACCCTTGGTTACTGACTTAGGCAATAAGATACCCTCCTCATCGTCAGCCAAACCAGTAAAGATCTCATATGGAACACCGTCTTTCAAACCTACGAAAGCAATCCATTTATCTTTATTATTTTGGAAACGAACCACATCGCACTCCAATTCCGCAGGACGGATGCGCACCTTATTGTCAAAACATACGCATGTCTTATCATCCTTCTTCTCTTCTTTCTTCTTCTCCTTGATACCCTCTAGCACACCCGTGCGTGAGCCATCACGATAAACAGTACAACCCTTGCAACCAGATCGCCAAGCTTCTTCGTAGAGTTGACCTACAAGCTCCTCACTAACATCGTTAGGAAGGTTGATAGTCACAGAGATAGAGTGATCTACCCATTTCTGAATAGCACCTTGCATATGCACTTTCTCCAACCAGTCTACATCATTAGCGGTAGCTTTGTAGTATGGAGATTTTTGTACTAGTTCGTCAATCTCAGCAGTTGTATAGCGATGAGTTGGATCGTAGGTATAGCCATTAGCATTCATCCAAGTGATGAACTTATGGTGGAACACCACATACTCCTCAAAGCTATCACCTACCTCGTCTACGAGATCCACATGTACGTTCTTGTCATTTGGATTCACCTTGCGACGACGACGATATACTGGTTGGAATACAGGCTCAATACCACTAGTTGTTTGAGTCATGATACTGGTTGTACCAGTTGGTGCAATGGTCAAACAAGCAATATTACGACGACCATGTTTAACCATCAACTCGTAGAGTTCTGGATC
>JAEIGA010013874.1_pt1 | contig 12253 bp, 8 predicted proteins | sample 9270691 | NCBI WGS metagenome assembly JAEIGA01 (sample SAMN17057246, study PRJNA624740) | gut metagenome | biome: biome; isolation source: fecal sample | host: Bos grunniens | place: China: Xizang | collected 2019
ATCATTTCTGTCAATTGAATTACATCGAGACAAAAATCCTTCGGCAGCTTTTTTCAAAACTGGAAGTTTCCACCACACAACTGAACCATAATCTATTTTTCCTGTAGAAGTTATATAAGCTGGTGGTGTTGCCACAGACTTCATCATATAACCTTTTTTTACAAGCATATCCAAATCAATAAGCAAAGGATTTCCTGCATAGGTTGAAAATGAAGCGTAAGGTGAATCTCCGTATCCAGTTGGTCCAAGAGGTAAAATTTGCCAGATTGACTGCTTTGCACTTTTTAACCAATCTACAAACTTATATGCTTGTGTTCCAATCGTACCAATTCCTGAAGTTTCAGGAAGAGAAGATGGATGTAATAAAATTCCACTAGAACGGGACATTTTCATATAAATACCTCTTATTACTTTGTAAAAATCAAAAAAAATATAAATACAATGATTTTTTTGTAAATATATCAATAAGATAATTATAACATACAGATTTTATAAATGCTAGATTTTTTTAGGTAAGATTTTGTTGGGTAAAAAAAAGCACTTCATAAGAAGTGCTTTTTCTATGGGCCCACCTGGACTTGAACCCTATATATTATTTTAATACCGAATATTTATCGTTATCTACCATATAATACACGAATTTTCAGCATTATTCAACGATATTTAGCCATATTTACAAGGTTTATACCTAAGTTTACATTTAAAATTTTAAAAAGGTTTACATTTTGGTTTACATTTTATTATAGCACAAAATTGGATAAACGACACTATCATATAGGTAATTGCTAAAGTAAATTTTCTAGAAAAGAAAGTAAACCGTCACAAGCTTTATCATCCTCTGTATCTAACCAATTTTTTTTGGAACTAGAAAGAAGTTTTCTAAAATCTTTGTTTTCAAGGACTTTTCTAATCCTACGTTCAATTTCTGAAATTGTGTTTTCTTTCATACCAGGATCTGAAAATATTAGAATATCGAAGCAGTGTAGAAGTTCATTCTTATCTAGTTGATTAGAGAGCCAATACAAATCAAAAATATCTTTATAGCGTGTAGATCTTGTTCCAAATTTTAGTATAGAACGAAGTTTTTCTGTGAAAATTTGTTCTTTAGAATTGATTAAAAGATTTACACCATCATCAGTTAATGCAATATCAAAACAGAACTCTTCCTGTTTTATATCAAGATGTTTATGAACTCCAATATCAACTTTAGTAGTTACTTCAAATCCAAAAGAATCTGTTATTTTGATATATGCTCTTTTACCATGATAATCTTGTTGTTTTAGTTCCTCAAGATTTCCATATAATTCTATTTGAAGTCCTTCTATGTTGTTTAGATTATTAACAAATCGTCTAATAGAATCATCTTCAAGAGAGTAACGAATAAAATCAATATCAACATCTTGTGTAGCTCGACGAGCATTGTGAGATAAACTTCTCATAACAATACCGCCTTTTATAGTTACATTTTCATTTAAACTACTACGATTAATTGCATTAAGAATAATATCCTGACAAACTTTTGCGATAGCATCAGCTTCTTTAAATCCTTTTTGTTGAGTTTTTCTAACTTCAGAATCAATATTTATCATCAATAAACCTCCAATTGAATTGTATCAAATAATTTTTTACTTCCTGGAAATTTTTCAATATTTTCTTCGAACCATTCTTCATCTAATTCATAGATTTTATTTCGGTAATTAGAAATAATTTCCTTATAATAATCAAATGGAATTTTATTTTTGTGTCTAATAAGTTCTACAAGCATTCTTTCTTTAGAATAAACTTTGATAGGTGTTCCATAGATAACTTTTTCCTCAATTCCAAGCATAAAAGTTTCATCTGGATAAAAGTATTGTTTTACATTTGGATCTTTTATTTTTGCTGCGTTTCTATGTGTTCCAAGAAAGAAATTTTCAGGAATTGCATCTGTAAGATCTTGGTAATAAAAAGCACTGTTCATCGTGAAAATTGCATTTTTATTTTTGAAAGTAACAAGAGCAATATCTCTCCAAGTTGATGAATCAGAATAAATTCCTTTTTCAACTTTATATAGTTTTGATTCTGACAAGGCTTTTTCGAGGAAATAATCGTTTTGATATTTTTCAATACATTCTTTGTAGGAAAAAAGCATAATTTGACCTTGAGTTAATGATAAATAAAATCGGCTCAAGTGTCAAGTAAATATCCGCAAAATTATAAAATTGCGGACATTTAGTTAAATATGTTTTTTACGATAAAAGGTACTATAAGAAGTTTGCAGACGGTACTGTAAAAGATATTGAAAATGAGATTCCGTTTGAAGTTCCTGACGAATGGTGTTGGTGTAGATTATCTCTACTATGTGAATACAAAAAAATATTCACCCGGAAGCAATCTTTCAAAATAAAAGTTTATTACGAAATCTACAAATACTAAATCTTTATGATTCCTAATCTTCGCTAAACAAATCTTCGATTGAATACAGAATCAACTGAGATTTGTATATATCATCAATTTCTTTATAGCCTGATTTTGAAAAGAAACCGTATTTTTTACAAACTAATCCAGTATCATTCACCTGTTGGATTTCTGTGTAAATCAAATTTTTATCAAGTTTTTCATCTTTAAATTTGGCTTCGTAAAAAATATAGGAATTATCACTTTCTGTAACAATATCAAATTCACCATTTTTGCGATTAACTGGATCATCATAATAATACTTTCCTATTTTTTCAAAAGAATCTTCTAATTCACCAAGACGATTTTTTCTGATTAAAAACTGTTTACAAACTTGTTCAAAAGTTTTTGGAACATAATGTTCTTCAAAATCATTTTTAATAAATTTTTCATAAAAAACATCTGAATCCATAACAGCAAGTCGAGAAAGATTTCTGTAAATGTATTTGAAATAAAACAAAGTAAGTTGGTCAGAAACATAATAACCTACTTTTTTTCTGTTATTCTCATCATTAATTGGAAATTCCTTTGTTACAACATCCATTTTTATAAGTTTTTCAAGAATATCAACCAATGTTGGAGAACTTGACACTTTTGATTGCGATAAAATATCACTAAATCGAACATAACCTTTAGCAAGAGCTTCAAAAACTTCGTAAGCATTTACCATTTTTGAAATTTCTGACTTTAGATACATTTGAACTTCATTTTCAAAACGACTGTCTGGACTTGCAATCAAATCAATTATGTTTTGTTTTACAGATTTTGAAGAATCGATAAGTCTATTATAATAAGGTATTCCGCCAAAGACAGAATACAATCTGATTTTATCTTCGTTACTAAATCCTTTATAAAATAATGAAGATTCATAATAATCCATCGCTTTTAGATGCATCACCAAATCAAAACGACCATAAAGAGGACTTTTTTCTTCTAATAATGATTTCATTGTTTCAACATAGGAACCGCAAAGAATTAGTTTTAATTTTGATTTGTTATTATCAACAAAAGATTGAATTATGCTATCAAGTCCTTTTACAACATTTCTAATGTATGGGTATTCATCAATTACAACAATTATTTCCTTTTCTGTTGCTTGTTTATAAAGAAATGCAAGAGTTGCTTCAAAAGAGTTAAATGCTAACGGTGGAAGCCCAAAAGTTTCTGATATGATTTCTGAAAATGATTCCACATTGTTTAGTTCAGAAGTTTCTTTGCATTCATAATAAATTGATGTGGATAAACTCTGATTTAGACAATGTTTTAATAATTCTGTTTTACCTACTCGTCGGCGACCATAAACTAAGGCTGCGTTATTTTTATTTGAATTTAAAAAGTTTGTAAATGATTTTACTTGATTTTTTCTGCCTAAAAAGAAATCTTTGTTTGACATATCACACCTCAGTTTTTACTCGGTTACAACCGACTCGGTTTGTTTCGAGTAAAATATTAACATCAAATGAATGGCAAGTCAAGATTTTTTATACACGATTGTGATTAGTGCAACTTCTAAAAATTATAGTTCAGTATTTGAATTTATAAAAATTTTAGAAGCTGAATCAAAAATAGGAATCCGTTTCTTGTCAAAATTTTCGTTAAAAACTTCAAGCCCATAAAGAGCAGTCATCATTGCTGTTACACGTTGCTGACCGTCAATCATAATCTTTTTACCAACAGAAAGAGAGCCATCTTTTAATTTTAAATCAGGACTTTTAGAAATAATTAAATATTCTGTTGGATAACCTTGATACAATGAATCAACCAAATCACGAACTTGCCACCCTTTCCAAACAAAAGGCCGTTGAATTTCAGGAATAGCAATTTCATCGGATTTGATGAAGTTTAAGATTTGTTCTACTGTGTAATCGTGTACTGTGTATTTTTCGGCCATTAGCATTTCTCCAATTTTTCAAAAAAATTAGATAATATTTTTTCATTTATTTCTGGATTTACATGATGAATCTTTCTTGCAATTTTTTCAGCATGAGTACTTGTTATTAATTTCGCTTCTACTAATTTTAAAAGCATTTTTAATCCCCAAACTACAGTGCCACCAACAGCTTCACACTGTTTTCTAAGAGCTCTATCATTTGTAAGACAAGTCCAACCTTCTTTTTTTACGTAATATAAACAAGTTCTATCTTGAAATGAAAGAGCAGGTATTTCTTCTAATTCTAAAGGAGTTTCAACAATCGTAATTCCCAAAGATTTTGCTGTTTCTTCAGAAATTATTCCAACTTCTTGTAAAATAATGTCAGGAACACAAACTTCTTCGTAATATTCAGCAATTTTTGAAATAACTGAAATATCTGATTTTGAGAAATCTATTAATATATTAGCATCACAAATCGCAATTATAGCCATTCAGCAATACGTTCTCTCATACTTTCTGCAGAAAGACTTAGCATTTCTGCAGCTCGGCTTATTGTGATTTTTTCTTGTTCATAGGCTAAACGAACAAGGCGTTCAAATCGTTCTTCTGTAAAATTAAAACAAGATATTTTCTTTGGTTCATCTTTTGCAGGAGCCAACTCTGATATGGAATTTGGTTCATAATGATTCTTTAAATCGTGATGATATTTTAAGCGATATAATCTTGAGAATTCTGCATATAAAAAGCCTGGAGTAAATCTATCACCTATTAAGGAATTTAAACGGGACAAAACAGTTTTATAGCTAACTCTAAAATATTGCTTTATTTGCAAAACAGCTTCAACCCAAGAAATTCCACTATGAAGTTCCCATTGTTTTTCAAAAGCTTTTTCAGGCATTAAAAGCTCAGCTGCAAAATCATTTGCTTGTTTTTCTTCTATTTCGTTTTCCTCAGAAACTTCACCATCAAAAGAATTTCTATGAAGAATTAAATGTCCTAATTCGTGAGCTATTGTAAATATTTTTCGTTCCACACTTATACTTTCGTTGTTATTAACTATTATAGCAGGACCACCATCTTCTTTGTTTACAGAAAGTCCAAAAGTTTTTTGAAAATTAAAGTCGTGCAGATAAAGTTTTATACCAGCATCTTCTACAAGAGAAAGAATATCATATATTGGCGCCTCTTCTCGTATATTATATATCTTTCTAATTTCTTTTGCGGCTTCTATAGGGTTCTCTGTAGTTATTTGTTCAAACTTATATTCTATTTGATTTTGTGTGAGTTCTTCTAAATTAACGTAATTTTTTAACCAAATAGCAGAATCTATTTGTAGTTGATCTCTTTCGGCAATTTCTCGAGCAGTTAATTTATGATTTGTTCGAAATCTAAGAGTTTTTAATGTCGGTGTTTCTGCAAGTAAATCCGAAAATGATACTCCAAGAGCAGTAGATATTTTTATCAATGTTGAGGAATTTGGAGATGACTTTTCATTTAAGATGTTAGAAAGTGTAGCTGTTCCCAAACCACATTCTTTTGCTAACTGCGGAATAGAAAGTTTTTTGATTTTCATAAAACGCCTAACATTTTTACTCAAATCTGATAATGCCATATTGTTACTCCTACAATATTTAATATACCATAGTATTTGATTATTGTCAAAAATAAAAATCAAATAGAAAATTAAGTTAAATATATCAAGATTATACTATCTTTTATTGTAAACTTCATCTTTCCGTATAAAAATAGAAACAATATGCTCTGCTTTTACTGCTTGTTCTGGAAAAACATTTACTTTAGGAAGATTAAATTCTCTTATAAACGGATAATCACTTTCAAGAAAAGATTTGTGATATATTTCTTCCACATTATCAAAAAATTTTTCATCCACATTTTTTGATAATTTTTGATCAAATTTGAAACCATCCACAGCAAAAAACTCTTTGCAATTTTGCTCTATAAACTCCATTACATTGTTTTTCCCTTCATCTGTAGCATAAAAGGCACGTATTCTAAATTTTATCTCATTTTTTTCTAAAATATCTTTAATTGAAACAGTTTGTCCATCACAAAAATAATTTTGAATATTCTTATACAAATCAACATCTATTCCAAGATAAGATTTCATACATCTTATAGTAGAAGAGCCACAAGTAATATTGTCAAAAAGAAAAACAATTTCTTTTATTTCTTGTTTTCTTGAAATATATTTTTCATTCTTTTTTGATAACATATTAAAATATATACTTCTATTTCTCTCTGCAGAAGAATTTAATAAATAATTATTTAATATAGATTTTAATGTTGCATCATTTTCTTCTTTGTCCTTCGGGACATAAAGGATTCCTTCTTCAAGTTGTAAATTTTCTACTCTTAAATAATCAAATTTTACTTTTTCATGGTTTATAATAATTGTATAAAACTTTTTCCATTTTTCATTATCAAAAAGGTTAAAACAAGCACAATGATGAAATAACCGAATAAACGCTATTGTTTCAAAATCTGGCGTATAAAAATTATTTCCTAAATCACATAAAGCCATCTCTTGTAATTGCATATATTCTTTTACATGATTTACTTCAATTTTATCTAGTATATTTGGGGAATATAGTGTGTTGTTTTCTGATTTAATTTTTTCGTAAAAAATTGCAATTTCATCAAGTTCACTAGAAAAATACACAGTGTCATTAAATAACAATGCATAACAGTTTTGAATTCTATTCGGTTTATCTAAGCATTCCCATTTTTTTTCTTGGTTATCATAAATTACCGATGAAATTTCATTTTCATAATCGATTCTTACTAATGGCATTATAAATTGAGGTTCAAAGCACTCATTTTTAATAATTTTACCAATCTGATTACACAGAAACCTTGTTAGCAATTTATATGGCATATACAAGAAATCCTTAATTTGTTTATGAAGAATTTCATTCGGATTCTTTATATATCCTGTTTTTGATAAAAAATGATAAACAAAATTCAAGCCTTCTTCATAGTTACTATTAGATAATACATAATCAATAATTTCTGATTGAAAATTTTCATGTATTGATTGTATATAGGAAATTATACTTTGAATTTTTATTTTTGGGAAAAAACATAAAATATCACAAATAGTTCCTACTAAGACAAAATCTGAACAATCATTTATTTTGGAAAAGAATTTTATAAAAGTATATTTTTTTAAAATATTTGTAATATTATCTCGATTAGCTAAAATCTCACTTTTTTCAGTATCTTTGCTATATGGTAAAATAATGGCTTTATCATTATTAACAAATTTATTAGTACATTTTAACTTTCCGTCAATTTTAAGCAAAGAACAAGATAAAAAGATATTATAATTTTCATTGTCATATAACATTTCTAATAATGCACGTATATCGTTTTGGTTGTTTGACTTAAATATCTCTTCAACGGATGTAAATTCTGTATTTTCTGAAAAAGTTTCTTCATAATAATATCCAATTGGTTCTTTTAATGAATTAAGTTCTTCCTTTATATTAGAATCGTTATTAAAATATTCTTTATCATTATTTCGTACATATATTTTACGTTCAGAACGATTAATTAAAACTAGAGAACCATTATTTATAAGATTTTCTTTCCATATAGAGGAATCTCCCATAGGTTTATAAGCATTATTTCCTAAATATTCTAAACATTTTAAATTACATGATTTTATCAATTCTTGATATTTTTCATTAAGCAGTTCCTCTTGTTTGAACAATTTCATAGACAAAAGAAATGCATTTAGCATTTTTTTATCCATTCTTGTAAAAGAAAGATTCTCTTCAAAAATAGATGATAATAAATCTCCTATAGGGAATATTTTCTTTTCATCAAGTTCTAATAAAAAAATATAACTCATATCATCCAATTTATCAGCAACTTTTTTGAACTCAGGAACCTGACTATTAGATTTCGATTTTGAATGAATAAGAAAAAGAAGATTCATAATAGAGTTATAAACAGAACCATCTTCTTCTAATTCAGTATATAAAGCTTTTATATTATTAAAAGCTTCTACAATTAATGAAGATTCTAAACTTGATATAAAATTTTGTTTAGTAGCAATGATTATTGACTTACAAAATAATTCAGATAATAAATCCTTTAATTCTTTAAACTCATTACTATTTAAATCTCTTATTTTTGTTAGAATTTCTTCTATTACAGAAACAGAACAATCAGGAAGAGATAATCTATATACATATGATTGAAAAAGTTTATACATCTTTCTGCTCCATATAATAATTTATTGCTTTAATAATTATTTTCTCTTCATTTTCAATATATGAATTATCAAGTTTAGATATATAATCTTGAAAAAGATTTTGTAATAAAGAGATATTAATGGAATGATTTTGTATACAAAAATACAATACAGATAAAAAAACTTTAAAATTTAACGAATTAATGGGTATTTTACTAAAGTCGTTATCATAAAGAGCAAGCTCAAAATATTTATCAAATGTTAGTATTTGCTTATAAAATTTTATAAATATACTTCCACGACCATATTTCGAATTAAAAATTTCATTTTTGTATTTTGTGAAATATTCCCATTTTACAGATTCTTTTGTTTTATAATTAAATACAAATGATACAAAATCAAGATCAAAAGAATTTCCTAAATTCTTATAAAAAATTTCTTTTTCTTGTTTAGGCGATAAAATAATCGAACTAGAATTTTCCTGTAACAAATAAGAAAGTTTATCCTTATGTAATATTCTATTTTTCTCACTTTCTGACAAATCTTTTATTTGACCCAAAAAAGCAGATTTTTCTTCATTTATATCTAAAGCATTAATTTCTAATATATGAATTAAACTATTGTATAATTTTTTTCCATCTGTTTCTGGTGAATAAAAAACCACAATATCATCAACATATCTATACAAAACATAAGAACTGTCATTTTTTTCTTCAAAACATTGAATTATTTTATCCATAAATAACTCTGAAATAATTCGTGCATAGGCAGGTCCTTGCGGTACTCCAATACGTATATTGTTATTTATTTTTCTCATTAATTTTTCATTATAATCAGAAATTAAATAATTATATATTTGCTTTATTGATTCAGTTAAGTCAGACTCTAATAATTTTATTAATGCTGCATAATCTATTGAGTCATAGAAATGTTTTATATCAATGAAGAACACGCCCCAATCATCTAAATATGGAACGTCAAGATATGCTCTAATCTTATCAACGAAAAGACTCCATCCACTATACCAGTTATAAAAAATTTCATAATTTGACAAATTTGCAATTTTATAACTAAATGCTTCAGATTTTTCCAGTTTTACATTTACCTGTTCTGAAAGTTTTAAAGCTAAATATGTTGTAAATACTCTATCATACATACCTAATGAGACCATCTTTCTTGTTTTTTCAGAAGATTCTTTTCGCTCATAAATAATGTAATTATTTGGAAAAAAAACTTGTGCTTTTTCTAAGTTACCGGATAAATTTTCCAAAAAAATAAGGTCAAAATTTGAAATATCATTAAAACTATTTAGTACTCCGATTGGAATGTTTTCATCATTGTTCAATAAATAGTATTTTTCTCTATTTACTATTGAAGGTATATTCGTATAATTATTGGTATTACGAATATTCTTGATTACCTCATCAAAGTTAAATCCATCTATTTTTGATTTCAAATAATCAAATGCGGTATCCGTTTTCTCCAAAAAAGATTCTATTTCTAAATTATAAAGATTGTATAAATATTCAAATGTAGCTGGAAAATAGTAACCTTTCCACTTTCTTATGTTCTCACTACTTAAAGTCTCATCATAAGCCGTACTTTTAGATAAAATTGATATTAAAATATCTCCATTGTTATCTAATGGACCAAATGTTCCTAGTAATACATTCCAGTCATTTCTATTTAGCGTTCCTAGTTCAAGGCGTTCAAAGATTTTTTTGTAGACAATAATATCTGATAGTTTTCTAACAATATCTTCTATTTTTATTTCTACAGAATTACAAAAGAATACTTTTTTATATTTCTTTTGCTGTTTCAATTCTTTAGAATCGATATTTAATTTATCATTTACATTCTCAATAGAATTAGGAATATATTTCTTTAATATCGATAACTGTTTTTCAAAAAAACTATCATCTTCTTTATTTTCATTAAGTTCATCATCATATAAGAAATAGGAACGAGAACCAGACTTATGAATTGACAAAGGAATTTTTACCTGTTTACCAACTTTATTACCAATAAAACTGTCCGTTGCAGGAAACTTATCTAATCCATATAAATTTTCATCTATATTTATATCCTTGCAAAGTTTATTTATAATTCTAAAACCATTTTCTTTTGTTATTGGAGATGAAAATAAAATCCAAACATGAATTCCTCTTCGTCCAGAAAATTCAAGTAAATATGAAATATTAAGTTCTTTTAGTTTTTGCAAAACTGTTTTTTTCAAAAAATCAAGCAATTCATATATATTTGGATGTTCCCTATCATTGCAATCAAAATCTAAACATATCCATTTCATTTTATTGTTTTTAAAACCTTGCTGATAACATCCTGCGGAACCTTTTCTTCTATACATATTTGCAATCAACTTATAATCAAAACTTACATATTTTGTTACATATGCTCCAGAATCAATTTGTATTGCAATAGCTTTTGGATTCGCTACAAATAATTTAAAAACTTTTTTTGCAAGTATATCAATAATATTTTCTGCCATTTCCCCTACAACTCCCCACGAAATGCTCGTGCCAGAATAGACTTCTTCAATAAATCTATCTGCTCCAGCACTGCTTCAGCAGCTTGTTTTGCTTTGTTTTCTTTTTCTATGATTATATCAAGGATTCGTACTATTTCAACTTGTTCTGGAAGTGTAGGAAGAAACATACTCAAAGCTTTTATATCTCGTAGATGTAAATTAGGCATTCCAATTCCTGTTAAATGATTTTGTATCTGTGACTGAATGGACGGACTATTAATTACTCTCCATAAATATTTGGGAAAAATAATCTTTTTGTTAGGACGCAGTAAAGCCAAAGTAACATAGATATCAAATATCATATTAGTTTCCACAATAGCAGCTTTTCCTAATCTTGCACCATTCTTAGATAAAAGTATATCATCAATTTGAGGAGCTAATCGAGCATACAATTCTTCATGAAGTACTTTTGGTATATAACGTAAATCTGACCAATCAATTATTTCATTTGAAACATCTTTTCCTGATATAAAAGGAATTCCTGTTTTTTCATCAACATATGTTGGTGTTTTATGTGTTCCATCGGTTATTTCCTTTATACATACATCTTGTAACTTTTTTTCTATCCAGCTGTCATCGCTTACGCCATTTTCTTTTCGCCATTTTGCTGTGAGTTCCCCTGTAAACGCTTTGTGCAGAATTGCGGCTTTTCGTGTTTCAAAACCATCTACCACATTTTGGGCTCTTTCTTTTGCTTCGTCCAATTTGGCAAACATTGATTCTATGCGATTTACAATGCGTTGTTGCTCGGCGAGAGTTGGAGGAAGAGGAAAAGGCATACTAAAAAACAGTTTTTTATCTAGATGAGGGATTGCAGATCCTTTTTTATTATTTCGATACAAATCTTTTTTTGTATGGATGAAATATTGGAGATAATTTTCATTTACATTTGAAATTTCAAGAGATTTAAATGTACTTCCCATAAATCCATCTTCCGGAACAGTAAAGACCTCTCCTGAGTTTTCACCATCTACAAGTATTACTTTTGTACCTGCTTTGATAAATTTACCAATAGAAACAAAGTCTTTCTCCTTTTTTCCACGCAAATATTTTACTTCAAGATATGGAAATTCTGTACCTGTTCGTTTTTCACCATCAGTAAGTTTACACACTTCATTCTGTTGCACCCACTTCCAACCTTCTGGCAATTCATAAGGAGCTTCTATTTCTGTTTGTTCCA
>JAEIGA010013875.1_pt1 | contig 12253 bp, 13 predicted proteins | sample 9270691 | NCBI WGS metagenome assembly JAEIGA01 (sample SAMN17057246, study PRJNA624740) | gut metagenome | biome: biome; isolation source: fecal sample | host: Bos grunniens | place: China: Xizang | collected 2019
AAAAGCGTGACCGCCCTGCAACGAAACGCGCCGCTGACGCCGTAGCTGTAGAGGGTGCCGCTGTAACCGCCGAAACCCCAAGCGCTGTTGGCGCTGCCCCGGCGGGCAAACCACAACTCGCTCGTCCAATACCATCCCTCCAGCGGATCTCCGCCGACCCTGTTCAGGAGGTCGTTCAGATTGAACTGCGCGTCCTGCGCGTCCTGGATATCGAGGACCTCGCGGCGGTTCGGGAGACGGAACTCCTTATCAATTCCCTCCACCCGGATCTTCGCCATCTTCTTCTGAGCTTCCTGGAATTCGTAGCGGCCGCAGTCGCTCTTCGTGATGGCGAGGATGCCGGCGCCGGACTTGATGCCGACGAGCGGCGTCCTGGCCGGATCCGCGTCCTTCAGCCATTCCTCGGCCGGGACGAAGGATTTGGTGTCCGGATTGTAAGCGTAGAGATTTTCCATTTGACTGTTTATTTGATTGTTGATAACTATGCGTTGCGCGTGATCCTGGCGCCGTTGACAGTCTTGTTCACCGTGAAGGACGCATCCGGAAATTTCTTGGCGGCCTTATAGACGGCCGTGCGGATGGCAGAAATGTCGCTGTCGGACGTGGGGACCTTCACATAATCGCCCGCTCCGAGCCCTCCGAGGGTCTTTTCGTAGTCGATGCCATCCTTGTACTGAATTGCTTTTTCCATTCTTTCTTGTTACCTTTGGTTATCGCTTTCGGTTACAAAGATATGGAATTTTCTTGAAAAACAAGATAGGCGACAAGAAATTTCAAAAATTATTTTGACATGGTAACAGCACAAGAACGAATCGAAGCCATCCTTAAGTATGGCGGTGTCAGGAACGTAACCGCGTTTGCGAGCATGCTGGGGCTGCATAGCGCCCAGAAAATCTACGACATCCAGAGCGGGAAGGTCAAGAGCATATCGCCGGATCTGGCAGACAAGATTTTTCAAGCATTTCCAGAACTTTCCCAAGAATGGGTGCTGAGCGGCCGGGGTGAGATGCTGCGCGGAAGAGACGTCAGCGTCGGCGGGTCGAACTTCGGAAGGATCCACAGCGACGACATCAACCTCAGTCCCGAAAGCGTATCCATCACATCCGACGACGTCAGGGAATTGATCTCCCAGAACGGGAAGCTCATCGACATTATCAAGGAACTCACCAAATCCAAATAGCCATATGGGAGAGAATGTATTTTACATCGTATTCATCGCGCTGATGATCGGAGTCCTACTCGTCGGCGTCACCCGGAAGACAAAGAAGAAGGCGAAGGGCGCAGCGCTCGCCCGGGCGCAAACCACGAACGAGGATCCGGAAATCCGGACCGGCATCCTCGACCAGAGCGACGGAGTCATGGATGTGTACATCGCCGGCCTGGCGCATCATTGCGTAATGGGAGACGTCGGCGTTTTCCGCGGCCGGATATATAACGACTGGGCGAACCCGGTCGACAGGAACGCGATGGCGATCTGGAGTAACGAAAAGCAAGGCGTCATCGGATACGTGCCGAGCGCAATCCTGGACGACTACCGGATCTGGAGCGAGGGAAGGAAGTGCTCCTGCGTCGGCGTGATATTCTGGAACGGCGAAAGCCTTCGTGGCAGGGTGAGGGCTTACGCTGGCGCCCTGGATAAAGGCGCCGTCAAGGACGACATGGAGAATTACGCTACCGAAGCCTCAGAACACTTCGGCTGGTAGTTATTTCCATTGGTTATTACTAAAGTTTACACTATATTTGTTTGCAGGTTGTTTGCAAGTCCAAAAACGGCATTTTGTAACGAATTGAAAGTCAGCGGGATTACCGCGACCGCACACACGCCTGGAAAGCGTGTGTACCCCAAAAGGGTATCGCGAGTTCGAATCTCGCTCTCTCCGCAACATAATCAACGCATTATCAATGCGTTACGGAATGCGGACAAGCACTGACTTTCAATAAAAAAAAGTCGGTGCTTGCACATTTTTGCACAAAGTTGCACAATATCCGAAGGATTTGTTTGCAAGTGGTTTGCAAGTTTTCAAACGCATTTCCTCAAATACAATGATCACCACAAAATTCTACCTCGACACGAGGTCAACGGCCGCCGGGTGCGCGGCGCCGCTCAAAATCTCAGTCACCGTCAACCGCACCGTCTCCTACATTCACACCGGCATCCGGTTGCTCCCCTCCGACTGGAACAAGTCCGGAAACAGGGCGAAGTCCGCGGCCATCCAGCAGGCCGCCGACCTGATCAGGATGAACGTCATCAACATCTGCCTCCAGCTCTCCCAGAGCGGGAAGCTGGACGGCCTCAACGCCCGGGAGGTCCGCGACAGGATCCTGGAAGAGATGTCACCCTCGGAGCACAGGCCGGAGCGACTCCTGGAAACCTTCCGAGCCTACGCCGCGCAGCCTAAGCTGAAGCCCAGGACGAAGGAGATCTATCTGGCTACTGTCGCCAGGATCCTCGCGTTCGACGCCAAGGCGGAGCGCCTGACCTTCGCGGATATCGACGTCGGGTGGATGGACCGCTTCGATTCCTTCCTTGCAAAGACCTCCCCGAAGAAGAACGCCAGGAACATCCATCACCGGAACATCCGCGCCGTGTTCAATTACGCCAGGAAGCGCGGATTCACACAGAACTATCCCTTCCTCATCTACGAGATCCGGTACGAAGCCACGAAGAAGAGGGCGCTCTCAGCGGAGAAGCTCCGCACCCTGTTCTATGCTGAACTGCCGGAATGGCAGAGGAAATACAGGGACTTCTTCTTCGCCAGCTTCTTCCTCATCGGGATGAATACGGAGGATCTCCTCCACGCTACAGACATCGTGGACGGCCGGCTGGAATACCGGCGGGCGAAGACGGCGAAGCCGTACAGCATCAAGATGGAGCCGGAGTGCCTGGCGATCTTCCGGAGGATGGCTGGAAAGAACTACCTCCTCAATCCCCTGGATACCTATGCCAAGACCTGCCACTGGACCTCGAAGGTGGATAACGTCCTGAAGGACATCGCCGCCGGCCTCGGCCTTCCTCCCATCTCCATGTACTGGGCCAGACATTCATGGATCACCATCGCGACGGACCTCGACATTCCCCCGAAGACCGTCGAAGCTGCGGCCGGCCATTCCGGCGGATCCGTCACCGACATATACATCGACTTCGACCGGAGCAAGATAGATTTCGCGAATCGGGTCGTGATGGATTTCGTCCTGTACAAGAAGAAGCCGATGACCATCCTCGACGTTCTCAGAAGCGCCCAGGAGAAGAAGGTGGCCGTCGACTAAATGCTGAATAAGCCGGTTTCAGAAGGCTTAATTTGTAAAGAAATTGCAGATTTCGCCAATAAATTGATAAAATATGTCATTTTCTTTACATTTCCCGCCTCTATGGGACGATACAAACCGAGCCCGCATCTCGCGACGCAGGCTCGAAGAAAACAAAACTTAACACGGAATAAACCCTCGGCAGGGTTATGGTTCTTAGAACGAGTACCCAAACGTGATACCGGCGCCGGCGTATGGCTGCGCCCCCTTCGGAGTCAGGCCGTATCCGATCTGCGGGCCGACCGTGAAGGACCAGTGTTTCCTGTATGGCACGCGGATGGTCGTCTCCTTCTGACGGATCCAGATATCCACGAGCTCCGGCTGGAATCCCCTGACGGTAGCCCTGTAGTCCTCGTCGATGTAGTGCTTCTCGGTGATCGGCACCTCCACGAGGACGGAATCGGTCGTGTGGGTCGTGTCGTGGACCGCGGTCGTGTCGTGGACCGGAAGGAATACGAGCTTCGGGAGGACCGGCTTCTCCGTCGGTTCCGGGATCGGAGCCGCGACCCATTTCGTCCTGTACACCGTATCCGGCTTTCCGGCCGGCGCCTCGCGTCTTCCGACCGTCCTTCCAGCCCAGAACGCCGTAGCCATCGACAGGAAGAAGACCAGCATCAGGACGGCCAGATAGAGCCAGGTCTTCACGTTCATGCGATCTCGATAGAGATTTCCTCGCCACGATCAGCGGCCGCCTTCAGCAGCTTGTAGATCTGCTGGAAGGTGACGCGGCTGTCGGTCAACTGGCCGACCTTGGTATTCTTTCCGACCAGGATGCACCCCTTCGTATCCAGCGCGGTCGTACCGGGATGGACGAGGATGCCCTCGAAGCCGGGAACGGACAGGAGGCGCGGCATCTTTCCCTGGCAGAAGTTCCAATACCAGGATACCGCAGCATACTTCGGAGAGGTCGTGTTCATGGAGACGCCATAGGTTCCCGCAGGGATGGCGGTCTCTCCGGCGACCTTCCGGAAATTGATCATCGAGATTGGATCGGTCTGCTTCAGGCCGCGGTCCTTGTCCTCGAGCGTATTGCAGTAGTAGATACCGTCGATGTAGAGGCGGCCTATCGTGTAGGTTGCCTTCTTCCACCGGCGTTCGACTTTCACCTTCATGGCTCGACCTCCTCTTTCTCGGAAGTGAACTGGCCCTTGTTGTTCCGGACCTGGCGGACCGCCTTGATCCCGAGGGCCCTCGTGATCTCGGTGATCTGCTTCTGGAGGTCGGATATCTGTTTCTGATAGGACTCCTCCATCTTCCGGCGATCCTCGCGGAGGGCTTTCACCTCCGCTTCCAGCTCTGCGATGCGTGCGTTCTGCTTCTTGACGAGAGGATCGTAGAAGTCCTCCATCGCCTTCCGCATGTTCTCGATCTCGTCGGCCTTGGCTGAGGCCGCCTCCTTACGGCGGCCCCATTTCCAGTTGACGATCCATCCGAGACCTCCTCCTCCGAGGAGCGTCCCGATGTAAGGGAAGATTTCTCCAAGTTCCATAGCCTATTCCTGGAGCTGCCAGCCGGCGGGATAAGCCTCCGGGCTATAGACGTTCGCATCGATGAGGGAGATGTAGTGCGCCCCCTTGAAGGTGATCTTCGCACCCTTCGCGTAGGCGTCATGGGCGCCGGTCGGCTGGACCCATTCCGGCCATTCGTCGACAGGCTCGTCGCCGGAAGGGACAGCGCCTTCGTAGCGGTACAGCGCCGGCACCTGGCCCGGCACCCAGTCGGACTGGAGGATGTGAGGCTGGAGGACGGTGTAGAGCTTCCCCTCGTGGGTCAGCTGGTCGCCGGCCTGGACGCCCTGGCCGATTCGGTTCGACCATTCGAGGCGGACGTCTGCGATTTCAGCCTCCTCGCCATCCAGCTCCTCCACGACCGCGTCGTGCTCCTCGGAGAGCTCGGGATAGGCGGCCTTGAAGCCGGGAAGGCTCTTGACGTACTCCAGGGCGGCGCGGTCGCTCTTGGCCCGTTTCGCTTCGAGGTCCTTGATGTTCGAGAAGTGCTCGTTAAGCATTTCGATCTGTTCAGTGTTTTCCATTTCTATTGAGTTTTAGATGATATTTCTCGTTCATGCGGTCCCTCCACGTAAGGCCGGGCTTACAGGTCACGCACTGACGGCGGGCATCCCATACCAGGAATTCCCACCATTCCTCTGAGATCCGCCTCCGGATCTCCTGCGTAGCCTTGAAGTTCGTCCTGTTCTTCGTGAGCCCTGTGTAGGCGTTCACGGACGAAAGGAACGTATCGATGTGTTTCTTCTTGTCAGGAATGCCGTCCAGACAGTCCACCTGGTGGAAGGCCATCTTGACGGTCTTGTCATTGAGATGCACGCGGCCTGGCTTGATATGGCTACCGAGGAATTCGACGCCATGCTCGGCCGGCTGGTCATAGAACTTGCGCTCGTTCAGTTTGACCCCCTTCGCGGCGAGCCGCCGGCGAAGCTCTGGGATCAGGGAGAGCGCGTAGGCGTGGAGGTGTTCCGGAACCACCATCACGATGTCGTCCACGAAGCAGACGACCTTCAGGCCGCATTCCTCCGTGAGCCACTTGACCTCATCGTTGATGTAGAGCCCCATCGACGTCTGCCAGATGAGCCGGCCGATAGCGGCGCCGACGCCTTCCGGCTTGGCGAGGATGGATTTCTCGGGATCGATGTGCTCCCTCCAAAAGTGGAGCGGAGTCCGGTATTCGCAATGGGCGGCCGGATTGCAATGGATGGATACCATCGCCAGCCATTTCAGGTAGTCCTTATCCTCGCGGTCGGAGAGGTCGATGACGGAATCGACGCATTTCTCGGCGAAGTCCCAGAGAGCGTTCGGGAAATATCCCTTCAGGTCCAGCTTGATGATCCGGGCCGGAGCCGTGTAGTTCTCCGTGACTTCGTAGATGTTTTCGATGAGGAGGTTGATGGCGGCCTGTGCGCCTTTCCCCTTCCGGTTGTTGAACGTGTAGGGAGACAGGACCTTCTCCGCGAGCGGGATTATGACCTCGCAGATCTCGTGGTCGAGGAGGCGGCCCTTGAACTCGGTCGCCATGATCTCCCTCCAGCGAGGGACGGAAGTGAGGAAGGCGTAGTTCCTGTCGATGCGGAGCGACTTGTCTCCCCTGGCGCGGAGATCCCGGACGAGGTTCGCGACCCAGGAAAGCTCATAGGTCATCGAATCCCTTCCGTACCGCTTGTTCTTGCGGGTGTCGAAATAGACATCCACAAGATGGGAGAAATGTGCCGCGTCTCTTGTCATAACCTTCAGTCTAAGACATTGTCGTAAATTCGTGACCGCCCTGCAACGATTCGCGTTGTTGACGTTGTTGTTGTTGAGGTTGCCGTTGTTACCGTTGAAATTCCAAGCGTTGTTGGCGTTGTTCCGGCGGGCAAACCACCTGTTGGCGGAAAAAGGACGAATCTGGTGCTGGTATGAATGATACCCCGTCCCCTTTTACATCTCAGTCGCTGACGGAGTCGCCCGGCTCTCCTGCCGTGCCTTGACCCCGCTCCTGACGGATTGAATTATGCCACTTCAGTATGCCTTCCTCTATCCGTTCCATTCTCATCGCTATGTTCAGCTTGAACTGGTCCTTCAGGATCCCCTGCAAGCAGCCGATCTCTATGGCGGAGACCAGAATCCCGTACCAGCCGATCATCTCCTCGATGTGCCGGTCTCGGGATTCCGGACAGTGATACGCCATATAGAACTCGCGCAGGATGCCCCAGGAAGCACGCCTCATCTCCGCGCCCACGCCGTCGATCCTATCGACCTTCGGCATATGCTGGACGGCGGGAATGATGTAACGGAGCATCTGCTTCGCCTCTGCCGGTATGCTTATGAAAGCGTCGCGGTGTGCCTTGTTTCCCCTGGACATAGCGTTTCAGATTTCGGCCGGGCGCGAGGGACCGCGCCCGGCGAAGATTAAGTTTAGTCCGCTTCGCGGACGGATAAAAGCGTGACCGCCCTGCAACGAAACGCGCTGGAGACGTAGGAGCTGTAGAGGGCGCCGTAGGTACCGTAGAAAAACCAAGCGTAGGCGGCGCTGTACCGGCGGGCAAACCACCTGTTGGCGTTGTTTACGAGGACGGTCGTGTTCATCCGCGTCTGAGCCTCCACGAGCTTCGCGAACGGCTCGTCGGACATGTACTCCATGCCCTCCGTGACATCGGAGAGATGCCAGCGGCCGACGGCGAAAACGCCGGAGCCGTAGCCGATCGTCAGGCCGTAGTGCAGGGCCGGGAACTTCCAGTCGGTCGTGGTGCCGTCCTTCTTCGTGAAGGAAGCCGCGCCGTACCGGCGGGTCATCTCGTCCGCATCGATGAGGTCGAAGACCCCGCGCTTCGGATGCGGCCAGCGGACCATGTTCATGGCCATGTAGTTGTGATACGTCTTGTAGAAGGCGCGGAGGTCGGCGCAGTAGGCCGAGGTCTCGAAGGCGGTCTTCGTCACAGGATCCGCGGCGGTCAGGGAGACATTCGCGGTCGGAGTCTTGCCGGATGCGGCATAGTACGCCTCGAACTTCGCGAGATTCATTCCTCCCATATAGGAGGAGACGTTGTTCTTGCGCCACAGCGCATCGGAGGCCGGCATGCTACCCCAGACGCAGAGCGCCATCGTGCAGCCGACGAGAGCGTGCGTCGAGTCGGAGCACTGATACTGGCGATAGTCCGCGCAGAAGTCGCACTGGACGATGATCTGCGTACCGTCGGAATCGACCTTGTTCCCGTTCGCGTCGGCGAGATAGGCCCAGTATCCGTGATTCGCGTAACCGGTGTTGCCGGTGTTGCCGGCGGCCTCCAGGGCGGCGGTGATCTCTGCGGCGGAGGTCGCATTGATCGCGGCGGAGGTGAGCGTCACCTCGATGGGGACCCAGGCGGCATAGTCGCCCTTCATGTGAAGGTAGAATTTGATGGTCGTGGCGGAGATGGCCGTGATGGCGTACTGCCAGCAATTCAGCCATTTCAGGCCGACGGTGTTCTCCTCCTTTGCCATCACCTTGACCTTCTTCCCGTCGAATCCGAATGCGAATCCGACGTGGGTCCAGGTGGCGTCGAGGAGATCCTTCTGGATGGTGTTGCCGCGGACGAACTTGACGTTCCCTTCCGCGTCCTCGAACACGGCGTCGCCGTCGCTCGGGAACGGGACGACCACGTTGACCCCGTCGATCTTCACCTCGGAGGTCTGTTCGATCTGGGCGACGCGGCTCTCGTCGGTCGGAACGCCGGCGGCCACGTATGCTTCAGGTGTAGTGTATCTCTTGATCATAGCGCGTGAGGTTTAATCAGTTCAGGACAGCCCAGTCATTGGTGGAGTTGGAGAGAGCCTTGGCGACATAGACCTTTCCGTTCACCTTATCGACGTACATCTGGCCGATATTGAAGGGAACGCCGGTCCAGACACCCATCTTGTCCTGGTCCCAGTTCTGCGGGATCCTGGCGGAGGCGGGCGCACCGGATTCGGCGCTGTAGAGCACCATCGGGATGCCGTTCTTCAGGTAGTCCTCGGCATCCACGTTCCGGGCGAAGACGTCGATCCGGTCAAAGATGCCGGTCAGGCGCCTCTCCAGGTCGGCGACCCGCTCGTTCAGCATCGCGAAGGCGGCGGCGATCACCGGGATAGTGGAATTGTCGATCTTCGAGAGCAGCTGGACCAGCGCGTCCGGAATCCCCTGAGCATAGGTCCAGGAGATGATAGCGGAACCGCTCGCCCCGATGAGAGCCTCCACGCCCCAGTCGTTGAGGTTCGTGATGTCAGGCGCGAGGTTCTTGTTCGCGGTGGTCGCCGTGGCGAGCTGATACTTGACATAGGCCGTCTCGGCGGTGGAGGATTCGCTGTAGTAGGTCAGCGTGGTTCCCTCGACGATGATGGCCGGCTTGTCGGATCCCTCGAACTCGGCGAGGCCGCCGGACTTGATGGCGGAGACCGTCGCGGTGTACGGATAGAGGCCGGTCTCCTCGTCCAGCGTGCCGCGGGTCCAGGTGGGCTGGACGCGGCCGACCTTCGTCGTGAGGCGCATCTGCGTGGCGGAGATCCTGTCGGCGCGGTCGGAGATGATGCCGGCGCCGGATCCGACGACCCGCATCGTCCCAAGGAGGGAGAAGTCCAGGATGGTGCCGGCGTCGGTCGCGGCGGTCGGAGAGACGAACTCATCGTACCGCTTAGACCAGGCCATGTGGGCGCAAGTGTTCTCCCAGGTGATGCCGGAGACGATGAGGTAGCCGGGCTCGGTGCAGACGTAGAACCGCTTGCCGTTGGAGTCCACGTAGGAGCAGGCTGCGCCGTCCGTGATGGATTCCGGGACGCCGGCGGACAGCGCCTTGAAATACACCGTCGGCTTCAGGTTGTCCCCGTTGTTATCGGTGAAGAGGACGCCGTTGTTCTCGTCAGCCGTTCCGTAGGAGCCGAAGGTCAGCGCCGGCACCGGGAAATAGTAGCCGCCGGTCAGGGCGACCGCGAGGCCGTTGTTCGACTGGAGGCGGAGGAGGTTGAAGCCGGAAGAGATGAGCTTCGAGGCGGCGAAGTCGGCCGTCGCCACGACGGACTGGATGGTCGCGCCGGAGTCGGCGTTGATGGATTCGTCTCCGCCGGTCGTGCGGACCTTCTCGGTCATCGTGGACTCGACGTTCTGGTCGCTGCGCTCGTGCCAGGACTTCAGGTTCTCCACGAGAGGCGGAACGACGGTTCCTTCCTCGATGTTTTCCTGAAGCTCCTCCACGAGGGTCTTGATGTCGAACTCCTCAACGTGGGAGGAATTCCAGGCACCGGCGGCGTGGTCGGAGGTGAAGCGCCAGAGCTTGTTCAGATGGTAGACGACGGTGCCCGTCGTGTAGGCGGTGACCGTCGAGAATGCCGGATAGCCGAGGACGCCCTTGTCGGGAGTGTTGACAAGGGTCTGCGAGAGAGCCTGCTCCTTGGCGGCATCATAGACAGCGACGGTCAGGGTGTTCGGCGCTATCTTGTCACCGGCGTGGTTTTTAAGGTTGCCTTGTACTGTGCTCATGGGTTTGTACTTGTTTATCGGTTATTCGAGAATGCTTGCAGGGTCGTCGGACGCCTCGAAGGTGAGAGCAGAGTCGGCGAACGCGAGGGTCTCCTGGATGGATGTGGTAAGGTCTCCGGCCGGGATTCCGCCGGAAGGCTTCTGATAGGCCGTGGCGCCGACGGAGGCGTTCTCGCGGATAGCCGCGAGGTCGTCGATCTTGTCCTGCTTTCCGGCCTCCAGCGCCTGGATGCGCTCGTTCAGGGAGCCGTAGTTTCCCTTCGCGGAATTCATCGCGGTGTTCGCGGCGGAAGCTGCGTTCCTGGCCTCCGCGGCGGCATCGTTCGCGCCGGTAGCAGCCATCGACGCTGCGCCCGCTGCGCCCTGGGCCGTGCCGGCGGCAGCCACAGCTGCGTCGGCGGCTTCCTCGGAGCGGTCCTGGATCTGCTTCGAATCCTCGACGGCCTGATACAGGACCCCGAGGACGCGCTGGTATTCGTCCTGGTATTCGGCATCCGCCGGATCCGTGGTCTCGTCCAGGGTGATGGCGGCGTTCTCCGTCGCCTCGAAGCGCTCGTTCAGGGAGTCGAAGGTCCCCTTGGCGCCGTCGATCTGTCCCTTCGCATAGTCACCCTGGGATTTGGCGTAGTCGCCCTGTTCCGCGGCATATCCGGCCTTGGTATTGGCAAGGGACGCCTTGTCATTGGCATTGTCAGCGGCGGAACTCGCGGCGGATGCGGCTTCCCGGGCCGCCTCGGCTGCGCCGGACACTGCGCCGGCGGCGGAAGAGGCGGCAGCTGCGGCCGACTGCGCCGCGCCGGCAGCGTTGTCGGCATTGGCGGCCTTCTGGTTCGCGTTCTGCGCCGCGGCACCGGCGGCGTCTGCCTGAGCCTGAGCGGATTCGGCAGCCTGTGCTGCTACGCCTGCGGCGGAAGACGCCGCGGTCGCAGCCTCCTGGGCGCCGGTGATGGCGTCCTCGGTCCGGCCGGTTGCGTCGCCGGCATCCTCGATGGCCTGATACAGGACTCCGAGGACGCGCTGGTATTCGTCCTGATAGTCCGGATCGGATGGATCCGTCGTCTGTTCGAACGTGAATCCCGGGTCGCCCTGGGAAGGCTTGCCGGAGTCCACGTATTGCTGGGTTTCATTGTCCCAGAGGAACCAGTTCCCATTCTCGCCGATGTACGGAGCCTTATCCGCGGCCGCTTCCGCAGCGGCGGCGGCATCCTCGGCGAGCTCTGCGGCGTCGAACGCCGCCTGGATGGCTTCGTCCAGTAGCGATGTGCTGACCTCGGTGACCTCGATCTCAACATCCACCTCCGGATCGTCGACGACCACCTCGGAGCCGGAGAGTTCGTCCGTCGATTCGACGAGGAACACGGCCACCGCGTCATAGGTCTTCGTGCGTCCTTCATAGACGCAGCGGATGACGATCCGGTTGAGTCCTTCGAACTGAGGGCTCGCGGCGCTGTAATCGCAGACGAGGTCCGTAGGATCATCCGGGTTGATAGTGATCTGGCTGCATCGCCCGGCCATCGCCTGCTGCTCGACACTGTACAGCATCGCCCGGATGCTGGAAAGGCCGGTCCAGTCGACGGCGACGCCGTTATCCTTCAGCGACACGTGCATCCGGATATCAGAGTGCAGTCTTCCTTTCGTTACGGTTATAGTTGCTTGTGCCATAGTCGCGTGTGTTTGGTATTATGCCTGCCGGCTATTCACCGGCGATGTTAGCATTGAACGAATCGATGAAGCACGGGGTGAAGTTCGCCTCGACGAAGGGCCTAAGCATCCCGATCTCCTCGTCCGTGAATTCCACCGGCTTGTCGGCCCGGTAGATGCGAAGCGCGAGGTCGTGGGCGACGATTCCGTTCACGCGCTTGTACAGCATGTCGGAGAACATCAGGGTGATGTCCAGGGTCTCGGTCTTTTCTCCGGAGATATCCGTGAAGACCTTGAAATTCCGGAAGTCAATCTTCTTCATGGC
>JAEIGA010013876.1_pt1 | contig 12252 bp, 8 predicted proteins | sample 9270691 | NCBI WGS metagenome assembly JAEIGA01 (sample SAMN17057246, study PRJNA624740) | gut metagenome | biome: biome; isolation source: fecal sample | host: Bos grunniens | place: China: Xizang | collected 2019
ATGGACCTCTGGCTTGTGGAGGAGACCTCACGTTACATGTTCCGTATCCTTACCGCCAAGATGGTACTCGAGGACCCCAGGGCCTATGGTTTCATGCTCAAGCGTTCGCAACTATATCCCTACATTGCGCCCAAAGAGATTGTCACCACCACCCAGCAAATCGACGACCTCACGGCCTTTGCCAAGCAGCATGGCGTCACCGTAGCCCAGCTCAAAGAGGAGAATCCCTGGTTGCGCGAGTACACGATGAACAATAAGTCGGGCCGCACCTACCGCCTCCGCATCCCTGATGTGAAGGCCCTACACTACGACCCCACTAAGACAAAACCTCACAACCCGAATTGGACAGTGGATTAAAATCTTGTCGTAAATAAAGAAAACAAATGGAGGCCCCTCTTGGTGCCTCCATTTTCTTATTCATATTATTGAATCATTTACCACGCACGATTTTCTTGATTTCGTTGAGCTTGTTGAGTGCTTCGAGCGGTGTAAGGTTATTCACATCAATCCCCAGTATCTCATCACGCACCTGACAAAGAATAGGGTCGTCGAGTTGGAATATACTCATTTGCATTCCCTCGCGACTATCTGCAATGGCATCAGTAGGCTTGCTGATGCCTTCTGCTGCGGCATTGCTCTCCATCTGCTGGAGTATCTTTTCTGCACGCTTAACAATACTCTTAGGCATACCGGCCATATCGGCAACGTGAATACCAAACGAGTGATTTGAACCTCCAGGTTGAAGCTTACGTACAAAGACCACCTTCTTATTTACCTCACGCACTGCAACGTTAAAATTCTTGATGCGCGAAAAAGATTTCTCCATCTCGTTCAGTTCGTGGTAGTGAGTAGCAAAAAGAGTGCGAGCGCGACCACGACTATTCTCATGAATATACTCTACAATAGCCCAAGCAATAGATATACCATCATAAGTAGAGGTACCGCGACCTAGCTCATCGAAAAGCACGAGGCTACGCGGGCTGATATTATTGAGGATATCCGAGGCCTCAGTCATCTCAACCATAAAGGTCGATTCACCCACAGAGATATTGTCACTAGCTCCTACACGAGTAAAGATTTTATCCACCAATCCCACATGAGCCGCCTCAGCAGGCACAAAACTACCAATCTGTGCCATCAAGGTAATGAGAGCAGTCTGTCTCAAAAGAGCCGATTTACCCGCCATGTTGGGACCCGTAATGATGAGTATCTGCTGTGTCTCTGTATCAAGCATCACATCATTGGCAATGTAGCTCTCGCCCACGGGAAGTTGCTGTTCGATGACCGGATGGCGTCCCTGACGGATTTCAAGCACGGTGCTATCATCCACCACAGGACGTACATAGCGACCCATAGCTGCCGTGGCAGCAAAAGAAAGTAAGCAGTCGAGACGTGCAATCTGATTAGCATTGATCTGTATTGCAGGGATATATTCGTTCAAAGCATACACAAGGTCGTTGTAAAGGCGAGTTTCAAGGGCAGATATTTTGTCCTCCGCACCAAGAATTTTCTCTTCATATTCTTTGAGTTCCTGAGTGATATAACGCTCGGCATTGACCAAGGTCTGCTTGCGGATCCAAGTTTCAGGTACTTTATCCTTATGGGTGTTACGTACCTCGATGTAGTAGCCAAATACATTGTTGTAGGCAATCTTGAGACTCGGAATTTCAGTCGCCTCACTCTCGCGTTGCTGCATCTGCAACAAATAGTCCTTACCCGAGTAGGCTATGCGACGCAGTTCATCAAGTTCTGCATTTACGCCATCAGCTATAACCCCACCCTTAGCCACGAGCAGAGGCGGATCGTTCTTTATTTCGTGAGCTATGCGGTCGCGTATGGTCCGGCACACATTAAGTTGCTCTCCTATGCGGCGTATGCTCTCATTATCAGACGCCTCACAAGCCTCCTTCACGGGTTCTATGGCACTCAACGCCACCTTCAGCTGAACCACCTCGCGGGGGGACACACGCCCAGCTGCCACGCGCGAAATGATGCGTTCGAGGTCACCTATCTGATGCAGCGCATCATCAAGCAGTTCTCTAAAATCGGGATGGCGGAAGAAGTACTCCACGATATCCAAACGCTCATTGATGGCGCGCACCTCCTTTAGAGGAAATACCACCCACCGTTTGAGCAGACGAGCGCCCATAGGACTTATTGTCTTATCAATGACATCAAGCAACGACTTACCACCCTCATTCATCGGATGTACAAGTTCGAGACTACGCACAGTATAGCGGTCAAGGCGCACATAGCGTTCCTCCTCAATACGTGAAAGCGTAGTAATATGCTTGATTTGTGTATGCAGTGTTACCTCCAGATAGTGTAACACAGCTCCCGAAGCTACAACACCATTCTTTAGATGCTCGATGCCAAACCCCTTGAGATTCTTCACTTGGAAGTGCTTGACAAGTTTCTCGCGGGCAAACGATTCTGTAAAAGCCCAATCGTCAAGCTCGAAGGTGCAATATTTGCTACCGAAAACACTCTCAAACTGATTACGGAGCCCATGCTGAAAAAGCACCTCTTTGGGAGCAAAGTTTACGAGCAACTTATCGATATATTCGAATGGTCCCTCAGCGGTGAGGAACTCACCCGTAGAGATATCCAAGAAAGAGACACCACACGACCCCTTCCCGAAATGCACAGCCGCCAAGAAGTTATTCTCCTTATAATTGAGTACATTTTCATTAATCGACACACCTGGCGTCACCAACTCAGTAATACCACGCTTCACGAGCTTCTTAGCCAACTTGGGATCTTCTAGCTGGTCACAGATAGCTACGCGGCGTCCTGCACGAACCAACTTGGGCAGATAGGTATCAAGGGCATGGAAGGGGAATCCTGCCATCTCAAGATGTTTATCCTTACCATTGGCACGCTTCGTTAGTGTGATACCCAATATATCACTGGCAACAATCGCATCAGTGGAGTAAGTCTCATAAAAGTCGCCACAACGAAATAGCAATATAGCATCCGGATGCTTAGATTTAAGTTCCAGAAACTGCTTCATCATTGGGGTCAACACTATATCTTCAGCCATATCTATCGTTTTTAGTAAAGAGGGTGACAAAGATACGGATAAACAAGCGAAAAGTCAAGTTTACATAAACTTTTCTCCTCCCCGGAAAGTTGTTAACACACTCCCATAAATAATAAAAAATATGAAAAAAACACCATGAAATCTGAAAACAGAGAAGAGTGTAGAATAAAATGCGTAACTTTGTATGTTTTTGTAAAAGTTATACATAGGAAATAACAATGATGAACAATACGCCCCCCGTAACCAAGAATTTGATAATCATCAATGTGCTTTGTTTCTTCGCAGCCATCGTTGCACAGAGACACGGCATCAACCTCAACGACATATTAGGTCTTCACTACTTCGGGTCAGATAAATTTGAATTGTATCAGATTTTTACCTACATGTTCATGCACTCGGGATTCGAGCATATCTTTTTCAATATGTTCGCCGTATGGATGTTCGGACGCGTATTGGAATCTGTTTGGGGTTCGCAACGCTTTCTCTTCTTTTACATCCTCTGCGGAATGGGAGCAGGATTGGTACAAGAGGTAACTCAGTACTTTGAGTTTATTCCTCACATGAAGGATATAGCACAGCTATCAACCTATGCGCCAGATACGATAATCCCCATCAGCGGCTATTCACAAACCGCAGAACAATGGCTTAATCTCTACATGAATCGAATCAGCGTACCCACCGTAGGTGCTTCGGGTGCGGTATATGCCATCTTGATGGCTTTCGGAATACTCTTCCCAAACCAACCCATGTATATCTTTCCCCTTCCAGTGCCCATAAAGACAAAATGGATGATTATGGGTTACATTGCGATAGAATTCTACTTGGGAGTAGCAAGTAACGATGGAATCGCCCATTTTGCGCACTTAGGAGGTATGGTATTCGGTTTTTTACTTATTATGTATTGGCGAAAGAAAGGAACATTTCATGGCTAGTATTTTTGAAGATTTGAAGCATACCTTCAAACAAGGCAACATCGTCGTCCGTCTCATCTATATCAATGTCGCAGCATACGTGATCAGCATGCTGTTGAGCATTGTGATGGGATTGTTCAATATCGATACTGTAGAACTCTTGCGATGCCTCTATCTACCAGCAGACCTCTTGCAATTGCTACGCCGCCCATGGACACTGATTACTTACATGTTCATGCATGCCGGCATATGGCACTTGTTGGGCAATATGCTATGGTTGTACTGGTTCGGGAAGATGTTCCTCTACTTCTTCTCAGCAAAGCATCTTCGAGGTCTCTATGTCGTGGGGGGATTATTGGGCGGACTACTTTATATTGCATCCTACAACATTTTCCCTTTCTTCAAAGAACAGCTATATAGTGCCACATTAGTCGGAGCATCAGCCTCCGTATTAGCTATAGCCATAGCCACCGCAGTGCGCGAGCCTGAATACCGCATCAACTTGATATTCTTTGGTCCTGTACGACTAAAGTATTTTGCCCTTTTCATCGTACTCTTTGATGCCTTATACGTAGGGTCTAACAATGCGGGAGGACACATCGCCCACCTGGGAGGCGCACTTGCAGGTTGGTGGTTTGCTAAAGGCATAAGCCAAGGGCGAGATATCACACACTGGATAAATGTGTGTATCGATGCAATAGGTGGAGTATTCAGCAAGCGAGAACACAAACCACGCAAACCAAAGATGAAGGTCCACACCACCAACTCACGCGCGGCTGATTACGAGTATAATGCCCACAAGAAGGCACAAGCCGACGAGGTGGACAAAATATTGGATAAACTTAAGAAATCAGGCTATAGCAGCCTCAGCGATGAGGAGAAACGACGCCTCTTTGAAGCCAGCAAGCGATGAACACAGTCCTAAAGGTATTATTACTACCCATACTCGCCATCAATGTATTGGCAGCCTTAGGGCTCATCTATTGCGCCTACAGCCCCATGCTGCCAGCCGAACAGATGCCGCTGCTCTCATTGGCAGGTCTGGGCTTTCCTATAGTATTGGCTATCAATGTATTCTTCCTTCTATTTTGGTTAATTGTCTATTGGCGTTACTCCTTCGTTTCGCTCATCACGTGCATTATCTGCTTTGCACAGATACGAGCATTCATTCCCATCAATCTAGGCAAACAAGAGCCTCCCAGGAACAGTTTGAAGCTGCTATCATACAATATCTTGAGCCCCAATATCAATGCTTCGAACACCAATGCCTCAAATGCAACGATAGCCTACTTGGAGGCCGCTGATGCCGACATCATCTGCCTACAGGAATTTCAGTTTGCCACACTCAAGAAACGCAAACAGTTATTGAAGAAGTACCCCTATAAATCATACGAACTCTCTGACGAGAGTCAAGCGACAGCACATCACCTTGGTTGTTTGTCAAAATATCCTATCCTAAGTTCTGAGAATATAAAGCTGGAGTCAACAACGAATGGATGTGCCAAATATCGTATTCTCCACGAAGGAGATACTATCGTAGTATATAACTGTCATCTACAATCAAACAACATACACGACAATGACAAGAGTGCCTATAAACAGCTGATAAAGGATCCAGGAGAGCACCTACGCAGCCAAGGCACCAAACGATTGGTAAAGAAGCTACGCGACTCTGCAGCTAAACGCGCCAATCAGGTCGATGTAGTCATGGCCGATATGAAAAAAGAATCTTCGCCCTACATCATCGTTTGTGGAGACTTCAACGACTCACCAATATCATACACTTGTCATCGCTTGAAAAGAAAACTCACCGATGCCTACACCAACAGCGGTAATGGTCCTGGATTCAGCTACAATCGTCACGGTATGTACTTCCGCATCGATCATATCATGTACTCGTCAAAGTTCAAGGCATACAACTGCACTGTGGACCGTTCCATAAAAATATCGGACCACTACCCCATCTTCTGCTTCTTAGAAAAGAGATAAAGCGAGAAAGCACATTCTATTTCAGACCAAAATCCTTGCTCTGAATAATCTCCAACCCCTTCATCACAGTCTCATCGGTGAGGTTGTAGATTTCGTAGAATTGGCTCATATCCCAAAGGTCACGGGCGATGAGAGCCTTTAGTTGAACTCTAATAAGGGGTAACGATGCTTGATAAAGCGCCTCATCATACTTGACTCCAGCCTTCTCCGCTTCGGCAAGCAAAACAGAGAGAATCGTATCATCCACTTCGAACTTCCTGATGAAGGTTTTAACGTCGGGATAGCGAATCTGAAACTCCTTACGATAGCGATCTATGACGGCAAGGTTAGTATTCACAATGGCTCCCTTGGCTGTAAGCTCACGGTGATACTTCGTGTAACTCGTAGTATCAAGCGGTACGAAATAGTCAGGCATAATACCTCCGCCACCATATACAGTGCGACCCATCACTCGCGTATGGAACTTCAACGAGTCGGGAAAGTGAATACTGTCTGCATGCATCATCTCGCCTTTATTGAAACGATCGGCGAGATCCTTACGATAGTCTATATCCTCTCCATAAGGTTTCTGTATACAACGTCCCGAAGGAGTATGATAGCGCGCTATGGTAAGACGTATCATCGAGCCATCCGGCATGGGGACAGGGCGCTGCACTAGACCCTTACCAAAGGAGCGACGTCCTACAACAATACCTCTATCCCAATCCTGAACAGCTCCCGTCACAATCTCAGCCGCTGAAGCAGAGTATTCATCAACGAGCACCACAAGACGTCCCTCCTGAAACTGCCCCCTACCCTCAGCATTGAACTCCGAACGGGGCGACTTGGCTCCCTCAGTATACACAATCTGCTGTCCCTCTTGGAGGAAGTCATTAGCCATATCCACTGCAGCCTTGAGGTAGCCACCACCATTGCCTTGAAGATCAAGTATGAGATGTTGCATCTTCTCCTCTTTGAGTTGAGTGAGAGCCTGTATAAACTCATCATGCGTAGTGACACCAAAGCTACTTATCTTGATATATCCCACCTTAGGAGCAATCATGTAGGCAGCATCGAGTGTATGCACAGGTATCTTGTCGCGTGTCACATGAAACACCAACTGTTCATCGTAACCACGACGCACAATACCGAGCACCACAACCGACCCTTTTGGTCCACGCAAGCGTTTCATAATCTCGTCACGCTCCATCTTGACGCCCGCAATGGACGTATCGTTCACCATCACAATGCGGTCACCAGGTAAGATGCCTACCTTCTCCGAGGGGCCCTTGCTTACAGTCTGAATGACATAGAGCGTATCGTCAGCCATATTAAACTGCACACCAATACCCTCGAAGTTACCTTGTAGGGGTTCGTTCATTTTCTCTACTTCCTTGGCGGTAAGGTACGTGGAGTGAGGATCCAGTTCCTTGAGCATGGCTTTGATACTAGCCTCCACAATCTTCGCCTCGTCAACTTCATCTACATAGAGATTAGTAATGGCGCTATGTGCCATCACCAGTTTGCGCACCTGCTCCATATCAGCAGCTTTCTTTTGCGAAAAACCACCCATAGTGCAAGCGAAAAGTATGAAAAGTAAGTATATTCGCTTCATCTGTTGTCTATAGTCTTAGAAGATTAATAATATAAGCACTCTCTGTTACTTAGGCAAATACGGATCTACATTCTTGCCAAAGTGAGCCAGTTCACGCACCATGCTACTACTAATGGAAGCATACTGAGGCTCGCTAATGAGAATCAGCGTATCGATGTTTGTGAGCAAACGATTAATATCCGCGATATTACGCTCATACTCGAAATCTATTGCGCTACGCACACCTCGAATGATAAACTGCGCACCAATGGTTTGTGCAAAATCAGTAGTCAAGCCCTCATAACTCACCACATGTACGCGCGGCTCATCCTTATATAGTACAGTGATGCGTTCCACACGCTCCTCCAAGGAGAGCATCGTATGCTTCTCGGTATTGACACCAATAGCAATATACAATTCATCCACAATACCTAGTGCACGATGTACCAAAGCATCATGCCCAATAGTAAAAGGATCGAACGTTCCGGGAAAGATTGCCGTTCTCATTACTCTTCTTCTGCTTTATCCTCCTCCACAACGAGGTTGTCCACAATAAAGTTTTGGCGCTCCATAGTATTCTTTCCCATATAGAACTCAAGGAGATCCATCACGGCATCATTTTTGCTCAAAGTGACGCGTTCGAGACGCATATCTTTGCCTATGAAATGCTTGAACTCATCGGGTGAAATCTCACCAAGTCCCTTGAATCGTGTAATCTCAGGATTAGGTCCCAAATCATTGATTGCCTTGATGCGTTCCTCCTCTGAATAACAATACACGGTTACCGAATCGCTCTTGCGCTCGCTATCTGTCTCATTGTCCTTCTTGTAGCCCTTAATGGCACGTTTCTTGTTGCGCACACGGAAGAGCGGTGTCTGCAAGATGTATACATGGCCCTTCTTGATGAGATCAGGGAAGAACTGCAGGAAGAAGGTTATCATCAATAATCGGATGTGCATGCCATCGACATCGGCATCAGTTGCCACGATGACCTTATTGTAGCGCAAGCCTTCAAGGCCATCTTCGATGTTGAGAGCCGCCTGCAGGAGGTTAAACTCCTCATTCTCGTACACCACCTTCTTGGTAAGTCCGAAGGAGTTGAGCGGTTTACCGCGAAGGCTGAATACCGCTTGTGTATTCACATCACGACTCTTGGTGATAGAGCCGCTCGCTGAGTCACCCTCAGTGATGAAGATGCACGACTCGTCGGTACGATCTCCCTTGGCGTCGTTAAGGTGGATACGGCAGTCGCGCAATTTGCGATTGTGCATATTGACCTTCTTAGCACGCTCGCGGGCAATCTTGGTGACACCAGCAATAGCCTTGCGCTCTTTCTCGCTCTCTTGTATCTTCTGCAGCATAGTGTCAGCCACCTCGGTGTTGCGGTGCAGATAGTTGTCCACCTCCGTCTTGATGAAGTCGCCCACAAACTTATTAAGGCTACGACCACCAGGTTCCATGGCAGTAGAGCCCAATTTCACTTTAGTCTGGCTCTCAAATACAGGTTCCTCCACATTGATGGCAATGGCACCCACGATACCATTGCGAATGTCGGTAAATTCGTGGTTTTTGTTGTAGAATTCCTTGATGGTACGTGCGATGTGCTCCTTGAAGGCGCTCTGGTGCGTACCGCCCTGTGTGGTGTGCTGGCCGTTGACAAACGAGTAGTACTCCTCGCCATACTGGTCGGTATGGGTAAAGGCGATCTCAATATCCTCGGTCTTGAGATGTATGATAGGATAGAGTGTCGATCGCGTCATCTTATCGGTGAGTAGGTCTACAAGGCCATTGCGCGAAAGGATGCGCTTGCCGTTGAACATGATGGTAAGCCCCGTGTTCAGATAGGTGTAATTGCGCAACATGTCCTCAATGTAGGCCGTACGGAATGAGTAGCCTACAAAGAGTGTATTGTCTGGTTCGAAGACGATGCGTGTACCTGTCTCCTCAGAACCAGCATCTATGGTAGTATCACTGATGAGGTTACCCTTCTCAAACACTACTGTGCTCACCTTGCCTTCACGATATGAGCTGGCCTCAAAGTGAGCACTAAGAGCATTCACCGCCTTCACACCCACACCATTGAGTCCCACACTCTTCTTGAAGGCCTTGCTATCATACTTACCACCCGTATTAAGTACACTCACCGCCTCAACCAACTTGCCTTGAGGAATCCCTCGACCATAGTCGCGCACGCTCACCTGTTTGTGGTCCACCACCTCAATCTCGATACGCCTGCCAGCATGCATCTTGAACTCATCGATAGAGTTGTCAATAATCTCCTTCAAGAGTACGTAGATACCATCATCGTTCTGTGTTCCATCACCTAGTTTTCCGATATACATTCCAGGACGCAGGCGCACGTGTTCCATATCACTCAAGTGACGTATGTTGTCATCAGTATACGCAACTTGCTCCTCGATGGGCATATTTAGTTCTTCGCTCATAACAAAGTAAATTTATCGGGTAAAGTTACAACTTTTTTACAATATAATGAGGCATAAGGACACAAAATCTGCAAATTCCGTAAACCACGAGTACCGAATGATGAACAATGGCCTAAGAGAGTTAAGGGATGGGAGTCGCAAGCTTCTGCACATCAGAGAAGACAAATTTCTTGCGGCTCATAGCGACAAGACCCTCCTGGCTCCATTTGTTGAGTACACGCGAAACGTTGAGACGCGTCTCATCGAGCAGCTTAGCCAAGTCCTCCATCTTGATGTATAGCACCTTGGTACCCTGAGGGGTGGTGCACAAACTACGAATGAAGAGGGCTATCCTACCCTCAATTCCATGTGGGGCGATAGACCATAATCGTTCGTACAGATTCTCCACCTTGCAGCATAGCATGTTAAGGAGGTTGATGCGGAAGATCTCGTATTTCTCAAACAAACGATACATCTCACACTTGTCAACACACAGCAGCGAAACCTCACCCTGCGCCTTGTAGGTCGCCTTATAGCATGGGAACTTGCCAAACAATGACTGCGGTTCAATGACCATGTAGGGATTAAGTTCCTCGGCAAATGAAAAATCAGCATGAGGAGCCTGTGTCTCAGCCACCAACGTGCCATGCATCAAGAAAGTCAACTCACCACACTGCTCACCCTGCCGAAAAACAACTTCCTCATCCTCGACCCTACGAAAATAAAAGGTCGTCTGTTCGAGAATTTCAAACAAGTTCTCCTTTCCCATACCTTGAAATAGAGGTAACCTCAACAACATGTTGCACATCGTTCGCTCCATAGCCTATTTTTTATTCAACCAATATCAAAGGTAGCTATAAAAAAGCAGTCTCTACATATGTATTACTCCATTTTTAGTTTTTTTTAACGCATAGCACACACAAAAGGGCCGCATTAAACCATGCGACCCTTCATTATTTAATTGTTGTGTATACGGATTACTTCGCTACGGCCTCAAGACGCTTAAGGATAGAGAAGATAAATGCTGCCGATACGAGACAGATGCCGATGAGCACACCCCAAATGATAGAGAGGTTCATGCCCCACATAAGACCAGGCACCATGATGAGGAAATTACCGATGGCAGTAGCTACAAACCATCCGCCCATCATCATACCCTTGTACTTGGGAGGAGCCACCTTGGATACAAATGAGATACCGATGGGCGAGAGCAACAATTCGGCGATGGTGAGCACGAAGTAGGTGCTGATGAGCCAGTTGGGCGACACGAGCATAGCGGTGCCAGCAGCTACGGCAGCAGCCTGTTCCTCCGCAGCGGGCAATGACCATGATGCAACCAAAAGCACTACGAAAGCCATAGCAGCTACGAGCATACCGAGACCAATCTTCATAGGTGATGAGGGTTCCTTGCCCTTCTTGGCCAAAGCACCGAAGACGATACCCACAATAGGAGTCAACGCTACTACGAAGCAAGGATTGAACTGCTGGAAGATGGGAGCCTCAACAGCTACAGAACCTGTAACGTTCAATGCCTTGTAAACGAGTACGCCTACCGAAGCCACAGTGATAAGCGATGCTACAACCTTACCCTTAGCAGTCTTAGACTGGAAGATATTGAGTACACCGTAAACTGTAATCACGCAGAGCAGGAGATTCCAAAAGCTACGCACTTCGGTAAAACTGAGTGACTTGCTAAGGAAGAGACTCATGAAGCCGGTCTCAGAAGTAGCGGTGTACTCACGAGCAAACTGGTTCATAGTGATACCATTCTGATGGAAGGCCATCCAGAAGAAGATAACCACGGCAAACACGAGACAGAGGCAGATGATGCGTTCCTTGGTTTGAGCAGGAGTAAGCTCCTCCTCAACCACCTCGGCACCAGGAGTAGCAATCTTGGCACGGTCAGCGTGAGCAAATGTCTTGCGGAACGCGTAGTAGATAGCGATTGAAAGGATAAGCGAAGCGCAAGCTACAGCAAACGCATAGTGATAAGAGTCACCCTTGCTGATACCAAGCGAGTCCTGCGCCCAAGCCATGATTGAGAGGGCTACGGCAGCAGCGAACATAGAACCGAGGTTGATAGCCATGTAGAAGATGCTGAAACCTTCGTCACGCTTAGCCGAGTACTTGGGATCATCATAAAGGTTACCTACGAGCACCTGCAGGTTACCCTTGAAGAGACCAGTACCGATGCAGATGAAGAGCAGTGCCAATGCCATCACACCGAGGGCCACAGCGCCAGCGCCAAGAGGCAATGAAAGCAATAAATAACCAAGAAACATGATAACAATACCGCTTGTTACCATCTTGCCG
>JAEIGA010013877.1_pt1 | contig 12251 bp, 15 predicted proteins | sample 9270691 | NCBI WGS metagenome assembly JAEIGA01 (sample SAMN17057246, study PRJNA624740) | gut metagenome | biome: biome; isolation source: fecal sample | host: Bos grunniens | place: China: Xizang | collected 2019
GATCATCGTGGCGTTGGCGGTCAACACGTTGTTCTTATATTTTCCCAACGTTCAGAATTTGAGAAAAAGTATTGTGATTACATCGACCATGGTGCTGATCTACAATGCATATTTTTCCGTATGGGGCGGCGTGTTCAATGAATTGATCGCCATCTCCTCCTCCATCATCGGCATTTACAGATACCGGAAGGTGAAATAAACTGTCCGTACGGCGCATGCCGGTCGCTTGGTGGAATCTTCATTCCGGGCGAAATTCCGTCATGCTTGTAGGGACCGGCGTCCTCGACGGTCCGCGACAACGGCAAGCATACTATCAGCTGACCGCCCGGGCGGCCGGAACATTTTTAGATAACTTGAATTTACAGGAGAAAATGACAGTGGAATGGAACTCATCTTTGTATGATCAAAAACACAATTTTGTGGCCGAATATGGTAAGGGCTTATTGGAGTTTATCCCCAAGGATCATAAGCAAACCATTCTTGATTTGGGCTGCGGAACGGGAACGCTGACAGCCCAATTGGCCGAGGTGTGTGAAAAAGTAGTTGGCGTTGACAGTTCGCCAAATATGATAAGTAAAGCACAAAAACAGTTCGGCAACATTGAATTTATGGTGTGCGATGCACTTGCGTTGCCCTTTGATAACGCGTTTGACGTTGTTTTTTCAAACGCCGTTTTTCATTGGATCAGCGACCATAACACGTTGCTGACCAACGTACATAAAGCACTCAAGCCGCAGGGCTTGCTGGTGTGTGAATTTGGTGCCAGCGGCAACATCGCAACGATCGAAAATGCGCTTATCCGGGTGTTTCAAAGCCTGGGATATCGCTATGAATCCAAGTTTAATTTCCCTACGGTAGCGGTTTTCGGGGAATTGTTAAAGAAAAATGGGTTTATCGTCGACAAACTCTATGATTTCGACAGACCAACCGTATTCAAAGACGGAGAGCAAGGATTGACTCATTTTTTGAAACAATTCTTCGCCGCCGAATTATCGGCCTTACCCGAGCACGTACAGTCTTTGGTTTGTGAAGGGGTTGCGGAATTGGCAAGAGAAGCTCTTTGGAACGGACAAGAATGGGTCGCCGATTATCGAAGATTAAGAGCAATCGCGCACAAATAATTCCAATATTTTTGAACAACCAACACGAAGAAAGGAGCCCATCATGACCGACATCATCTGGTACACCACCATGCTATTGACAGCCTCGCTGTTCAAACTGATCGGAGATTACGCGCAAAGGCGTGAGAAACCGATGTGGTTTTGGGCAGGCAGCGAGGTTGACGCCGCAACGATTACCGACGTCAAAAAATACAATGTCGCGAACGCCCTGATGTGGAAGTGCTACGCCCTTTGGTATATGGCTGCAGGCGTGGCATGGTACTGGAGCCACGCTGTGGCTTTGGCATTTTTGATCGGCGGAGGCACGGTTGGCACCGCCATTCTGGTCGGAACCTATTTGAAGATCGAAATGAAATATACGAAAAAATGATGTCACGCTGTCTGACTCTGTCAACGTAACGTAACTCAAGAAAGAGATCATATCATGAAACTATTCCTCTCCGCTCTGACCAAACTCATCTGCGGCTTTTTGCTGCTTGGCGCCCTCTTATTCTGGCCGGCCGGCACGTTTGCCTACGTCGGCGCGTGGCGTTTTTTGGCGCTGCTGTTCATTCCCATGCTGCTCATGGGCGTCGTGATGCTGCTGAAAGCCCCCGCGCTGCTGCAAAAGCGACTGAACGGCAAAGAGAAGGAAAAGGCGCAAAAGGGCGTGCTGGCTCTCTCGGGGCTGATGTTCCCCGTGGGGTTTGTGGTCAGCGCGCTGGATTTCCGCCACGGCTGGTCAACCGTTCCGACCTGGGTGATCATCGCCGCCTCGGTTGCCTTCCTCGTCGGCTACGGCATGTACGCCGAGGTCATGCGGGAGAACGCTTATCTCTCGCGCACGATCGAGGTGCAGGAAAACCAAACCGTCATCTCGACCGGGCTTTACGGTGTGGTACGCCACCCAATGTACTTAGCCACGCTGTTCATGTTCCTGCCGTTGCCGCTCATTCTCGGCTCGTATTGGGGCCTTTGCGCCTTTGCGCTCTATCCTGTCATTCTCGTCATCCGCACCCGCAATGAGGAAGCTGTTCTGCGCGGCGGACTTGACGGGTATGAGGAATACACCAAAAAAGTGAAATACCGACTGATTCCGTTTGTTTGGTAAGCAAAACGCTGAAGGGAGAGTTCCATGTACAAAAATTCCAAGTGGGCACAAAAGATTATCTCCCTGCAGGGTAGTGATGGCTCGTGGGGATATTTTCACACGCTCTATGGTGACAATCCTTCGCCGTACACCACGGAGATGGCCCTGAAGCGCCTTGAAATACTGGGCTACACCATCGAGGACGACTGTATTCAAAAGGCGGTCTCTTATATGAGCAGCTGTCTGTCGGGCAGCAAGCAAATCCCCGACAAGGCGGAGACGCGCGTGGATTGGAGCGTTTTTGCATCGCTCTTGCTTGCCGCATGGATCCGCCGCTTTACCCACGACGATCCGACAGCCAACACCGTCGCCAAAAGATGGGCGGATATCATCATCGCCGCCTTTTCTCATAAGGCATACGATCATCGCGCTTATTTGCAAGCATATCGCGACACATGGGGAAAGCCTCCCATGGGTGGACGCTTGACCGATTTCGCACAGTTTTATACTATCTCCGCCGTCAACGGTTTTGTGGGCGGCGACTCCGAGCAGCGCATGCTGCGGCACCTGATCGACAAGCCGAACGGCATATATTACACATACGAAAAACATATTGGCACGCTGCCGGACATATTCGAGAGTAAGGATGCAAGCCGCTACCTTGGTTGCATTGAGCTGCTTGCCGAATATCCGTCCGCCAAGCACGAGCTGCAATTTGTCGCTCACTGGCTCGAAAGCAACCGAAACGCAAGCGGCGGCTGGGATATGGGAGCGCGCGCCAAGGACGGCGTATACCTCCCGCTTTCCGACAGCTGGCGCATCGCCGCAGCCCGTGAAGCCGACTGCACATACCGAATTTCAAAGCTGCTCTCAAAGCTGCTTTTGCCATAACACACAACGAAAAAAGGAGACTCCACCATGACCCCCATCATTTGTCTGACACCCTCGGTGAGCGATGAGCTCGACACCACGGTCAACTCTACATACGTACACGCGCTGGTCAGCGCCGGCGCGCTCCCCTATCCGCTGCCGCTTCTTGGGGACGACGCACTATTGCAGCGCGTGGTCGATATGTGCGACGGCTTTGTCTTCTCGGGCGGCGGCGACGTCAATCCCCACCGCTACGGCGAGGAGATCAAGCCCACTTGCGGCAGCATCACCGAAGCGCGGGACGATCTGGAGCTGCGTCTGTTTGCCATGGCCCATGCGGCAGGCAAGCCGATGATCGGCATTTGCCGCGGTGCCCAGGTGCTCAACGTGGCGCTTGGCGGCACGCTGCACCAGGACATTCCCTCCGAGATCGAGACCACCATTGCACACCGTCAGGCAGAGCCCAAGTTTGCCATGTCGCACGAGGTGCGCGTTCTGCCCGACACGCCGCTCTACACGCTGACGGAGGGCCACGATCGCTTGCGTGTCAACAGCTTCCATCATCAGTCGGTCAAGGCGCTCGCACCGGGGCTTGTTCCCATGGCGTACGCCGATGACGGTGTGCTTGAGGCCGCTTATCTTGACGACACGCGCTATTTGCGCATTTACCAGTGGCATCCCGAGCGCTTGGTCGACGCATGCCCCTATAACCGCGCCATTTTTGATGAATTTATCGCCGCCTGCCGCAAGCATTGATCGGGAAGGCAAATCTTACTTACGGAGCAATTATGAAAAACAGATCCCTACTTGGAAACCTTCTGCTCATCCTGACCGCCATCATCTGGGGCACGGCATTCGTCAGCCAGCGCGTCGGCATGGAGAGCATCGAACCGATCACCTTCAACGCCGCACGCTATGGTCTGGGAACGGTGGCAGTGGGCTTGGTCGCGCTGATCAGCTCAGCGCGAAAGCGTTCCCTGCCCGATCCCCGCACGCCCGAGGCGCGCAAGTTAGCAAAGAGATATACGCTTTGGGGCGGCATCGGCTGCGGCTTTTTCCTGGCCGTCGGCGGCTTCTTTCAGCAAGCCGGACTGGTCTACTCCACGGCAGGCAAGGCAGGCTTTGTCACCGCGCAGTATATGCTGCTGGTTCCCATCGCGAATTTTCTGCTGTTCAAAAAGAAAAACACGCTGCAGGTGTGGCTTGCCGTGCTGATCGGCGTGGTGGGCATGTATCTGCTCTGCGTTACCGAGGACTTTGGTCTTGCATACAGTGACCTTTTGCTTCTTGCGTGTGCCTTTATGTTTTGTGGGCACATCATTTGCTGCGACCATTTTGTCGAGCATGCCGATCCTGTGTGGATGTCCGCCATTCAGTTTGCCGTTGCCACGGCGATGTCTGCCGTCGCAGCCTTTGTTGCCGAGGAGCCGAGCATGGACAAGCTGCTCTCTGCCGCCATTCCCATTCTCTACTGCGGTCTGATCTCGGGCGGCATCGGTTATACGCTGCAGATCGTGGCGCAAAAGATGACCGATCCTGCCATTGCCTCGCTGCTCATGAGCCTGGAATCGGTGTTCGCGGTGCTTGCAGGCGCACTGCTGCTGCATGAGCGCATGAGCGCGCGCGAGCTTGCCGGCTGCGCCGTCATGTTCGCCGCCATTGTGCTGGTGCAGATTCCGATGCCCAAGCGCAAAAAACGCCAATCCTGACGGAAAGGACTCCCATGAAACAAACCATCAAATCCGCTTTGCTCTCCACTCTCCCCGTGCTGACGGGGTATTTGGTGCTCGGCTTTGGCTTTGGCATTGTACTTCGCGCCGCAGGCGGCAGCATTCTGCTCGCTACCGCCATGAGCGCCTTGATCTACGCCGGCTCGATGCAGTACGTTGCCATCGGGCTTTTGTCCGGCGGAGCTTCGCTGATCACCGCCGCCTTGACCACGCTGATGGTCAACGCCCGGCACATCTTTTACGGCATCTCGATGCTGGACAACTACCGTGACGTTGGCGCGCGCAAGCCGTATCTCATCTTCGCTCTGACCGACGAGACCTATTCCTTGGTCTGTACCGACTCGCTGCCCGTCCCCGAGACGCAGCGCAAAAGCTACTATCTTTTGGTCTCGCTGCTCAATCATCTGTACTGGATCAGCGGCTCTCTTCTGGGCGCCGTGGTCGGCTCGCTGATCTCCTTTAACACCAAGGGCATCGACTTTGCGCTGACGGCGCTGTTCGTCACCGTTTTCTGGGATCAGTGGCTGAGCACCAAAAAGCACGCGCCCGCCTTGATCGGCGTGGGTGCGTCCGTACTTTGCCTTTTGATCTTCGGCGCGGACAGCTTTCTCATCCCCACCATGCTGCTGATCGCTCTTTTGCTGATGCTTACGCAAAAGGAGGCTGCCCATGAATGATCTTCACACCTGGGGCATGGTCGCGATCATTGCTCTTGTGACCGCGCTGACTCGCTTTTTGCCCTTCATCATCTTCCGTGGTGACAAAAAAACGCCGGCTTGGATCGAGCGCCTGGGTCGCTCCCTCCCCTATGCCATGATGGGCATGCTGGTCGTTTACTGCCTGAAGGATATTTCCTTTGCCGCGCTTGGCAGCTTTGCTCCCGCCTTGATCGCCTGCGCGGTCGTCACGCTGTTGCATCTGTGGCGGCGCAGCACGCTCCTGTCCATCATCGGCGGAACGGTCACGTATATGCTGCTGGTACAATTCGTATTTATCTGAGAAAGGAACTCTTTGCCATGTTGTTCGATCTTCACGCGCATACCTCGGGCATCAGCCGCTGCTGCCTGCAGCCTGCGCCCATCATTCTCCAAACCGCCCGTGAGCACGGCATAGACGGCATCGTTCTGACCAACCACTACCAAAAATGCTATCTGACAGGCACGCAGACAGCGGCTGACTTTGCCGCCGACTACGTCAAAGAATACCACTACGCAAAAGCTTGCGGTGAGGAGATCGGCTTTCCCGTCTTTTTCGGCATCGAGGTCACCATGGAGCGCCATGGCGGCGTGCATATGCTGATCTACGGCGTGGACGAGGAGTTTCCCTTGCAGCACCCCGATCTGTTCGACATGACGCAAAAGGAGCTTTACCGACTGGTCAAAGAAAGCGGCGGCACCATGGTGCAGGCGCATCCTTACCGTCAGAACGTCGACAAATTACTCGACCCCGCCTACCTTGACGGCATCGAGATCAACTGCCATCCCGTCTACGAGGGCACGCATAAGGAGGCCTTGACCGAATTTGCGCGCGCCAATCATCTGCTTGTGACCGTGGGAGCAGATTACCATGCCGATATTTACCGCGTCAGATGCGGCGCATACGTGCCCGATGACGTCAAGAGCAGCCGCGACATTTGCGACTATCTCCAACGCGTCGACGAGGTTCGCCTTTGCGTGCAGGAGATCCCCGAACGAACGCCGCAGGAAATGACCTACCGCCGAAATGATAACGATTTCATCATCCGCCCGATCGAGTCGCGCGACAACGCCGCCGTGGAGCGCGTCATCCGCGACTGCCTGATCGAATACGGCGGCAACCACGAGGGCACGGCCTGGGCTGACCCGTACCTGGGTCGCTTCTCCGAGGTCTATGCCAAGGAAGGACGCGCTTACTGGGTGGCCGTTGACCGCGACGGTCAAGTGGTCGCCGGCGTCGGCATCGGTGAGATGGAGGGCGAGGAGGGCGTCTGCGAGCTGCAGAAAATGTACAGCATCCCTGCCGTGCGCGGCAAGGGCATCGCTGCCCGATTGCTTGCCGTTGCGCTGGACTTTGCATGGCGCAAAAAATACCGTCAGTGCTATCTTGAAACGCTGGACAACATGTATGAGGCGCAGCGCTTCTACCAAAAGCACGGCTTTGTCCGCACCGACCGCATCTTCGGAGCGACGGGACATTATGCGTGCGAGGTGAAATATATCAAGGAGATCGGAAAATGAAGCAACTGCTGATCTTCGATGCCTACGGCACGCTGCTATCCACGGGACGAGGTTCGGTGGCGGCCTGTGAGCAGATTCTCGCACTGCAGGACAAAAATATCGACCCCGTCGCCTTTTACGCCGACTGGAAAGCGCTGCACCGTGCGCATATTGACGAGAGCATTGCGCACGGCTTTGTCACCGAAGAAGATATCTTCACCCGCGATCTCGCCGTGCTGTACCAAAAGTACGGCATCCACCGTCCGCACGCCGAGGACGTACAGCACATGCTGCGCTCGCTGTACGGAAGAATTGCATTCCCGGAGGTGGCAGAGGTCATCCGTGCGCTGCGCAAGCGCTACCGCGTGGTCATTGGCTCGACCAGCGATACCGCGCCGCTGTTGGACAATCTGCGGCTCAACGGCCTGGAATTCGATGCCGTCTACACCTCGGAGTCTCTGCGCGCCTACAAGCCCGCCCCCGCCTTTTACCGTGCTATTCTGACCGCCGAGGGCTGCCGCGCCGAGGACGCCGTCTTTATCGGCGACTCGCCCGTGGACGACATCATGGGCCCCAAAGCGTGCGGCATTGCCACGGTACTGATTGATCGGAAGAAAAATCACAGCCTGTCTGCACTACCCAAGGAACAGATCCCCGACCGTATTTTCCCCGATTTGACTTTGCTCACAGACGAATATTCCCAACTTTGATACATCGAAAAGAGGAATCCTATGTCAACCATCACCCTTCGCATCGCGCGGCCGTCCGACGCGGCGGCGCTGATCGACATTTACGCGCCGTACGTTCTGACGACGGCCATCACCTACGAATACGACGTGCCCTCGCTTGAGGACTTCACCGCCCGCATCGAGCGCACGCTGCAAAAGTTCCCTTACATCGTCGCTGAGCGCGATGGTGAGCTGCTGGGCTACGCTTACCTTAGCACCTACATCGGTCGCGCTGCCTGCGCCTGGTCTGCCGAGGCGAGCATCTATCTGCGCTCCGATGCGCACGGTCTGGGGCTGGGTCGCCGCCTGTACACCGCGTTGGAGAGTGTCGCACGTGCGCAAAAGTTGTGCAATCTCAACGCCGCCATTGCCTACCCGACGGACGGCGTGGAGGACGAGCACCTGACGCGCAACAGCGTGGATTTTCACGCGCATATGGGCTACACCATGGTGGGCGAATTCCACGGCTGCGGCTTCAAATTCGGTCGATGGTACAGCCTTGTCTGGATGGAAAAGCATCTGTGCGACCACTCTAACGACGCGCCCCCCGCACCCTTCATCCCCTTCCCCGCGCTGCCCAAAGAGGTCGTGGAGCGCGTAATGAGGGGGAACGCAAGGGGCGTTGCCCCTTGACCCCACCAAGAACCTTTTTGAAAAAAGGTTCTTGGATCTCCCAAAACTTTCAGAAAATATTATTAACTCAATCTGTTGCGGTTCTGTTCTAACCTCACACATCGAGAACCCATATGGGGCCCCTCCTCCATATGAAAGCATATAAAAGTCCCCCCATTGATCAAAAGTTTTGAAAGGGGCTTGGGGAAAACGATGTTTGTCGTTCACGCATGCGTGATGACGGCGTTAAGCCGTCAAGACAAACTCGAAGGTCGCTTGCGACCATCTTTTTAGCAAAAAGTTTTCCCCGGTCATTTTGAACCCAACCCAGTGGGCAGGGCCCCACGGGGATGATCGCCGCATATCCGATCAGCGCATACTGTTACAAATCTCTTTCCCCACTTTTACGAAGTTTTTTGAAAGGGGCTTGGGGAAAACTTTTTTTCAAAAAAGTTTTCCCCAAAAAATCCCCCGAAAGGAGAACCACCATGTTCAAAGCCATCTTGTTTGATTTCGACTACACCCTGGGCAATTCCGAGGAGGGCATTATTCTCTCCTCCAACTACGCCTTGACTCAAATGGGCTATCCCGAGGCTGAGCGCGACGCCATCTGCCGCACCATCGGACTGACGCTGCCCAAGACCTATACCGTTCTGACGGGTGACGAGAACGCCGAGCGCGCGCAGGAGTTCATGCGCCTGTTTATGCTGCGTGCCGACGACGTCATGACCGCCAACACCGTCTTGTACGACGGCGTCTTGGACATGCTCCGCGCGATCAAGGCACGTGGCATGAAAATCGGCATTGTGACGACCAAGTACGCCTACCGCATTGAGGCGATTTTTGACAAATACAACGCGCGCGATCTACTCGATCTGATCATCGGCGCTGACAGCGTCAAGGCCAAAAAGCCCGACCCCGAGGGCGTTTTGTATGCGCTGCATACCTTCGGCCTGCAAAAGGGAGAGGCACTGTACGTCGGTGACAGCGTGGTCGATGCCAAGACGGCACAAGCCGCCGAAGTTCCCTTCTGCGCCGTGCTGACGGGTACCACCCCTGCCGAAGATTTTGCGCCCTATCCGGCGCTGTGCGTCGCGCAGACGGCGGTGGAGGGCTGTGAGCAGCTGCTCTCCAAGGAGGCTTGAGACCATGAACCGCACGCCCATCACCGTCAACCCCGAGGAATATCCCATCGAATACCGCTCGCTTTTGCGCGGCGAGGTGTACGACAGCAGCTGCTCGAGAGCGGCGCGTGTGCTGTTCGTCGACGTGGAGGGGGGACTTTTCATCAAACGCTCTGCCGCCGGGACACTTGCCCGCGAGGCAGCCATGACCCGCTATTTTCACAAGCTTGGGCTGAGTGTTCCCGTCATCGACTACCGCACCGTGGGTGACTACGATTATTTTGTCACGGTGCGTGCCCAGGGTGAGGATTGCACCCATCCCGATCATCTGTCGCAGCCCGAGCGCCTTTGCGACCTGCTTGCCACCACGCTGCGCGCGCTGCACGAGACGGCTGCTGCAGATTGCCCCGTCCCCGATCACACTGCGCTGTATCTGCAAACGGCAAAGGAAAACGCCGCAGCCGGCATGTTCGATCCTTCCTATCTGCTCAATGACACGCTGCGCCGCGCCGTCAAAAACGCCGACGACGCTTACGCCATTGTCGAGCGTGAGGGCAAGCGGCTGACACATGACACGCTGCTGCACGGCGACTACTGCCTGCCTAACGTCATGCTGCACGACTGGCGCGTGTCTGCCCTGATCGATCTTGACCACGCCGGACTTGGCGACCGCCACGTTGATCTCTACTGGGGTGCCTGGACGCTGCGCTACAACCTGGGGCACGACGGTCTTCGCGACCGATTTTTCGACGCCTACGGCCGCGATTTGATCGATCAAGAGAAAATCGAATTGATTTCTATTGTTGAAACACTTGGATAAATCAAGAGTTTACCTTATATATTCAGAATGGCAAACTATAATTAAGGAGCAAGCAAAATGAGAAGGCATAAAGTAAAAAATGATATTCCCGTTACTACTGCTATCTTCCTCCTTGTGGTAGGCCTGCTGTTAGGTAGCATATGTGTTTTTGGTATGCAATACTGGAACAAGCCAATCGAAAAAGATGAGGCACTTCCCGTTTCTGCGACATTTGAATCATACCATGTTAGCTATACCAAACGTTTTTCCATCAAGGAAATTAAAATCATTTTTTCCGATTATGATCCGATTTATATTGATAGTGCCTGTGCCAATGATGACATCCTTAGTGCCGTAAAGTCACTACGACAAGGAGATACATTAGAAATGCTAATACATCCCAATTCGAATACCGCATGGGAATTGGAGCATAATGGCAATATCATCCTTCCCTTTGAAAACGCGCAGCACAATATTAAAATAGAAAGCCACGGATTTTTCTTCCTCGGTTTATTTATGTATTTTTGCGCCGCATACGCTGCGATTTCATTACTAACCAAATGTGCAAAGCATAAAAAAAGAAAACAACGCAATCGCCATTTTTGAAACGCTTGAATAAAAGGAGACACCGCCATGAACTACCGACACATTCACCCTTGCTACCCCGATGCTGCCGACGTTGACGGCTGGGCTGACGCGCTGTTCGCGGCGGCCTGCGAGATGCCCGTCACCGCAACCAATCTGGGCGGCTACGGCTTCCACAACGCCTGCGGCCCCATGCACCTGCACCGCTCGGTGCTGATGAAATTCGAGCAGCAAGGGATGCGCCCGTTCTACGGCATGTGGCATCCTACGCTGAACGGCCCGCGCCCCTTGGTCGTGCATCTGCCGGGATACGGCTCGGAGCTTTCCACCCACCCGGACATTGCCTCGGCAAACTACAATCTTTTGGAGCTTGTCCCCATGGGCTACTGGACGCCCGACGGCTACGCGGATGGGCTGCGCGATCCCCAAACCGGCACCTGGCCGGTGCTCAACCAAAGCGTGATCGACCGCCACGGCGCGGAGAGCTACTGGGGCTGGATGATCAACGCCATCGGTGCCATCCTCTGGGCGATGCAACAGCCCACGGTCATCCCGGAGCGCGTTTCCTTCTTTGGCACCAGCCAGGGCGGCGGCACGGCGCTGCTGCTCGGCTCGCTGTTCCGCGATCACGGCACACGCTGCGTCTGCGCCGATGAGCCCTTTTTGACCCACTATCCTCTCTCCGACTTTGAGGGCGCATACAACGTCATTCGCGCCGGCATGGATGTCGCAGGGCAGGAGCGCGGCTGGAATAACCTGGGCTACATCGACAATATGTGCCACGCGCACCGCATGGACTATCCCGTCCTTCTGACGCTGGGCACGGGAGACGTCGTCTGCCCGCCGCCCACCATTCGCGCCCTTTTTGACAGCCTTGACACCGACAAAATGCTGTTCTCCATGCGCGGCCGCGGCCACGGCCACCAGTTCGAATTCATCCGCCACGTGCTGACGTATTTGGAGTTATATGCGTAAAAAAGAAAAAATTGCGAGGGGGGACCTTTTGTGAACAAAAGGCCTCCCCTCGCGCTCCCCTCCAAAAAACTAAAAAAAGATAGGATGCAATTGTTACGATGCCGTCCTATCCCTTTTTCCTAAACTTCTTGAAACTGGGGGCGTTGATCGTCTTCTTTACCGCATTTATGGGGCAGGGGCCCCATTTCAAGGCTTACTGTCCTCACCGTAGAACGCCGCCACTCAAAATCCCGCCCTAAAAATTTCCCCAAAAGTTCTTGAAAAGGGGGAGCGCGAGGGGAAAAACTTCTTTCAAGAAGTTTTTCCCCCTCGCCTTTATTCACAACAATATACAAATCAACCCGTTGCTGCCCTCGGTGATGATACGCTCCAGCGTTTCGGAAAGCCGTGCGCGCGCCTCGGGAGCCATATGCTCCAGCTTAGCGTGCAGCCCCTCGTTGACC
>JAEIGA010013878.1_pt1 | contig 12251 bp, 11 predicted proteins | sample 9270691 | NCBI WGS metagenome assembly JAEIGA01 (sample SAMN17057246, study PRJNA624740) | gut metagenome | biome: biome; isolation source: fecal sample | host: Bos grunniens | place: China: Xizang | collected 2019
AGTCCTAACTGCGCTGAGGTTGCCCCAATGAGACGCTATCTTAATGAACGGGGAATGGCCGTGGTAACGTTAAAATACCGGACACCGCGGCCAAAAGGAGGACTGGCAAAACACACCTCAGCGTGGCAAGACCTTCAAAGGACAATTAAGCTTGTCCGTAGCCAGGCGGCAGCAAAAGGCCTTGATCCAGATCGCATAGGCATTATGGGAGGCTCTGCCGGAGGACATCTGACTCTGATGGGAGTAACTTCATCCAGACACCAATCTTACCTGCCAATTGACGAAACAGACAAAATATCATGCAAAGTTCAATGGGGAGTCGGAATTTATCCGGGATATGTACTTTCAGATGGTTTCGACAGTAAAAACAACACTGGCGGTAACGGAGACAACCTCATACTCGCTCCAGAATTTTCTTTCGACCTTGACACTGCACCAATGGTATTCGTTCACGGAGATGCCGACGTGTATTCGGCAATGGGCTCGGTAGTAGTCTGGGAAAAGATGGTGATGATGGGTGTTCAATGTGACCTGCACACGCTCGCCACCCGCCCTCATTGCTTCCAGCGTGCAGCCTCTCCCGGCACCGGCAGCTACACATATCAGGACAGAATATGGGATTTTCTCACAGCAAAAGGGTTCAACAGATAAAACGAAATATCACATTAAAGATTGCTTAAAAAACTCAAAAACCTAAGAAAACGATGATGTGACTCACAGGCGTTTGAAGGGTAATCTACGTTCTTTCAGGTACACAGCCAGTCACCTCAGAGAACAACAGATGGCACTACAATGCTGTAGATATGTTTTCGTGTGTCTTCAGGTTTCACTTTCTCTGCCCAAATTGTTTCAGAGGTCGGTCGAAGACAAGGAACAGATAGAGTGGTTGACTATACTGTCTGCAAAAGTGTACAGTTGCAGTCTGCAATAGATGCCAGACAGCGGTCAATGTCGTTAGGGCGTATGACTACATTGGCAGAATCTCCTTCGGAGAAGGCATACATGTACTCAATGAAGATATCATCTGCAGCAAGTGTTTCAAGGATATCAGATAATGCCCCTGCAACATTCGGAACACTCAAGCAGACAACATCAGTAAGCATTACTGCAAAACTTGCATCACGAAGGACCTGGACTGCCTTATCAACTTCTGACACAATAAGACGAAGAAGACCGAAATCAGCAGTTTCTGCCATGCTGAATGCCTTCATATTGATTCCGTTTGCTCCGAGAATCTTTGCCACTTCATTTATACGTCCGGTCTTGTTTTCAAGAAAAACGGACAATTGCTTTATTGTCATATTATTTCAGATTACGATTATCGATTACATGTTTTCCCTTGCCCTGACTGCGCTCAATGCTGCCCGGTTCCATCAGACGCACATCTGCCGCGATGGAAAGAACGCTCTTGAGTTTGTCAGAAAGACTCTTCTTAAGTGCGAGCATTCTTCCGATATCATCACTGAAGTAGTCCTTGCGCACCTCAACCTGCACCTGTAGAGTGTCAAGATTATTCACTCTATCCACGACAAGCATGTACTGAGGCTCGAACTCCTGCATTTCGAGAATGACGCTTTCAACCTGTGAAGGGAATACATTTATACCGCGGATAATGAGCATGTCGTCACTTCTTCCCATAATACGTGACATTCTCACCAATGTTCTTCCGCATGGGCACTCCCCTTCCATCAATGTACAGAGATCCTTTGTACGATAACGCAGAAGAGGCATACCTTCCTTTGTGAGAGTAGTAAATACGAGCTCTCCCTGCTGACCACGAGGAAGCTGTTCCAATGTTTCCGGATCAATGATTTCAGGATAGAAATGATCTTCATTGATATGTGAACCGTTCTGCTCCTGACATTCATATGATACTCCAGGACCCATGATTTCACTCAATCCGTATATATTATAGCCCTTCAGACCAAGACGCTGCTCGATTTCCTTTCTCATATTCTCAGTCCAAGGTTCTGCACCAAATACGCCGACACGGAGATTTATCTCATCCCTGCTTATGCCAAGCTTTTCGAGAGTCTCCGCAAGATATAGGGCATACGAAGGCGTACAGCAGATACCGGAGATATTAAGATCCTTCAGAAGACGGATATGTTTCTCTGTACTTCCGGTTGATGTAGGTATCACAGTCGCGCCAAGATTCTCAACACCGTAATGAGCTCCGAGTCCTCCTGTGAATAGTCCATAACCATAGCTGACAGATACTGTATCATCACGACGGATGCCGTACGAGGTGAGACATCTGGTCATAACCTCAGACCAGACAGCAAGGTCCTTTCTCGTATATCCTACTATGGTAGGGTTGCCTGTCGTACCGGACGATGCATGTACACGTACGATTTCCGAAGCAGGGGCAGCCTGAAGTCCATAAGGATAGTTATCACGCAGATCCTGCTTGGTCGTAAACGGAAGCTTGACAATATCATCAATGGTCACTATATCTTCAGGGGATATATTCATCTCCTGCATCTTGTTTCTGTAGAACGGTACATTATGATATACATACTGAACCAGTTTCTGCAGCCTCTTGCCCTGAAGCTCGCGCATCTGTTCGCGGCTCATGCATTCTTTGTTGGGATTCCAGATCATAATCTATTTGTTAATGGGGTGATCCTCTCTGAACGCCTTCATACGTTCTTCAAGGACTTCGTATAAATCATTTCTCATTCTTGATGTGCATGCACGCACACCGTTCTGCTGACTTCCGGTAGTGGACAGGGAAATACTGCTCACACCATAGTACAGGAGTTCACGCAGAAGTTCTCCGCCGCTCATCTGTCCATATCCGATTGTAAAGAAGAAGCCGTCTCCGACCTTCTTGGTCACATCATAGTCATATACGACATGGAAACCATTGTCAACAAAGATCTTCTTCATCTTCTCTGCACGGACAGCATACTCACGGGTATCCTCCACAAAATTCAAGGCTCCTTCGCATGACAGACGTAGCATTTCTGCATATCCGTATTGTGTAGATGCTGTACATCCGGAAGTGATCATGTAAAGGATTGAGGCGATAAGAGTCTCGCCGAACACACCAGAATCCTTATATCTGGCAGCCAGTGCAGGATAATGTCTTTCAAAAAGTCTGTCACTCACGGCAAGAAGTGCCATTCGCTGACCGGCATAACTGAATATCTTTGATGACGAGAGCATCAGGATATAATTATCCGTATATTTTGCAACTGTTGGAGCATACGGTGGCCGGAAAGGATGTCCCAGATCCACACGATAATCCATGCAGAAATATGCGAGATCTTCAAGGACAACTATATCATATTCAGTGGCAAGTTCACCTATGATAGCGAGTTCTTCCTCTTCGAGACATATCCATGAAGGATTGTTGGGGTTGGAATAAATAATTGCCGCCACATCTCCCTCCGCAAGCATTTCCTCAAGTTTTGCACGGAGGTTCTGCCCTCTGTACGAGAAGATGTCGAACTCCTTCCATTCAGCACCTATGACGCGAAGCTGCGACTTCTGAATAGGAAATCCCGGATCTATGAACAACACCTTGTTCTTGCCTGGAGTACATTGAGTACATGCTATGAATGAACCGAACGAACCGGCAACACTTCCGACTGTAGGTATACAGCTGCGTGCAGATACATCAACATCAAGAAAGGCCTTGACGAATCTGGAAGCTTCATTCTTGAGTTCAGGTACTCCGGCAGCAGCAGGATATTGAGAACCTACTCCCCTGTCAAGGGCATCCTTCTCAGCCTCTACACCATATTTGTTGACCGGAAGACCGGGCGACCCCTGATCCATGCGGATAAATGGGATTCCTGTTTTGTTTTCAAGGTACTGTGCAACAAGAAGGACCTCTCCGATGGTCGCCCTGGAGAGATCTGCAATATGAAGTTCACGCACAGCCTGCTCTACTAATTCCTCACTGAATATCTTCATAACTTAATCTGCATCATTTAAAACCGGAAACTTCTGTCTGAATGCCTCCAGCACATCCATATCCACATCTGCCGAAACAGCTTCCATTGCTGAGTCCTCGCATTCAGCCATAATCCTTCCATACGGATCGATCACACGTGTTCCTCCAGAATAATTGTTGGAAGGATCATTCCCTACTCTGTTTACACCTGCCACATAACATTGATTCTCAATGGCTCTGGCGACAAGGAGCGATTTCCAGGCCTCTACCCGCGGTGTTGGCCAGCTGGCAACGTAAATTATCATATCATAGTCGCCATGATTCCGTGACCATACAGGGAAACGAAGATCATAACATATCTCCAGCAGAATCCTCACTCCGCACCATCCCACCACGACCCTGCTGTCACCTGCTGTAAAACGTTCATGTTCACCACCGAATGTAAACAGATGCTTCTTATCGTATTGAGCCACAGAGCCATCAGGCTTCACGAAATAAAGCCTGTTATAATACCTGGTGCCATCGGTAACAGCCACGCTTCCGGCAATAGCCGCTCCTGTTGCCGCAGCCTTGTTCTTCATCCATGCAAGCGTACTGCTGTCGGTGCTTTCTGCGACACCTTCCGGTTCTGTACAAAAGCCGGTAGAGAACATTTCGGGCAGAATATAAAGATCCGATCCCGGCACAGAATCAATTGCCTCATCAGCTCTCTTTCTGTTTACCTCAGGATCGGCCCACATTAAGTCCATCTGTACAACAGTCACTTTCATAGGTCGACATTTTCGACAAATTTACATAATATTCTCTTATAACGACCAACTAAAATGTATAAATCCGTTCAACTGATTAAGAAAACTGCCCGCAATACCTTGATCGTTTATGGTACTGCGGGCAGTTGCTATAGATTATTGCCAGAAATGGAATCAGATCAGTGACCGTGAATCTCTTCAGGTGAGTTGGTTGTTGTTATTAGATTTCCATTATACTCTCCTGTGAGCGTCTTCAGGAAGTCTGTAATCTTTTCAACCTCATCTTCGTCAAGTTCAACACCGCTCTGATAGTATCCCATATCTCGTACTGCATCCTCAAGAGTCAGACGTGTGCCGTCATGATAGTAAGGCCAGGTATGCTCTACATTTCTCAAGCCCGGCACCTTGAAACGATGACGGTCACGCTCTTCCTGCGTTTCCTTATATCTTCCGTTATCTTCGTGAGTAAGATCGAGACCACGCTCCGCAAAATAATGGTTACGCAATCCCATGAGTTCGTAAGACTGGCCTCCAAGATTCTGTCCCACATGACAGGTAGCGCAATCGTACTTCTTAAACAGCTCATATCCTTCAAGTTCGTCTTCAGTGATGGCTGAATTATCTCCGAGAAGCCATTTGTCAAACCTCGAATTCGGAGTGATAAGTGTACGTTCAAATTCCTCTATTGCATCAGTAAGGTTGGCCTGTGTAATGCCATCAGGATATACAGCCTTGAATGCCTTTGCAAATTTCTTGTCAGCATTGAGTTTAGCGATGATATCATCAAACGAAGGAGAAGCCATCTCCACAGGATTGAGAGGCGGGCCAGCAGCCTGGTCTGCGAGAGTTACCGCACGACCATCCCAGAACTGTACAAAATTATAGACAGCATTATATACTGTCGGAGCATTGACTCCACCAAGCTGGTCATCAACTCCATGTGAATACTGATGATTATCTACACCTGCATTCTCGAGTTCGTGGCATGAGGCACAAGACACTGTATTATCCACAGAAAGTCTCTTGTCATGGAAAAGTTCAAAACCAAGTGCAGCCTTTGCCGGATCATATTCAAGCGACTGGTCAATTGGTCGTACTGGCTCATGTGCACGATCCCCTGACAGACCGTCGCTATACATTCCTTCTCTTGTCGCCTTCACCCAGGCAAGGACAATATCCCTCTTCTGATCTGTAATATAACTACCCCAATGCACGAGATAGTATTTGGCCATCGGCATGCGTCTGTCAAGGACAACCTTTTCAACCTTTGCCAGATCTACAGGATTGACCTGACTTCCAGATGCAAGATCCTCCATGAATTTTGTCATGTCATAAGCCCTGTAGCCGGAATCGATGTCCTTCATGATCACATCACCGACAACCGGCAGTTTCGCATAGAACGGCAACTCAGGATCGGCAGAATGGCAACTCAGACAACCACCCGCAGTAAAGATTTCACTGACCTGTTCATTGAGCGGCAGGTCAGCAGAAGGAGCCTTATTTACCAGTCTGTAGGCTACGAGAGCAACAGCAGCTGCAACCAGCAGAGCCATCACGCAGAATTTAAATAACTTCTTCATATCAGTTGAATTAGTAAACATGCATACTGTCTTTAGCGGACGGGAGAAGATTGACTCCCCACCAGCACATCTGGAGACACGCAAAGGCAAATATAAGCAAAAGACACCAAATCTTGCAATTACCTCGCCTTAAAAGTCTCAGATGTATATAAAGGACATAGCATAGCCATGTCACAAGCGCCCATGTCTCCTTCGGATCCCATGCCCAATAATGTCCCCATGCCTGCTTTGCCCAGATAGACCCTGAAAGCATGCCGAAAGTCAGAAACGCTATACCTATATATATAAGGGTATCAGCAGATGAAAGCATCTGCTTCTTCATGATTTCTGCCTGTCCACCAAAAAGAACTGCACAGGCTATCAGAAACGCACATCCAAGCAGTGAATACGAGAACATATATACGGTCACATGAGGTATGAACCATATACTCTGCAGGGCAGGCATAAGAGTCTGGTCATGGATTTCCGGCTTGAAGATATTAAGCATTATGAAGACAGAAGCCAAAATGGTGGAAAATGAAATTATCCATTTGTAACGCCATTTGACATAAGTGGCAAGACCTGCTAGCGAAGCAAAGAGTGAATACCATAGCCTCGTCTCCCCTGTCGTACGCAACGGCGGCCGCTCCAGTGTATGCCACAGACCGATTATAAAGACAAGAAGGATAAGAACTGATACAATGCCAGATATGAGCGAGGACTTTCTTGCCCCGCACAAGGACAGCACAGAGGCTGCAATGCCAGAAATGACAGCAGCAATGCCAAACCATATGAATACATTCCACCCTATCATGACCTGGGACCTTTAACGAACAACATGAATGCTCCTGCAATCATCATCAATATGCCTACCAGAGCAAAATACTTCCATGGTTCATGCACAATCTCGAGAATACAATCTCCATCACTGACACTAGTCAGATATATATCTTTGGAAATTCCTGAAGAGTAAGGATGATTGACCTCGATCCTTGAAATCTCATCTCCGATCCTGACATCTGCCGAATATTGCATAGGAGTACCATCCTCATATCTGATGCTGTTCAGGTCAATAAGCTGTATCTCCTGGGGAAGCCAGGTCCTCGAACCATCCATACGATAAGCCTCTTGAGAAGTCTGTCCTGGCTCAAGTTTCAATCTCAACTGTTCATTATCGGGATTTCCCCAAAAGGCAGAGCCCAAAGCCAGCAGAAGCCCTGCATGATTCAAGGCAAACCTATATCGTAAATTTCCGGTACGGTTTTTACATCCCCTGAACAACACGAACAGAAGAACTGTCTGGATAAATAAGAGAACTATTATGAAAAAAGCCGTATGAACAAAAGTCCTGTCCCCTGTAATGCCGATCCATATACATGACAGCAGAAATGCACAGACCGACGATATTGTTGCTGCAGGTGAAAGAAGGAATCTGACGAGAATGGACCCCTTTGCATATTTCCACGAATAATGACAGGCCAAAACCCATATAAGGGCAATGACCAGATTTACAGGAAATGCCAAACAGGAAATTATTGTCTCCATACAATCACTCATTTTCGCAAAAATAATAAAATGTATGTAAATTTCACCACTAATAACACGATTACACCAACTATTCGCTGACTTGAAAAGCGATTTAATAGGTTATTAAAAAAATATTGTATCTTTGTAAAATGTAAAACCTAAAAACTTTATTATGAGTCCTGAAGTAATGGCCAATCTGGATGCCATAAACGTAACGATGAATGGCGGATCCACCCTTCTTAATATAGTATTGGCATTGGTAATGTTCGGTGTAGCACTTGGAATCAAGCCATCGACATTCGTAGACATCATCAAGAATCCGAAATCAATAATTGCCGGTATAGTCTGTCAGATCATACTTCTGCCAGCACTTACACTCGTACTTATCATGGCCTGCGGAGATTTCATTTCTCCTATGATTGCCTTGGGTATGATTCTGGTAGCTTCTTGTCCTGGAGGAAACGTATCGAACTTCATCACATCACTTTCACGCGGAAACTCCGAACTGTCTGTATCACTTACAGCATTCAATACAGCAGTGTGTATCTTCACTACCCCTATCAACTTTGCATTCTGGGGTAAGCTGTACCTCAATTTCGCAAACAACCACTACATCGGAGAGTTGCCTGAACTCCAGATTCCTTTCTGGGAAATTTTCAAGAGCATCGTAATCATCATGGGCATTCCGCTTGTTCTCGGCATGCTCTGCGGGCAGTACCTTCCAAAGATTACAAAAATCCTCAAGAAACCTCTTCAGTATCTTTCTATTGCGGTTTTCATAGCAATGGTCATACTGATCTTCACCGGTAATTTCGATGCATTCATGAGATGCATCAAGTACATCTTCCTCGTTGTGCTTCTTCACAACCTTCTGGCTCTCGGCATCGGATTCGGCACAAGTACAGTTCTCAAGTTACCATATAAGGACAGAAGGACATTGACCATTGAGACCGGTATTCAGAATTCCGGACTCGGACTCATCCTTCTTCTGAATCCTAATATCTTCCCTGACAGCGGTGTATGGGCAAATAACGGCGGTATGCTTGTCATTACAGCATGGTGGGGAGTCTGGCATATTATTTCTGGCCTTGCACTTGCACTTGCATGGCGAATAAGAGGTAGAAAAGAGCCAAATGAAGAATAATATTATGAGCAGAAAGCATATATACGATAAAGACTGGCGTTACTCCTTCCTGAGAATATTCTGGACAGACAAGAACATCAGATGCAGTTACCACAAGTCACAGGTCTGCGGCAAAGAAAATATCCCGCAGGATGGGGCTGTCATATTAAGTCCGAATCACTGCAACACATTGATGGATGCACTTGTTATCCTGCGCTCATGCAAGGCAGAAACGGTGTTTGGAGCGAGGGCGGACATATTCAGAAAGCCTTTGATCGCAAGGGCAATGACCTTCCTGCGTATTCTGCCGATGGTAAGACAAAGAGACGGTCTTCGCAATGTGCTTCAGAACAACGAAACCCAAGACATCATTGTAGATACACTCGAAAACGATGTCAGATTCTGTATCTTCCCGGAAGGCTCACACCGCACAATGCATTCGCTTCAAAAGCTTGGCAAAGGAGTCTTCCGCATAGCGTTGGCGGCAAATGCCAGATTCGGTGACAGAAAACCTGTGTATATCGTACCTGTGGGTATCGAATACGGTGATTATTTCCGATACCGCAGCACAAACATAGTCAACTTCGGAAAGCCTATCAATGTAACGAAGTTTGTTGCCGAAGGCAATTTTGAAAGTGAACCACAGGCAATCGAGGCACTCAGACACGAATTGAGTGCACGCATGTCCGAACTGATCACATATATTCCTGATGATGAGAATTATGAGTCAAAGTGGGCGCTTACCAAGATGCTTGCAATATACAAGACCAAGCGAGGTTATGGCCAGTTTGGAACATGTCTCAAGGACTCTATGCTGAAGAACAGGGAGATTGTCGCAAAGATTGAAAATGCAATCACATCAGATCCGGAAGCAACAGCATCTGTCCTTGAAAGAGTAAATGCTTTTGAACAGGAAAGAAAGGAGAAGGGAATATCAATCTATTCATTCCGAAAGATGAATCCTATATGCAATGCAATCGGAAAAGGCATATGTGCTCTCCTCGGACTTCCATATTTCATTTTCAGTTCTATAGCGAGTCTTCCGATGTGGACTCTCGAAAAGAAGATAAGGGGCACAGTCAAGGATCCTGCCTTCAGAAACACAGTAAGTTTCGGAGTCAAACTCGGATTGACCTTCATCCTGTTCGTGATATATGCGGCACTTGCATTCTGTCTTGCCCCATGGTGGCTGGCAGTACTGCTTCTGGTGCTCTTCATGCCGTCATACAGTTATTTCCATGACTACACAGAAGGATGCAGAAGATGGTTCTCGGACATCAGACTCCTCATGAACAGGAAACTCTACAAGGAGTTCAAGCACATCGTAAAGGATTTCCTCCGTATTACGAAATAGGGAAACAGAAACAACTAAACCAACAATCATGAAAAGAACAGTAATCACTGCCCTTGCTGCCATCTTGCTTTGCTCGGTTGCATCGGCCAACAGCATCGAAAGCACAACTGAAAATGCTGCAGCAGAAAAAGGTTCAAAGAAAGAGAAAAAAGTCACATACAACGAGAAAGGCGAAATCATCAAGACCGGCATAAACCTCGGCCCTCTTCCGGTAGTCGCATTCGATGCCGACAGAGGATTCCAGTTCGGAGCCCTGATGAACATCTATGATTTCGGTAACGGAAAGAACTACCCTAACCCGAACTCACAGTGGTATATCGAGGCTTCAGCATACGTAAAGGAGGCAAAGATCGGAAGTTACAAACTCATTCTCAATTACGACAACAAGACCCTCATTCCGGGAGTCAGAATGTCGATCTGTACAGGATACTACAAGGATGCCGCTCTTGATTTCTATGGATTCAACGGATATCAGAGCAATTACGACATGAATCTTGTGGGAGATTATGTGACATTCAGCGACGACAAGGCTGGTGAAAAGCTCCTGAAGAAATACGAGAACAAAGGTAAACTTCCAAAGGGCTTCTACAGATATGGAAGAGACCTCGTCAAAGCAAAGATTGACTTTACCGGTGAAATACTCAAGAATTTCTACTGGGAGGCAGGTTATAACCTATCATGGACAAAGACTCAGGATTTCGATCCATCGGGATATAGTGTCTTTGCAGGTATCAACCCAGGTCAGGAGTACACTGGAGCATCATTGTTCGGGCTGTATAAGGATTGGGGCATCATTCCAGAGAATGAGGCGAATGGAGGTCTGACATCTTCGATCCGTCTCGGACTTATGTATGACAGCAGAAATGTTGAGAACAATCCCACAAAAGGTATCTGGGCAGAAGGACACATCATCGCTGCACCGAAATGGTTGGGAACCACTCATGAGCACTATAGATATTGCCTTACAATGAGGCAGTATGTCCCTATAATCCAGGACAAGCTGACATTTGCTTACAGACTCGGTTATCAGGGCACCATCGGAGATTCAGTACCATGGTACAACCTTCCATTCTATACAAACATGGGAATCAAGGCCGACAATGACGGTTTCGGAGGATATCGTACAGTCAGAGGCCTTATGCTCAACAGGGTACAGGGTCTTGACACAGGCTTCTACAACATCGAATTCAGATGGAGATTCATTGACTTCAAGCTCTGGAAGCAGAACATAGCATTCGCACTCAGTGCGTTTACAGACGGAGCACATGTATTCAGAGGATATGACATGGCATTCTCTGACGAAGCAAAGCTTAAATTGTTAGCAGCCAATCCTGTAACAGGTGTACTTAAGACTGCACTCTATAACGATTTCGTTTTTGACAAACGTGATGGTCTGCACGGATCTGCAGGACTTGGTCTGCGCTTCATCATGAACCAGAACTTCATCGTTGCATTTGAAGGAGCACAGTGCTTCAACAAGCAGGACGGAGGATTCGCATTCTACCTTAATACGGGATTCCTCTTCTAGGATATTCTATAGTTCAAAATCAGACTATTGACTCCGATGACCCCGCCGTATTGCTTCGCCACTACGGCACCTCCTAGCCGAGGATGGCATGTCATCTACGTCAATAGTCTGATTTTTTAAATATTAGATGGAACAATTTCAAATTTCTTTTATTAAATTTGTGGTTTCTGCGTGAAAAATTCAACTAACAAATAGAAACGTTATGGATCAGATGACTAAAAAGTATGTAGACGGCTTCATGGCCGATCTCACAGCAAAGAATCCTGGCGAGAAAGAGTTCCACCAGGCAGTTAAGGAAGTGCTTGAAAGTGTAGCCCCATACATGATGGAGCATCCTTACCTTATTGACCAGAAGATACTCGAAAGAATCGTAGAACCAGAACGAGTGATCATTTTCCGCGTTCCTTGGCTTAACGACGAAGGTGAAGTACAGATAAACAGAGGTTACCGCGTACAGATGAACAGCGCAATCGGCCCATACAAGGGAGGTATCCGCTTCCATCCTAG
>JAEIGA010013879.1_pt1 | contig 12250 bp, 10 predicted proteins | sample 9270691 | NCBI WGS metagenome assembly JAEIGA01 (sample SAMN17057246, study PRJNA624740) | gut metagenome | biome: biome; isolation source: fecal sample | host: Bos grunniens | place: China: Xizang | collected 2019
ACCGGCAATGATCAAAGTACCAAAGCCATTGATTCCGTACTGGAGAACAACCGTACCAAGGGACACGATACTTCCCATCAGTCCCATGGAAATACCCTGACCCAGCAATTCACTGCAAAGTCCCTTATCAAAAGAAAAATGTTCTTTTGACGGAACCAGGATCGGAGCTTTCTTCCAGATATAGATCACACAGAGCAGTGCTGAGATTCCCTGGGAGATCACAGTCGCAACCGCTGCTCCGCGAATTCCCATATGAAAATTGGAGATAAATACAATATCCAAAACTACGTTTAGAATAGAGGCAACGATCAGGAAAAGTAATGGCGTCACACTGTTTCCGATCGCACGCAGCATACCTGCACATAAATTGTATGCAAGTGTTACCAAGGCACCAGCCATGATCATTGATACATAACTATAAGACTGGTCAATGATCTCCGCCGGTGTATTTAAGAGTTCCAGGAGCGGTCTTAAGATCAGACTGCCCAAACCTGTAATCACACTGGTCACCAAAGCACCGAGAACGAGCGTCATAGCCACCGATTTTTTTACTTGTTTTTCATTTCCCGCGCCAAAGCTTCTGGCCGTTACAACTGCCATTCCACTTCCCACACCAAGGCAAAAACCTACGATAAGATCGCTGATGGAAGCGCATGCGCCCATCGCTGCCAAAGCCTGATCTCCGAGATAATTTCCCACGATCATCGTATCGACCATGCTGTACATCTGCTGGAAGATACTGGAAATAAAAAGCGGAATTGCAAAAATAATCAGGGACCGGATAATCGGTCCCTGAAGAAAGTCTACTTTAAATAATTTCGAAATACGATTCATTGTACACTTGTCTCCTAACATTCTTTCCCTTTAAAGACGAATAAACCAAGAGACATTGTACTACGAAACAATGATTTTGCAAGTGTAATTTTATTTCTCACTCACATTTCTTGTGGCGATCACATCTACGCCAAGTCCCAGTACATCAGCAATGATCACATCACCGATCTTTACCGGAGCTTTTACGGATGCAGCTCGGATCTCTCCCATAAGCTCCATGATCTTCGCTTTCGGGATCGGTCCGGTCAGGCGTACACTGACAAGAGGCATCGTACCACCCACGAGATTTACGGAAGAAGCGATGTTTCGCATTGGATTCTGGATCTCCTGTGCAGCATATTCCGGTCCTTTCGGACATTTATTTCCGGTCACAGACTGAATCTCATTGCCTTCATAAATCACTTCCAGCTCGCAGCCGTTTGGGCAAAGAATACATGTTAACGTTCTATTCATCTCTTGTCACCACCTTTACCTTTGCTCCGGAACTTATTTTCTCAGCCGGGATCTTGATCTTCTCCATTTCTGCCGGAAGCAGCTTCATATATTTCTTCGATGCGATCAGGTTTTCTCCCTGGTATACATCAATATACTTCTCGCGCATCGGCTTTCTCGGACGGAAAGAAAGCACCACGTCTTTCTCGCCTGTGATCTTCTGCGGAACGGTATATCCGACAAAACCTGCGGTTTCCACAGAAATTTCCGCGTTCGGAAGGCCCTCTTTTACAAATTTGGCCACTGCATCAGCCAGTTTTTCTGATTCCAGGGATACGAAATCCACCAGATCATGTACATGGAGCACATTTCCTGCGGCAAAAATGCCCGGAACAGTTGTCTGACAGAACTCATCGACGATCGCTCCTTTGGTTCTCGGATCCAGCTCCACTCCTGCCATCAGAGACAATTCATTTTCCGGGATCAGACCAACGGACAGAATCAAAGTATCACACTCATACTCTTTTTCTGTTCCCGGGATCGGATTCAGGTTCTCATCCACCCGGCTCACTTCTACGGATTCAAGACGGTGACGACCTTTGATCTTTGTTACGGTATGGCTTAAGAACAGCGGAATACCGTAATCATTCAGACACTGTTCGATATTTCTCGGAAGGCCGCTCGGATAAGGCTGGATCTCAAACACCGCTTCTACCTTCGCACCTTCTAATGTCATACGTCTTGCCATGATCATTCCGATATCTCCGGATCCGAGAATGATCACCTTTCGGCCAACCATCTTATTCTTTAAGTTGATATAGGTCTGAGCCACACCGGCTGTGAACACACCCGCCGGACGCTCACCCGGAATCGAAAGGGCTCCTCTGGTGCGCTCGCGACATCCCATGGTTAAGATCACTGCGTCAGCCTGGTATTCAACCAGACCGTCACGGCTTACTGCTGTCACTTTTTTCTCTTTGGTCAGACCGATCACTGTTGTATCGGTTTTGTATTCGATTCCCAGTTCCATCACTTCATCAATGAATCTCTGGGCATATTCCGGACCGGACAATGTCTCGCCAAAGCGAGTAAGACCAAAACCATCGTGAATACACTGACGGAGAATTCCGCCAAGTTCATGCTCACGCTCTAAGATCAGAATATCATCTACGCCGGCTTTTTTGAGTTTCACGGCTGCTGCCAGTCCGCCCGGACCGCCGCCGATGATCACAACCTGTTTATGAATTGTATTCATTTAACGCACCTCCCCGGTAAAAAGATAGGAACCTCGACGTTCATACGTCAATTCCTCCGGTTTGATCCCTTTTTCTTCCATTAAGATTTCTGCGATACGTGTCTGGCAGTATCCGCCCTGACAACGTCCCATCATGGCACGGCAGCGATACTTCACACCAGTCATCGTCTTTGCACCAAGCGGTCCGCGGATCGCGTCTAACACTTCTGCCTTTGTAATCGTCTCACAGCGACAGATCACTTCACCGTAATCCGGATTTTCCTCGATCAGCTTCGCCTGTTCTTCACGGGACTTGTCGCGGAACGTTACCATACGTTTACGGATTGGGTTGAAATCCGGATTTTCCTTTAATTCTTCCACTTCTTTGATCAAACGTACGATCTCTTTGGAAATCGGAACTGCACTGGTCAGACCCGGGGACTCGATACCCACAAGATTCACTGCATGCGGAGCGATCTCATCTCTTCGCTCGATCACGAAATCATGGAAACCACCGATACTCGGCGGATTCAGTTTTGGACGGATTCCTGCAAAGTTACGGATAAAATACTCTCTCTTTAAATAAGGGAAGATGCGGCTGCCGTCTTCGATCAGCATGTCCATAATTCCTTTTGTGGACGCATAGTTATCATTTTCATCAATATATTCCGTGCTCGGTCCCACCATGATATTTCCATCCAATGTCGGAGTCAGGTGAATGCCAAGACCGCCCGTCTTAATATTCGGTACCGGATAAGCCGGAAGCGGAAGCATATCTCCGATCCTCTTATCTAAAATGTAGTATTCTCCGCGACACGGATACAGCGTATACTCATCAATTCCCAGCATTGCGGACACTTTGTCGGAACCAAGTCCGGCGCAGTTTACCACCCAGCGTGTACGGATATCTCCGCTTGCTGTATGAACCGTATAAATTCCCTCTTCATCACGATCGATCGAAGTTACTTCACTGTCAAAATAAAACTCAACACCATTGTCTGCTGCATTTTCCGCCATACCGTATGTAAACTGGAATGGACTTAAGATCGCAGTTGTCGGAGACCACATCGCAAAGTTACCGCCCACATGCGGAGCTTTTTCATCAATAAATGCTCGGTCTACGATTTCAATGCCTACGATACCATTCTTCTCGCCCTGGGCTTTCAGACTCTCTAACTTCGCAAGGTCATCTTCTGTATATCCAACCACCAATTTACCGGTTCTCTTATATGGAATGTCTAATTCCGCTGCGATCTGATCAAAACCACTGTTTCCTTCCACGCAAAACTTTGCCATTAATGTTCCCGGCTTGTTGTTATAACCTGCATGCAGAACCGCAGAGTTTCTCGAACTGGTTTCCATACATACATCCGGTCCTTTTTCTGCCACCGCTATTTTTAACTGATATTTCGAAAGCTCTCTCGCTGCCGAACAACCGACAACACCGGCTCCGATCACCAATACATCATACATCTGCGCCATCCTCATTCCTCCCCGACACATATTGTTTCACATAGTATCATTATAACACCAATCTGCTCCTCTTTCCATTTTTTTCTTCTTGTGCTATACTAAAACATACTGATTTTTAATTAGGAGGTTTTCGTGATGAGCAGTCATTCTGCTGAACTATATACAAAAAACTGGAAGCGGAACTTTTTTACCATCTGGACCGGACAGGCAGTCTCAAAATTTTCCAGCTCGGTTCTCCAATTTGCCATGATCTGGTATCTGACCGATACGACAGAGTCTGCCGCAGTGGTTTCCTTCGCCGTTTTCCTGGCGTTTTTCCCGCAGGCGATCCTCGGTCCGATCTCCGGTGTTGTGATCGACCGCTACAATCGTAAAATGATCATGATCCTGTCAGATGTCCTGATCGCACTGATCGGACTCGCCATGGCAGTCGCCGGATATATGGGCAATCTGGAAACATGGATGATCCTTATGGTACTCTTCCTGCGTACCGTCGGAACTGCATTCCACTCTCCGTGTATGCAGGCCGTCACCCCACAGATCGTTCCGGCTGACCAGCTGACAAAATGTGCCGGTTATTCTCAGGCTCTGACTTCTGTCTCCGATATTCTCAGTCCGGCTGCTGCAGCTCTGCTTTATCAGATCTGGAGTCTGGAAACCATCGTTATGTTAGATGTAGTCGGCGCATTATGTGCATGTGCAACACTGGCGATCGCATGGATCCCAAAACTGGAACGCAAAGAAGAACGTAAAAAAACAAAGATGACACAGGAAGTCATGGAAGGATTCCATGTACTCCGTCAAAATAAAGGTGTCTTCTATCTGGCAATGATCACCGGACTTTACACCATTGCTTTGATGCCAGTCAGCGCACTATTCCCTCTGATGAGCATGTCCTACTTTGGCGGAACCAGCACCCACGCCAGCATTACAGAAATCGTATTTTCTGTCGGATTTATGATGGGATCCGTCGTGCTCAGTGCATGGGGAGGCACGAAAAACCGCATCTATACTGTATTCGGCTCTTATATGCTGATGGCTGTCAGCCTGCTCGTTGCCGGTATGCTCCCGACATCCGGATTCTGGTTCTTTGCAGTCTGCTCCTGGCTCATCGGATTTTCCGGACCATTTTACTGGGGTACCTACACACCGATCATTCAGACCCATTTTAACGGCGAATATCTTGGTCGTGTACTCACATTAACCGGATGTGTCCGTTACTTTTTCGGACCACTCGGACTTGGAATTGAAAGTATTTTATCCGAACACTTTGGAATCAACTTATGGTTCACCGTTGCAGGCATTCTCGTTCTGATCGCTGCTGTCTTGATCTTATTGATCCCAGCCGTACGCAGATGCGATATCCAAGAATAAACATAAAATGATCATCTTCATAGACAAAAAGACGCTGTCAGCCCTTAAAGCCGACAGCGCCTTTTTCTTTATTTTCCCTTTTTCAGATCTAAAAATCCCAATATCAAGATCGTAGCAATGATACAAAGGAAACCTATGATATCAATTGCTGCAAACGGCTCCTTCAGCCAGACCGCACAGATCAGTGTCGCCGCGATCGGCTCTACGCAACAGTAGAGGCTCGCTCTGCCCGGACCGATCAGCTTCACTCCCTGCATATACAGAGAGAAAGATGAGATCGTTCCCAGAAGAATAATCGCACCAAACGCCAGGATCAAACCCGGATCAATATGAACCTCATACTGCCATGGTTTGAACAGCATCGCCAACACGATTCCACCGATCACCATACCCCATGCTAACAGATATGGAGTCGGATAATACCGCATGAGACGCTTCGGCTGCATGTTGTAGATCACGACTGTCCATGCAGAGAACAATCCGATGGCCAATGCTTCTTTGGAGATCGCCAGATGTGTGATATCACCATGGGTTGCAATCAGGAAGATTCCCAGAACTGCCAGCACCAATGCCACCACTTCCATGATCTTCGGAACTCTCTTTTCGCCGATGCAGACAAGGATCATGATCAGTACCGGTGAAATATACTGGAGAACCGTCGCGGTTCCCGCGTTGGAAAGCTCGATCGTATAATAATACGTGAACTGACAAAGCATCAAACCTGCCAGACCGTAGATCATGACATCAATCGCATCACGTTTCTTTTTCCAGATACGAAAAGCCTCTTTTTTCTCCCTTATAATATAGTAGAAAAGCATCAGGGAACCTGCCAGGATCAAACGGATCGGAACCATCCATTTGGCAGTTGCCCCTTTCACATCAAACAAAAACTGACCACATGCAGCAGACAGACCCCAAAGACATCCACCTGCGATGGTCATCAAAATGCCCAGTGTATCGGACATTCCATTTTTCGCTGTATTTTTCGTTTCCATCTTCAAACTCCTGTTATTTTAAACGTGTGAATCCACCGGAGGAGGTGCACGGAATCTCCGTGGTTGTCATCGTTCCGTCTTCTGCGATTACGATCTTTAACAATTCTGTACTCGGGATGCTGCTTCCAAACACGAAATTTCCCATACTGAACATGATCGGCTTATCATTGTAATACTCCAACGGCTGCAGTACATGAGGATGGCTTCCGATCACGATGTCCGCACCTGCATCAATGTACTGTTTGCCCATTACACGCTGATATTCCTTCGGCGTTGTCTCGCGCTCCACACCCCAGTGTACATAAACCACCAGATAATCTACCAGTTCATCCGCCTTCTTGATCTCCTCGATTGGAAGAGTCGGATCGTACGTAGAAAATACACCCGGGTGATTCTCACCGGCTGCCCAGCTGGTCGCCATGTATACACGGGAAGTTCCTAAGAAACCGATCTTACGGCCTCCAACTTCCATGATCTCCAGTTTTTTCGCCTCTTCCAGATCTTCACCGGCTCCCACATACTTGATCCCTGCTTCATTGAGTGCTGCGATGCTGTCTGTGATCCCCTCCGGACCAAAATCTAAAATATGGTTATTGGCCAAAGTTACGATATCAATTCCCATCTCATTCATAATATGTAAACGATCATGCGGCAAACGGAAGGTATACTGTTTATCCGCAGCCTGTGTTCCGCGTTCTGTAAATGGGAACTCCTGATTGACCATAAAGATATCTGCCGCATCGATCTCTGCACGGATCCCTTCATCTAAAACACCATGAATTCCGCCTGCTTTATCATAAGCGTTTAATACATGCTGGGATAAATACACATCTCCGGCGAATAACAGTGTGATATCTTCAATCTCCGGCTCCGCCTGAACCGTTGTTTCCGGCTCAGTCGTCTCTTTCACTGCTTCCGTCGCAAGCTCGATCCGGATCGCTTCGGTTGTTTCAATTTCTGTCGTTTCGGCAGGTACTTCCACAGAATCCACGCCTTTCACGACTGCCACTGACACCATATCTGTATGATTTCCGCAGCCGGACAAAACAACGGTTGTCGCTGCCAAAATCCCTAATGTCCATTTTTTGAGTTTCTTCATAATATATAAGTCTCCTCTCGTCCCCCTATTGTACATACCTTGCCAAGAAATTTCAATGATTTTCCCATTTAATCTGGCATTATGTTTCAATTTCTGGTATATTTAGAACACTCAATTCCAGAAAGCGAGGTATTAATATGATGGAATTTTGTAAAATGAACGGCGCAGGAAATGATTTTATTATCATCAATAACATGGATGGCAGTATCCCAGAAAATAAATGGCCGGAAATTGCAAAAATTATATGTGAACGTCACCTTTCCGTCGGTGCTGACGGCCTTATGGTTGTTGAAAAAGCAGATGGAAATGCTGATTTTAAAATGTTATTCTATAACTCCGATGGTTCTATGGGTGAGATGTGCGGAAATGGTGCCCGCTGCATCTGCCGTTACGGATACGAGCATGGACTTGCAGGAGAAACCCAGACAATCGAGACCACAGCCGGAATTGTTACCGGTGAACGCATTGACAAGCTTCATTACCGTATCCGTCTCAACGATCCTTCCATCGTGAAATTGGATATGACGGTTCATGTAAATGATAATCCGTACAAATGCTCTTATGTGGAACTTGGAAATCCAGGAATCCCTCATGTAGTTGTAGAAATTCCGGATTTGGAAATCTACCCGCATCATAAACTCTTCACCCTCGGTCGTTCTCTCCGCTACCATCCGGAATTCCCGAAGGGTGCCAACGTGAACTTCTATGAGATCAAGGGAACTAACCTTCTTTTTGAGCGCACTTATGAGCGCGGTGTGGAAGATTTTACCTACGCATGCGGCACCGGAACCGGTTCCCTGGTTACTGTTCTGACACTGAAAGGGCTCGTCAGCGGAACTGACGTCCATGTACAGATGCAGGGCGGCGAACTGATCATTGATGCAGAGCAGGAAAACGGTCAGATCAAAAATCTCTATCTCACAGGACCAACCAATATGGTATTAAAAGGATATTTAACAGATGATTCTTTACAGCTTTAGTCTGATAGAGTATAATGTTTTTTGTTCGGCATTTATCTGCCAATAATCATCTAAAACTTAATATAAATATAGGAGGAATGTTATGGAAAAACGTTCAGTTATGAAAAACTATCGTTTCCTGGCAATTATGCTTGGCTCCATGGTCGCAGGCTGTATCGTCGGCTGGTTCGCTCCGGATCTTGGCATGAAGTTAAAGCCATTGGGAACGGTATTTATCAACATGATGTTCTGCGTGGTTGTTCCACTGGTATTTGCATCGATCTCCAGCTCCATTGCAGGCATGAGAAGCCGCAGCCGTGCAGGTAAGATCATGGGTACAACAGTTGCCACCTTCGTGATCACAGGTGCCATCGCCGGTGCCCTTATGTTCGTTTTGATGAAAGTATTCCCGCCGGTTCTGGTACCGTGGGAAACATTACCGTCTGAGGAAATGGGTGAATACGCTTCCCTCTCCGATATGATCGTCAACTTCTTTACAGCTTCTGATTTCGTAGGTCTCTTAAGCCGTAAAGCGATGCTCCCGTTAATCGTATTCTCCATCTTGTTCGGTTTCGCGACCAACATGTCCGGCGGTCCGGACGGCATCATCGCTCAGTGGCTTGCTGCCCTTGCAGATGTTATGCTGAAATTCGTTCAGATCATTACATACTATGCGCCGATCGCATTCTTCGCGATCTTTGCAGATCTGGTTGCAAACTACGGTTCTGCGATCACAGAAGCATATGCCCGCGCAATGGTAGTATATTATCCGCTTTGCTTTGTTTACATCTTTACTGCGTTCCCGCTGTTCGCATGGTTCGGAGGCGGTAAACACGGCATCAAGACTATGATGCAGCATATCGCAAAGCCGGCGATCGTATCTCTCGGTACATGCTCTTCCGTTGCTACGATCCCGACAAACCTGGAAGAAGCAAAGGCAACCGGAATCAGCAAAGATGTAAGTGAGATGGTTGTTCCGTTAGGTGCAACGATGCACATGGACGGATCCTGCTTCTCCTGTGTTCTGAAAATCGCCTTCGTGCTCGGTGTATTCGGTATGCCAATGGAGTGGAGCCAGCTTCCGCTCATCATCTTAGTCGCTGTATTATCTTCCGTGGGTATGTCCGGTGTTCCGGGCGGCGGATACATCGGTGAGTACATCATCTGCTCCCTGTTCTTCCCGAATCAGGTAGAGATCGCATTCCCGATCCTGGTTATGATCGGTAACCTGGTTGACCCGCCGGCGACTATGATCAATGCAGCCGGTGACTATGTAGTAAGCTACATTGTATCCCGTTTCGTTGACGGAAAAGACTGGTTAGACCGTGCAATCGCCAAGAAAACAGCTTAAAACAAAGGAAAGATAGATATGATTTGTAATAATATTACTGTAGAAAACGGTATCCTTCACTTTGCAGGTCAGGATACAACAAAACTTGCTGAACAATATGGTACTCCGCTCTATCTGATGGACGAAGACAAGATCCGTGAAAAATGCCGTGCATACAAGCATGCATTTGAAAAACACTTTGGACCGTCCGCACAGCCGTTATACGCTTCCAAAGCTTGCTGCTTCAAGCGTATCTACGAGATCATGCGTGAAGAAGGTATGGGAATCGATGTAGTTTCCTCCGGTGAGATTTACACTGCTCTCAAGGCAGGATTCGACCTCTCCCAGGCATACTTCCACAGCAACAATAAAACAGACGAAGATATCCGTTTCGCAATTGAAAACGGCATTGGATATTTCGTAGCAGACAACGAAGAAGAAGTAAAAGCAGTTGAAGCTGAAGCTGCCCGCAGAGGCATCCGTCAGAAACTTCTCCTCCGTCTCACACCGGGTATCGATCCGCACACTTATGAGGCAGTTGCTACCGGTAAAGTAGACTCCAAGTTCGGTACTGCGATCGAGACAGGTCAGGCTGCTGAGATCGTGAAATTCACTCTGGCTCAGCCGCACGTGGAACTGATGGGCTTCCACTGCCACGTTGGCTCTCAGGTATTTGAAGAAGACATTTTCGAGCGCGCTGCTGTTGTTATGCTGGAGTTCATTGCTGAGATGAAAGAAATGATCGGCTTCGAAGCTCCGATGTTAGATCTCGGCGGTGGTTACGGTGTCCGCTATGTGGATACAGATCCGTATCTGGACATCGAAACAAAAGTTGGTGAGGTTGCTGCTGCGATCAAAGAGACTTGTGCAAGACTCGGTATCAATGTTCCTGAAATCCACATGGAACCGGGCAGAAGCATCGTTGCTGATGCCGGTATGACATTATATACCGTAGGAACTGTGAAAAAGATCCCGGGATACAAAAACTACGTTTCCATCGACGGCGGTATGGGCGACAACCCACGCTTCGCGCTCTACGGTTCCAAATATACCTGCTTTATCGCAAACAAAATGGATGAAATCTGCGATTTCAAATGTGACCTCGTTGGTCGCTGCTGCGAATCCGGAGATATCATCCAGGAGCATATCGTTGTTCCGTCCAGCGTTGGCAGAGGCGATATCGCTGCTGTCTGCACAACAGGCGCATACAACTACACCATGGCTTCTAACTACAACCGCCTCGGCAGACCGCCGGTGGTAATGTTATCCGGTGGTGAAAGCTATGTAGCCGTACGCAGAGAATCCTTTGAGGATCTTTGCAGAAATGATGTATAAATCACTTGCAAAATAATGAACCTCCATACTGTCTGAATTTCCGGCGGTATGGAGGTTTTTTCATTTCACTCACGTATCTGTTATGATATAATATATAAAAAAAGGGAGGACAACTAATATGACAAAGATTGGAGCAATCACCGTGGGACAGTCTCCACGCACAGATTTGATGCCAGATATGGAACAGATTCTCTCAAACTCTATCGAAGTAATCCAAATGGGTGGTCTGGACGGCCTCAGCCGCGAAGAAATCGAGACCTTTACTCCGGCTGGTCCCGAAGATCACGTTCTGGTTTCCAGATTACGAGACGGAAGCTCCGTGACTTTCGGCGAGTCTCATGTACTCCCTCGTCTGCAAGACTGCATTTATGAACTGGAAAAACAAGGAGTGTCCCTCATTCTCTTCCTTTGCACCGGAGAATTCCCGGAAGATTTTGAAGCTAATGTACCACTAATTTTCCCGGAACGAATTTTAACATCGGTCGTTCCTGCCGCGATGCCAAATTGTCGCCTTGCGGTCCTTACCCCTTCTGCTGAACAAATTACTCAAGTAACCAACAAATGGCTTCGAGGCGGTGCTAAAAGCGCACATGTGATCGCAGTATCTCCTTACAATGGTCTTGAGCCGGTCCTCACTGCTGCAAAAGAGCAGATTACTCCGGATACCATCGACATGATCGTTATGGACTGCATCGGATATACCGTTGAAATGAAGGAACAGATCCATGCCATGTTCGGAAAACCGGTGGTGCTTCCAAGGACACTGGTAGCCAGGATGATCAATGAGTTGGTGTAAGTCGTATCAAGAATATGTGTATTTAGGTTAGTAAAAATAAAATAGAAGTATCTGTAGAAAATTCCCGTACTATCTCAAAATACGGCTTACTACCTTTGCTTCACTTCGTTTTATTCGCCCTTACGTCGGTCGCGATAAGGACGTTTGCGACCTCTGTAAGGGCGCAAAACTTGTGAAGCGCAGTCGTCCAGCCTATCATTTGAGATATGTACGGGATTTTCTATCAGATACTTTTTTATTTTTCTAAACCTAAATACTGCAATTATGCATTCCTCAAGATAACTGGCACTTTTAGTATGTGAGAAACCTATAGATACAGTGTATTTACATTGAGAAGATGTTTTTATGCATTTCTACTCTTTGTTCGATTCCGTATGCTGTATTCTGCA
>JAEIGA010013880.1_pt1 | contig 12248 bp, 12 predicted proteins | sample 9270691 | NCBI WGS metagenome assembly JAEIGA01 (sample SAMN17057246, study PRJNA624740) | gut metagenome | biome: biome; isolation source: fecal sample | host: Bos grunniens | place: China: Xizang | collected 2019
AAATGATTCTTTGTTTCGCTCGACTGAAATCAAGAAATAATTTACTGAAATCAAGAATTATTTTTGCCTTTCCAATACTCTGTAAATTAGTTCGATTGTTTGATGTATTTTTGCAGGATTTATATAAGTGAAAATCAATAATGATTTATGTCAATGTTCAAACCTACAAAATAGAATTAACATCGAAAAGAAACAAAGAAAAGTTTATTACATCACATCTTTAGAACGATGCTCAGCCAAAGAAGATTGCTCGATATGTTTGGAAAAGACGTTTTGTCGCTAAAGCCTGTTACCGTTGTTTTTCCTTTGTGCAGGGTTATGTTATAGTCAATGCTTATGCCGACTGCATTATTCCCCATGCTCGCCACGCCGTTTTTGTATATCCACCAAGTAAACCCGATCGGCATTACGGTATTTATAGAGTTGAGAGCTAATTCGGGTCTGTTGCTACTTCTGTCGATTTTTGTGGTATGCAAAAAGCTGTTGTACTGTCCGCCTATTCCTGTTGAGATTTCGAAGTCGAAGTTTTTGTGTCTCCAAAATACATAGCCGATTTCCAGTTTGCTGCCATAGCTTCGCAGTTCGGAATATTGATTGTCGTGAATTCCGACCGCAGGAGCCGAAGAGGCATAGCTTTCGGTCAAGACATAAAATCTGTTCATAAAGTAATAGCCGAATCCGAGTGTGAATCCTGTCTGCAAAACGGGGTTGAAGTCGATGTATTGCGGATAATGCTCTCGTATTACGGTGTTTAGTTGAGACGTTTTGTCGAAAAATCCCATCGAAAAGCCTGCCGTCGAAATGAATCCGTTGCGTTTTTCGTGTGTTTGTGTAAACGATTCTGTGCTTGCGAGGATGCAAAGACAGACAATAATAAATGATAATTTTTTCATGGCATAATGTTTTTTTGTTTTTATCAAAGATGTAAACAATTCAAAACAGCGATAGTTCTTTTCATCGAAAAAATATTATCTTTGCTCTAAAAAGCATTGAGATGATAAGAGATGATCTGTTGAAGCTTAGAGATGAAAACTACAAACTGTTTGTTGCCAAGCTCATTCCGAATATTGCTCCGGAAAAGATAATAGGTATTCGTACGCCTGTGCTAAGAAAATATGCAAAACAAATACATGCCACCGCACAAGCCGAAGAATTTATGGCGAATCTTCCTCATGATTATTTCGAAGAGGACAATCTGCACACGTTTCTTATCGAGCAGATAACGGATTATGACAAGTGTATAGAGAAAACAGAAAGAATCCTTCCGTATATAGACAACTGGGCGAGCTGTGATTCTTTCAATCCGCGATGTTTCAAAAACAATACTGATAAACTGATAACGAGTGTAAGGAAATGGATTTTCTCACCAAAGGTTTATGAATGCAGATTCGGTATGCTTAATCTTATGCGGTACTATCTTGAAGATGATGAGTTCAAAGAAGAATATTTCGAATGGGTATCTGCAGTTGAGGGCAAGGATTATTACATAAAAATGATGCAGGCTTGGTATTTTGCGACAGCTCTTGCAAAGCAGTATGAGAGTGCTTATGCGTTTATCAGCAAGCAAAGACTTGATGCGTGGACTCATAACAAAGCAATTCAAAAAGCAAAAGAAAGTCTGAGGATAAGCAGAGAAAGGAAATCAGAACTCGAAAAGTTAAAAATAAAAAAGGTAACCCGGTAGTTCAAAACGCAAATTTGCAAGGAAAAAGTAACACTATATTTGTGAGAAATAAAGATTTGCATTATCTTTGCAGAATCAAACAAGGGTAGAATAACAAATAATAAATTTAAGATATGGATTCAAGAAAGTTGATTTTGGCTATCAATCCCGGTTCTACATCAACCAAGATAGCCGTATATAATGAAGAAGAACAGCTGTTTGTAAAGAATATCAAGCATTCGGCTGAAGAGATTGCAAAATTTGATTGCATAGCGGCTCAATATGAGTTTCGTAAAGAGATAATACTTGCTGAGGTTGCTCAAGCAGGATTTGATGTTAAGGACTTCAAGGTTATTGTTGGTAGAGGTGGATTGGTAAAACCTATCTCTTCGGGAGTATGGGGCGTAAACGAAGCTATGTTGGAAGACTTAAGAAAAGGAGTATCAGGACAACACGCTTGTAACTTGGGAGGTTTGATTGCTCATGACATCGCTTCTACTTTGGATGGAGTGCCTGCAATCATCGCAGACCCTGTTGTTGTGGACGAAATGCACGATTTGGCAAGAGTGAGCGGACATCCAAAATTCCCTCGTTTGAGTATATTCCATGCTTTGAATCAAAAGGCTATTGCAAGAAGATATGCAAAAGATCACGGCAAGAAGTATGAGGATTTGAACTTGATTGTTGTGCATCTTGGCGGTGGAGTGAGTGTTGGAGTTCACAGAAACGGCTTGGTGATAGATGTTAATCAGGCATTGGACGGAGAAGGTCCTTTCTCTCCTGAAAGAACCGGCTCATTGCCTGTAAACGAAGTTGTGGATATTTGCTTCTCAGGCGAATATACAAAAGCTGAGGTTAAGAAAATGATTGTCGGAGGTGGCGGATTCGTTGCTTATCTTGGCACAAACGATGCTTACGAAGTTGAAGTTAAAGCAAAAGAAGGAAGCAAAGAACATGCGTTCTATCAATCTGCAATGGCATATCAAGTGTCTAAGGAAATCGGTGCAGCAGCTACAGTATTGAACGGAAAGGTTGATGCAATCATTTTGACCGGTGGAATTGCTTATGGTAAGCCTTTTGATGAAGAAGTTATAGAAAGAGTTAAATTCATTGCCCCTGTTGAAATTTACGCAGGCGAAGACGAAATGGGAGCTTTGGCAATGAATGCGACTATGTTCCTAAACAACGAAATCGAATGTAAGGAATATAAATAAGAAACCTTTTTTGAGGAAAAGAAAAAGAGGAACTTGTTTTTGAGTTCCTCTTTTTGTTTTATTGTTTGCTCATTTTCTTGCTACCGTGATATAAGTCGAATTTACAAAATCTGCATTCGAGATTGGAATTGTAAACCGTGATTTTTCTGCTCGGCTTTAGTCCGATTTTTTTCAAAGCAAAGAAATCCGAAGATATTACCCAAGCAGTGTTGCCTTCGTATTTGGATTTGAACGCATTGCCTATTCGTTCATATAAAGCAATGATGTCTTCTACCTCGATTCGCTCTCCGTATGGCGGATTGGTAATTATGAGCGTTTTTCCTTCAGGTGGCATTTGCTCTTCGATAGCACATCTTTCCACATCTATGTCTTTGTGAAGTTTTGTGTGAGTTATGTTTTCCATTGCTTCGTTTACAGCGCTCTGAGACACATCGCTGCCACATATAAGGTAGTCGAAATCTTGTATCTTTTTATTTTCTTCTTCTTGAACACGCTTCCATTCCGGCAATGAGAAGTCTGACCATTTTTTGAATGCGAAACGTTTTCTGTAATATTGAGCAGGGATATTGTAAGCATACATTGCCGCCTCTATCAACAAGGTTCCACTTCCGCACATAGGGTCGAAAAAGTTGCAATCTTTTTGCCAACCGCTCAATTGTATCAATCCGGCTGCCGTAACTTCATTCAGTGGAGCTTGTCCGTTGTTTTTTCGATAGTTTCTTTTGTGAAGGCTGTCCCCTGATGAGTCTAACGAAATCGTAACCATGTTTTCATAGATGTGAAGATTTAATTTGATGTCGTAATTATCTTTATCCACCAAAGGGCGTTGATTAAACATTTTACGGAATCTGTCGCATATCGCATCCTTTGTTTTTTGCGCTGCGTAGAGTGAGTGTTTGAATATGCTGCTGTTCACAGAATGGTCGATGTATATCTTGGCATCGCAGTTCATATACTTCTCCCATTTTATCGAATATATGTTTTGGTAAAGTTCGTGTTCGTTATCTGCCTCGAAAACTTTAATAGGACGCAATATTGTCAAGGCTGTTCGCAAGCAATAGTTGGCACGATAAAGCAAAGTCATATCTCCTTCGAAACTTACCGCTCTACATAACACGTTTATGTTCTCTGCTCCGATTGCTTCCAACTCTTTTGCCAATACCTCTTCCAAGCCAAACATCGTTTTGGCGATCATGTTGAATTTTTTGTTATCTTCCATAGTTATCTTTCCCTCCGATTACAGTTTTGATAAGAATTTATCTTTTTCTACAATGACTCTGTTGTGTGTTGCTTCGCCTATTTTGCCTTCTTCATCGTAAGCAATGATGTTAAACGATAATCTTTTACCCTCAACCTTGCTTAAAAAGCTCTCACATGTGATAAGACTGCCGACTTTTGAGGCTTTGATATGCTTTGCGTTGATTTCGATTCCAACACTTATACATTCCTGTGGCAATAACGCCTTTACGGATTCGTTAGCCGTCATTTCCATTAACGCTATCATTGCAGGAGTTGCAAAAACCTCCACATCCCCCGAGCCATAGACTATAGCGGTATCTTTTTGTTCAACTCTGATTTCTTGCTTTCCACCGATTCCGCTTGCAATATTTATATCCATATCTGTATGTTGTGATTTTGATTACTGATTTAATTGTTTAATTAGATTGTTTTGAGCTGCCGCATAATCCTCAGGCACTCCTATATCAATGAAAAAGCCTTTGCATTCCATGCCGAAAAGACTTCCTTTTTCAACTTCTTTTTCCAAGAAATCTTTTTCGAAAGAAAATACTTCGTTTTCTGCTTTATCGCTTAATATTTCCTTATTTAATATATATACTCCAGTGTTTATAAGGCATTGTTCTTTGAATGATTTTTCTTCGAATGCTGTTACTCTGTTTTCAAACGTTTTTACGGCTCCGTATCTTTCGACTCTCTCCATAGGCTTCAAAATCAGCAAAGAATGATTCTTGATTTCGCTAAATTGTTTCTTGATTTCGTCGAATTGTTTCTTGATTTCATTCAACTGAAACTTGATTACGCTATCACCGTTCAAAACGAGGACATTTTCGCTCTTGATTTTCCTCAAAGCATTTGCGATTGCTCCACCTGTGCCAAGCGGATTATGCTCAATCGAATAAACGATTTCCATTCCTTCATAGCAATTGCCGTAAAGGTTTTCTATCTTTTCGTGCATATATCCTGTTGCGAGAATTACTCTTTCTATGCCTTGTGCTTTCAAATACTTCATCAAAATGCTTAGAAACGGAATCCCGTCAATCGGAGCCAAAGGCTTTGGGACATCATTGACCACTTCTTTAAGTCTTGTTCCCTTTCCACCGCAAAGGATTATTGCTTCGTTTATCTCGTTTATATCTGCCATGTTTGCAATCCTTGTTTTGTAAATTCGAAGCGTCTTACTTTTCCTCCGAAATTGCTTAATGCCTCAATCACTCTGTATCTTACGCAGTCCGGACAATAGAAGAAAATATAGCCTCCGCCACCTGCTCCCGAGATTTTACCGCCTCTTGCTCCCGCATTCAAGGCAGCTTTGTACACATCTTCAAACAAATCGGTGCTTATGCCTTTTGCCATTTGTCTTTTATACTCCCAGCCAAGGTTTAATATGTCTCCGATTTTGTCTAACTCGTTTCTCAAAAGTGCCTCTTTCATTAGAACAGCCTGCTTTTTGAGTTGTTGCATTGCTTCGATAGATTGAGTGTTTTTGGCAACTACATTCTTTTGTTGCCTTTCGATTATATCGGCAGAACTTCTCGAAGTAGATGTGTAAAACAAAACAAGATTTCTCGACAATTCATTCATTATCGATTCTTTTATTCGAAGTGGATTTACTATAACTTTGTTCTCGGCGTAAAATTCCATAAAATTGAACCCTCCGAATGTTGCCGCATATTGGTCTTGTTTGCCTCCTGCAAGGCGAAGGTCGATTCTCTCTATCGAATATGCCAATGCAGCTATGTCATACTCTGCAAGCGGCAGGCGTAACCATTGAACAAACGCACCAAGCACTGCAACAACCAAAGTAGATGAGGTTCCCAATCCGCTACCGGCAGGAGCATCGACAAAGGTGTGCAGTTCGAACGACAAAGGTGGCAAATCGAAATCCTTTACCACACGATTGTAAATTGCTTTCAATATATCCAGATTTCCATCCAAAGGAAGTTCTTTCATACTTTCGGATTCGAATCTTTCTCCTCTGTCTTCGGTAATCATCACTATGCGGTTGTCATTGCGAGGTATTATATCGCAATAAGCAAAAAGGCTGATAGTGGCATTCAATATGCAACCACCGTAAATGTCTGAAAAAGGTGAAACGTCTGTTCCGCCACCTGCCAAACCCAATCTTAAAGGAGCCTTGCTTCTAATTATCATTTTGAGTTATGTATTTTAGATTCATTATATAAAAGTTGTATTGCCGCAGTCATCTTATCCCAAGCGAAACGTTGCTTTTCTTCTTCCAGACTTTTCGAGAAGTCTTTCCGATTTGTACAAAAGTCAATCAGACAATCTGCTATGCTTTTCGCCTCTGGCAAACAGACATATCCGCTTTTGCCATCAGCAACGATTTCAGGTAATCCTCCAACGCATGTAACAAGCATTGGCTTTGAGAAATGGAATGCAATTTGTGTAACTCCGCTTTGAGTAGCTGATTTATAAGGAAGCACGACCAAATCTGTAGAACAAAAATAATTCACAACCTCATTGTCTTCCACAAATTTGTTTTGCATACTTACTCTTTCTTTTAAGCCAAGTTGCTCAACCAAGTCTTCGTATTTTTTGTAGTTATCATAGAATTCTCCTGCCACAGTGAGGTGTAAAGGCATTTGTTTCAATCTTTCGTCGCTCAAAGCTTCCAATAACAAATCCAGACCTTTGTATTCTCTGACTAAACCGAAAAACAAGAGATTTATTTTTTGAGAATCAAGATTCAAACGCTTTTGTGCTTCCGCTTTTTCGATTGCTTGTCCGAAGTTATCAAACAAAGGATGCGACATTAGTTTTTTTGGAACAGTTTTGTCGAAGATATTGATATCGTCAAGCACGCTTTTGCTCATAGCAATCCAACAATCGACACACTTTACAAAGTATTTAGTCAGCCAATTGTCAAAAAATCTTTTCTCATGAGGGATTATATTGTCGGCAATCGCTATGATTTTTGTACGTTTGTTTGATTTGATTATTCGAGATATGAAACCAAAGCAAGGAGCCATAAAAGGCAACCAATATTTTATGAGAACAATGTCGGGCTTTTCTCTTTTGACATTCTTCCCTACCTTGATCCAAGATAACGGATTGATAGAATTTACACTTCGAACGATGTTAAATTTGTGCGAAGCCTTGCTTTCGCTGTACTGAGTTTTACCCGGAAAAAGAAAAGAGGGGTATTGCAAAGTGAAAGTTTGAATTTCAACATCTTCTCCTTCGGAACGAAATTGTTCCATAAGTCTTTCGTTGAATGAAGCCAAACCTCCTCTGTAAGGATATGCCGTACCGATTAAAACTATCTTCATATCTTTGGTTTATGTACAACGAATATATGATTTACAATATTAGAAACATCTTCGCTTGCCAAAGACATTCTCTCCAAAACTTCTTTAGAAAGGGTAGATGCAAAGTCTGATTCTTCTACTTCAAAGCCTGCCGATGCCAAAACCTGTGCGTAATCTCTTCCAAACTCTCTTACATGGTCTTTTTGTCCGAAATGTTTTTCTCTTTCCAAAGGATCAGTAATCGAAGCGTCTTCATAGGTTGTTTCTCTCTTTGGATTGATAGGAGAAAGTAAGATTGCCCATCCGCCAACTTTCAAAACTCTGTAAATTTCGCTTAATGCTTTGTCAAGATGTTCAACATGCTCCAAAATATGATTTGCCATAAGGACATCGAAACTTGAATCCTCCAAAGGCATCTCTTCTATATTCAAATGTATATCTGCCCAAGGACTTTCCAAATCAGCAGTTTTGTAATTCAGATTATTGAGTTTTTTGAATTTATCGATGAAACAAATTTCGGGAGCTATATGAAGAAAAGACAGATTCGCTGTAAAAAGATTGGTTTTCTCTTGTAAGAATAACCACAAAAGGCGATGGCGTTCCAATGCAAGGCAATTCGGACATAAGGCATTTTCTCTCGATACAACATAGCCGTAAGGCAGAAACTTTCTGTAATGTTTCCCACATACGGGACATTCTTTTTTGTTTCCCAAATAAAAAGGCTTGCAACACAGCATTGCAAATCTGACAAACCTTTGCAAAATACGTCTTGGTATTCTGCGGAGAACGAACCTTATAATCTTCTTCATATTACGTCAAATAGCCGATTCAATCTAATTTTCGACAAAGTTACGCAAAAGAAACGAGATAAAGAGCAAATCAGTCTTGATACTTTGATGCCAAGACTTCCAAACACATCAATATTGCCTGATTCGATGTGCGTTCTATAAAGTTTTCGCGGGTTGTGTTAAACAAAAATTTCTTTGCAACGCACTTTTCCTTTCCCGAAACCGCAATCCAAACCGTTCCAATCGGCTTTTCGTCGCTTCCGCCATCGGGTCCCGCTATTCCGGAGGTTGCAATCGCATAATCTGTCTTCATTAGTTTTCTTGCTCCTTCAGCCATTTGCCTTACTACCTCTTCGCTTACTGCTCCAAATTCTTCAAGACTTTTCTTTTGAACGCCCAACAGATTTTCCTTTACCTCATTTGCATAACTTACAACACTGCCTTTGTAGTATCGACTGCTGCCTGCAACAAGCGTAATCAAGTGTGCGATATTACCTCCCGTGCAACTCTCAGCCGTTGTTATCGTTTCCTTGCGTTCAATTAAGCGTTTGCCAAGCGTTTGAGCGATGTTGTCGCTATCGAATCCCATAAAATATTCATCAACCCTCTTTCGCAAATCCGCACAATAACTATCGGCAGAATAAATCACCGCTTGCTTGTCTTTTCCCTTGACGGTAAGTCTCAAACGCAACGTTCCGCCTTTCGGAAGATAAGCAAGAGAGATATTGCTCGGCAGATTCGCTTCAAAATCCTCCAACATATCAGAAAGGAAACTTTCTCCTATGCCGCTCAAAAGCAAGGTTCTGTGTTCTATTGTCTCGCTATCGAAGTGTTTTTTTATGATTTCGATAACCTTATTCATCATAAAACGCATCTCAAACGGCACTCCGGGCATAGAGATTATGATTTTGCCATCCTTATTAAAGCACATTCCCGGAGCTGTTCCCACATTGTTGAAAATAACTTGGCATTTGTCGGGAACCAAGGCTTGTTCGCGATTAGTCTCGGTAAAGGGTAGACCTCGTTTTGTAAAGTATTGTTCAACATGCTCAAGCACTTGAGAATCTGTAATCAAAACCGAGTCAAATTCTTCTGCCAAAATCTTTTTTGTAATGTCATCTTTCGTAGGTCCCAAACCTCCTGTAATCAAAACAATATCTGTTTCGCAAATAAGATTCCGAAGATTTGTTCTTATACTTTCGGCATTATCCGAACATACAATGCTTTTGTAAACATCAAAACCATTGTTGTTGAGTATTTTTGCCATATCGGCGGCGTTAGTATTTATGACTTGACCGATTAAAAGCTCATCTCCTATATTTAATATTCCAACCTTTGCCATACGATTCTTGATTATGAATTTACAAAGTTAAGAATTATTTTAGTCAAATCAAGTTTCAAAAAAATGAATCTTTGTTTCAATTTACTGAAATCAAGAAACAGAAAATTAAAACAAAGATTCGGAAAATTCTTTCTTCGTTTCGTTAAATTCTTATCTGATAACGATTATCTTTTTGCCGATACAGTCCGAATTGTGGCAAAGTCTGACAATGCAAACGCCCGATATGCTTTCGGTAAGCCTTAGCTTGATTTGTTCATCTTTGCTCAAAGAATACGTTTGTTTTGATAGCGTTCTTCCATCGCTTGCAATCAATTCGACGCTTGTTTGTCCCGATATGTTGCGAGTGTTGATTATGATTTCGTGGTTTTGAACAAAGGCATCGAAGTCCTCAATCGTGCTTTCTTTCTCAGGTTCGAGCGATGAGTTGTTTTGAGTAAAGTCCCATTCTTGAAGTCTTTCAAAAACAACTCTGTTGGCTATGCCCTGCAAGTATTGAGCAATTTCTTGCGAAACATTGTTTGGTTTCCATGCCTCTTCGATTCGTTCTTTGAAAATAGTCTCATAAAAACAGCAAGCCGCCAAATAAGTTCCGTTTACATTTGGATGCGAATTGTCGGAAGAGTGTAACACTATTGTGGAATCTGTTGCTATCGATTCCATCCAAGCAGCACCGACCGGCGAAACTTCGGAAGAGAAATCGCGAGCCATTTTCAGATAGTTGTCTTTCAAACGATTTCCCATTCCCTCAAAGGTGCAGAACGGCTCAAAGTAAGGACAATTCATCGGATCGCCATATCTGTATCCCCAAGTCATATAAAAAACAACTCTTACTTGCGGATTGTGTGCTTTTGCCAAAGAATCGAGTGCTTTTGCGTAAGGATAGACTTGAAAATCAAACTGTCCGTCTGGAAAAGCAACCTCTTGACTTTGTCCTTGCAAGACTATAATGTCCCAATTGCCTTGGGCAATTTTGTTTCTCGTCGTTTCGTCGTTAAAATGTCCTGAAAACCATGTACCACCCGGCGTTTTGGATTCGTGATATATTGATTTGCCTTGCGATTCTGCCAGATTGGAAATCATAGACGGCAAATCGTTGGTATGGGTGTAGCTGTTACCGAGAAATAATATGCGTTTTGTTTCTTGTGAATTGGCATCTATGCCGACAAATAGGCATAAAAGCATTGCGAAGACTGCAATAGATTTTCTTCTGATTTTGTTTTGTGTTCTCATATTCATATCTGATTGTTTTGTAAATCAAGGACAAAAATACGATTTTTTATTGGTTCATTGTCATTTATTGAAAAAAAACTTACTTTTGCAAACTATAAAGATTAGAAATATGAGAAAGATTTTATTGCTTTTGGCTTTTGTTTTCAGCATTTCGCTTGCCAATGCTCAGAAACTTTATGACGAAAAAGCCGATTGGAGAATACAAATGAAGGATGCTGTTGAAAAGGCTGCGAAAGAAGATAAGCATGTATTGATTCAGTTTGGCGGAAATTGGTGTCGTTGGTGTAAGATGTTCGATAGCTTTGTTCAGTCGGATAAAGACTTGAAACAATTGGTCGATAGCAACTTTGTAGTTGTGCATTTGGATTATAAAAAAGATGAAGAATTGCTTCGCTTTACCGATTATGCGGACAGATTTGGTTTTCCTGTGCTTTTGATATATGATAAGCAGGGCCGTCGTTTACATACTCAGAGTACCGATCTTTTGGAGCAGGGTGAGGGATATGATAAGAAGAAAGTGATGAGTGTTTTGAGGAATTGGACTCCTGCAGCGACTTCGGGAGCATTCAAACGTTCGAAATAATTTCGGTATCTTTTATTTTGTCAGATTATCACACCGCCCAAAACAACGGTGTCGTCGTTTGCGTACGCCACAACGTCTTGTCCTCGCATCGGAGCAAAGACCGCGTTGTCGAAAGTTATGATTGCTTTTGTCGGTGCATTGTTTGACGTCGGCATGTCTTGTGTTTCTTGTTTTGAAAGGCGGATAGAGCCTATGGTTCCTTCGTCTTTGCCGCGTATTTTTATCAAGAATTTTTCGCAATTCTCTATTCGCTTTGCTTGATGTAGGTGCAGAGTACCTATTTCCACTGTTGAATGGTAGCACTCCGACTTTTGTCCTGCTGTGATGAGGTTTTGGCGGTGGTCGATTGCGGTTACATATAGCTTTTCTTTGGTTTCAAGTCCTTTGTACTGCCCTACAGTGTAAAAAGGATAGCCTTTGTGTGTGCCGATTTGCTCTCCATTGGAATTAATCACCGTTCCGTTTTCGAGTGAGCTCAATTCGGGGCATTGTTCCAATAAAAAATCTTTGTAGTTCTTTCCTTGCGTAAAACAAAGGCTGTAACTCTCGCGTTGCTTTGCCGTTTTGCCAAAACCTTTTTTTGCAGCGTATTCTTTAACCTCTTGTTTGTTGATTCCTCCCAAAGGAAGCACAAGACGCGATAGCTGTTGCTGATTCAGCCTGTAAAGCATATATGATTGATCTTTCCATTTGTCTGCAGCCATTTGCAAAAGGTAACTGTCATTCCTTTGAATGACTTGAGCATAATGCCCTGTTGCAACTTTGTTTATTCCTTTCTCATCGGCAAATTCAAGTAAAGCGGGAATCTTTACGCAATGATTGCAATGTGTACAGATGTTTGGCGTTCGTGCATTCAGATAATCGTTTTTGAAAGTTTCGATAACGTTCTCTCGAAACTCTTTTTGTATGTTTTTCTCAAA